>OGXW01000810.1_pt1 | contig 23780 bp, 18 predicted proteins | sample 1576341 | NCBI WGS metagenome assembly OGXW01 (sample SAMEA3541592, study PRJEB24748) | human gut metagenome | biome: human gut; feature: human-associated habitat; material: faeces | place: China | collected 2012
AAGCATTTTACACCTGTTTTATGAAATTTTGCTTGGCTCTGAACAGTTACAAATTTATAATAAAATCCCACGGATATTGATTATCTTCCTTATATTAAGTAAGATAGTAAAAGAGCATTGTTTATCAACACCACGGGAGGTTTCATCATGTCTAAATACGATGTGATTCTTGATGTCTATGAGAATCAGAGCATCTCAAAAGCTGCTCAAAAACACAACTACACACAGTCAGCTGTCAGCCAGACTATCCGCAATTATGAAAAAGAGATTGGTCTTAAGCTGTTCAAGCGTTCAAAAAACGGAATGGAAGCACTTCCCGGGACAGAACCCATCTTTGAAGAACTTATGCATATCCGCTCCGCCAATACACGGATCAATCAGATTGTCTCAAATATCAACAATCTGGACAGTGGTTTTATCCGCATCGGAACGGTGCAGAGCATTGCCTATAACTGGCTCCCCGGAGTACTGAAAAATTTTTCTGCCGAATACCCGAATATCACCTTTCGGCTCTATGTTGACGGATTTCAGAACCTGACGGAAAAGCTTCGCAAAAAAGAACTGGACTGTATCTTTGTTTCGCAATATGTCGCAAAGGATTTCCCAAATCTGCCTGTCGGCACCGACGAACTGGTTCTGGTTACTTCCCTGGACCATCCTCTTGCCGATCAGCTGACGGTATCTTTTGCCGATATTGACGGACAGGATTTTGTTCTCTCCGCCGATGATTTTGATTATGAAACCGGAAAATTATTCCGATTAAACCATATCACGCCTAACGTAAGATTTCGGATCAATGAAGACTATACCGCGATTAAAATGGTGGAACAGGGCTTTGGCATCACTGTACTTCCCAAACTTCTGCTTCATAATATTCCATTCAACGTCTGTGTCCGTTCCTTTACCGAACACTTCCGCAGGAATCTGTCCGTAGCCTATCTGGATACACCTGAACTCTCTCCTGCACTTGATAAGTTTCTTACCTTTGTCACCAAATGGGCCAAAGAATGTAAGCTGATCTGATTTCCTGTCACGTACAAAACGGCACAAAGTTCTTCTATGACTTTGTACCGTTTCTGTGCGTAACTTTATTTTGTTTATTTTCTCAGACCATCTCTGAGCGCATCCAGATTATTTCTCTATAATTCCGTATTTATAACCACTTTCTTTCATTAATTCAAGGTATGGTTTCGGATCAAAATATTCCGGTGCATAGACTCCAGCTTCTTTCCAGATTCCTCTTCCGATCAACTCCAGTGCAAGTGCTGCTCCAAATCCTGTCTGGGCGGTAACAGCCTGGGTTCCCCATCTTTCGATAGACTCCTGATTATCAAATGGCTGATACAGGAAGTATTCTTTTTCCTTTCCGTCTTTCTTTCCGATACACTGTACTCCGACCAGCATTTTTCCGGTCATCTCATCTCCGATATCTTTTGGCTGTGGTGCACACGCTGCAACCACATCTCGTGGAACTACTTTCACATCCCCTACCTGCACTGGCTTGATACTGCGAAGTCCCAGCTTATCCAACACCTTGAGTGCCGTGATCAGATTCTCATCAAGACTGATCTTGAAGGTTGCCTTTTTCAATCCATACTGGCTTAAGTAGCGTGCCATCGTCACAACTTCCTCATGCTCTACCTTTACCAGAGTATTTTTTCCTACTCCTTCCGGCATCTCATAGACTTCCTGCCCTGCAAATGCTTTTTCTACGATAAATCCGCCCTTCTCCTTATCATACTCAACATTCGGGTTCATTACCTCATCCAGCACGGTCCACACGTTGAATCCAAACATAATGTCATCCGGATCTGCTCCCGGAACAGACAGATTTCCGCCGTCTTTTACATGAACTTCTGTTATTTCATCCAAAAGCTCTGTCGCCGCGTATTTTGCAAATACATTTACAACACCCGGATCGATTCCCATACAGATCACAGCCATATTCCCCTGCTTCTTCCAGGCTTCATGACGGTCAAAATTGTATTTTGTCATCGGTTCAGTATAGCTGTTCTCAATACCAAGTCCGTAAGCCGGATCTTCCATCGGAACCGACCATGTTCCCATGCTTCCGTAATCTGCACCCGTTTTAAATGCAGCGTCAAAAATCATATTACTTGCAAAGGGCGGCGCCGCATCCATCACAAAATCAATTTTGTGCTCCCGGATCATTTCTGCCATTTCCTCTGTATTTGTCGCGTCGATCTTAGAGGCTTCAAAACGGGAATCCCCCTTCAGCATACCGACAACTTCCTCTGCTCTTTTCAAATCATAGTCACAGACCAGCACATATTTCAGCCATTCTCCCTTTGGGTCTCTCCACTGCATTACTTTTAAAATACTTTCACCGACAGCACCGGCTCCTACAAGCATCATTCTCATCTTTTTTTCCTCCTGCTTTTCTTTTTTTTCTGTCAAATTTTATTCAAAAAATGCCCTTTCCCTTCTTCCTCGGATAATACTTTTGTATGCCACCACGTACTGCCTGCTAACAGTCTCATCTCATATTAGTGCCCATATAAAAAGGGCAGAAAAAAACAGATACACGAAAAAAATCGTTCATCTGTTTTCTCTGTCCTTTTACCAGTTGGTTCTAGCCTCGTAGGTGGTGCTTTCTTTGCACACTCTCCAAAGATTCGTCAGGTCGCCTTCCTTTTTGCCTGTCAGTTTCCACGAAAGGAAGATGTTACCCTACGCTTTGCTTCTTCGGCCCCTTGCGGTGTCTAGGACGTCCCTCATCCGACATATTCTTGATAAATTTAAGTTTACCCTTTTTTATCTGTCCGGTCAAATCTTTTATTTCTTTCCTCCGAAAATAGCCCCCATAAAACGAACATAAGTATAAACAACAAGTGCTGCTGCAATAATTGTCTCGATCAGAACTACATACTGAAGGAATGGCATTGGATGTCCCATATTTGCTGCACAGGCCATCGTCTGTTTCGTTGCGATCGCACTGATAACAAACGGGAATGTGAAGGCTGCATAGTTTGGAAACACTGCCTTCCTGTGCGATCATCAGAAATATTTTCAAATCATGAATATCCATCTATTTTCTCCCTCTTTTACTCATATTTCTATTATAACACACTTCGTTTGTTTTTCCTAACCACCCATTCAACACTTTTAACCGAAAATTAAATCCAGTTACAGTCTCCACCGGTAATTGCAAGACTCAGAAGTCCATCCATTTTCTCTACTTCTTCTTCACCGATGATCTTTTCCAGTAATTCTGCCGTGTCCAGAGCATCTTCCATGGATTCGTCTGGTCCGATCTCATAGTCGATCTCTGCCTCACATTCCGGACAAGGGATCCGGTTCATTGTCTGTAAGGATAAGAAACGGTTCCCACATTTTTTACATTCATAAAATTCACACTCTTTTGTGCCATCTGGTACGTAGTACATCGTATTTTAACTTCCTCTCCACATTTTAGTTTTTATATACAAAACATTCTCTCTTTTGTATGATCTTCCACTGCCTAGTATACACTATTTGACATATAAAAGTATAGTGTTATCCAGTTCATGCCAAAGCAAAAAAAGGACCATTTCCCATTTCTCAGGGAAACAGTCCTTTCACTTATCTTCAATTATTCTTCGACTTTCACCGGATTGGTCACACTTACCTTATGATCATACCAGACTCCTTTTTTTCCGATCAGAGCCACATCAAATTCTTTATCCAGTTCAGGAACCGGAATATCAAATCCATAAACTTCTTCTGTTGCACCGTCGCTATAGGTTACCGTATCTGTTGTAGGTTCCAGAAGTTCTGCACCATCTTTCTGTGCATCTTCGGATGTTCCTTCAAACAGGTTGACGATATTCTTAGAAACCAGACTGACATGAATCGTCATCTTTCCGTCTTTTACGGTAAGTGTTCCTTTTCCGTCATTCGCTTCATTTACATGAAACATTCCGCTGTCGGTATTGAATTCTGCCGTATAGGTTCCATCTTCAAGTTCACATTCTACAGTTTCCTGTTCTTGATTTTCTACAACTGAAACATCTTTTGTTGCCTCTGCTTTTGAATCGGACGCCTCATCTTTTGCACCGCATCCGCTCATCATTCCCACTGCCATTACAGCAGATAATACCAATACTAACAGTTTCTTTTTCATCTTATAAATCCCTCTTTTTTTATTTATTCTGCATCAATTGCAGCCTGTGTATGTGCCACATAAAGCTGCTGGATCGCATCGATCTCACCAAGACCTGCAATCTGTGTATCAATACTGTCAAATACTCCGGATGCTTCAAACTGGCTCTTCCAAGAATCGTCATCATCGCCTGCCATATCGTTGTTTGCATGATCTCCTGCTACAACCATCAGTGGACGAAGGATTACTTTCTTGTATCCTGCATCTTTCAGCTTTTCAATTACTGCTTCACAAGCGGTATCTTCCGGTTCGCCTTCTACGGTTCCGATAAATACATTCTCATAACCAAGCTGTTCCATCTGTGCCTGCATCTGAGAATAGCTGATCTTTGCTGTATGAGAAGTTCCATGTCCCATAAATACAAATGCGGTTCCCTCTTCTTTTGCCGCATCCAGGCTGTCAAATCCAGCTGTCTTTACAGCTTCTGCTGTAATTGCTTCTGCAACAGCTGCTTTATCCTCATTGATCGCTGTTTCATCCGCTCCGACTTCACCGAGAAGTGGTTCTGCAATTTTTACAGATTCAAATTTATCTTTGTAGTTCTCAACTGCTTCTGTCAGTTCATCATACTCGGCACCATGCATCAGATGTGTCGGCTGTACGACCAGGTTCTTAACCCCGTTGTCGACTGCTCTTTCCAGTGCCTGATCCATATTGTCGATCTTCTCATCATCACGGGCCTGTACATGGTTGATGATGATCTGTGCTGTAAATGCTCTTCTTACAGACCAGTCCGGATATGCTGCCTGAAGTGCTTTTTCCACACCACCGATATCCTCTGCACGGCTGTCATTAAAAGATGTACCAAAGCTTACAACCAGAATTTCATTTTCTCCGATGTTATCTTCGTTCAGCGGATCATCTTTCGCTGCATCGCCTGTATCCCTTCCAAAATAATCCGGATCAGCGTTCTCGCCTTCTACCAGTTCTTTCTGTGCATCAGTAAGCTTATCCCAGGCTTCTTTTGCAGCCTTACACTGTTCATCTGTCTTGTCTGTTCTTTCCTGTACATAAATGTCATCGATCAGCTTTGCCACTTTGTCTGCTGCCTCCTGATCGCTGTCTTCGGATGTTTCTTCTGTCTTTTTAGAAGAAGTGTCCTCTGTCTTCTTGCTTCCACATCCAGTCATCATAGACACCGTAAGTGCTGTTGCCAATAATGCTACTAATACTCGTTTCTTCATCTTGATCCTCCCTGACTTTTTTGTCATACTTTCAGGAATCGGAATGATATTCATTACACTTTACAGCATATTTTTTGTAAGCAAAAAAATCCCCCGTATCTAAATTTAACGAGGGCGTACAAAAAAGAAACTGACATTTTGCCCTCTGCAAAATCAGTCTGAAGTTTCTATCTTTCGTACTGCCAGTTACTCGTGGCATGAACTTTCCGTTCCTGTACTGCGAAAGGCAGGTCTCCCGACTGATTGCTCAGACGCTTGTGGCTTTCCTTCCCGGTCTCCCAGTGGTATGACAGCCTAAGCTTGCAAATTACGGTGACGAGTTCATACAGGACTTGCACCTGTTTCCCTTTTCACCAATCCAGACATTCCGTCTGATTGACACCTTACGCATCTGTATTTATTTTTCTGAAACAAGCCTATTCTAGCACAGGCGTATGAATAGTGTCAAGAAAGGCTTGTCTGCTTCAGCACCGGCATCCGGAAAATCTGCACGATCAGCGGAATCACCATAACAAACCACACAATCGGCTCCGCAATGATAACCCCCGTGTATCCAAGATGTGGAACCAGTGTAAATGCAATCACAATTTTCCCAACCATTTCAAGCATACTTGAGACAATCGGCGTAATATGGTCATCCAGTCCCTGCATGGCATTTCGCACAATGCAGATTACTGCTGTTACATAATAAAACAATGTATCAAATTTCAGATATCTGGTCGCATTTAAGATCACATTTTCATTATGTGTACCTGTTACCAGATAGACCAGTTTATCTCCAATCGTGTAGCTTGCCACGATCACAAGTGTACACCAGATACAAGTATAGAAAATCGCAAGCCAGATCCCTTTTTTGATCCGGTCGATCTTTCCTGCTCCAAGGTTCTGTCCACAATAGGTCGCCATTGTATTTCCAAATACTGTAAACATGATCATGAACATTTCAGTCAGCTTCCGGGCCGCTGTCTGTGCTACGATATAATCATTTCCAAGTTTATTGATCGCTGTCTGAAGCGTCAGGGAACCGATATTGATCAGAGAACTCATGAATCCCATGGACATTCCCGCACCCAACATATTTTTCACCATAACCGGATTCGGATCTTTGAAATCTTCCCGGCTAAGTCTTAACAGTTCATATCTCTTTACCATATAAATCCAGCACACAACAAAGGCGATTGCCTGTGCCAGTACCGTTGCGATTGCAGCTCCCCGCACTCCGCTTTTCAGCACTACGACAAAAAGCAGATCCCCAACAATATTCAGTGCAACTGAGATTGCCAGGATCACAAGAGGCGTCACGGTATCTCCGAGTGACCGTAGTGCAGCCGCGCAGGCATCATAGAGAAATGTCGCCACAAGCCCTGCAATGATCACGAAAATATAGCTTTTTGCCGTCGCCATCAGATCTGACGGAACATTCAGTATATTTAAGATTGGCTGTAAAAATAACAATCCGAACACCGTAAAAAATATTGCAATTCCTGTACCCATGGTCAGCGACATTGCGAATGATTTCTTCACATTTTTATAATCTTTTGCGCCAAATTTCTGTGCGATGATAATAGCGAATCCACCGGAAAGTCCCTGCAGAAATCCTACGATCAGATTACTTAAGGTTGTGGTCGCGCCGACAGCCGCCAGCGCGTCCTCTCCCAGGAAAGTTCCGACAATTCTGGTATCCACAAGACTGTATGTAAGCTGCAGAAGATTTGCGAAAAAGATCGGCAGCGCAAAAGCCAATATCAGTGTGGATGGTTTTCCTTTTGTTAGATCTTTCATATTTTATTTTTCTTTCTGTCTAATTTTTCTTGTCCATCAATCCGAACTGTATCGTAACGCAGGTCGCAATAATCAGTCCAAACATATAGAACGAATATTTCAGTACATTAAGCGGTGATACATCAGCAAGTGCCGTAATCATCAGCATACCACCATCATGTGGCATCAGTGCAATAAATGCGCAGGCAAAGATATCCACCAGACTGGCAAGTCTCTTCGGTGCGATCTTATATTTTTCCCCGATTTCTTTTGCGATCGGACAGGTAACAATGATTGCGATCGTATTATTTACCATAGCTGCGGAAAGGATACCTGACATCAGTCCGATTCCATATTCCGCACCACGTCTGCTCTTGATCTTGCTGCTGATCGCGCCCACCAGCCATTCAACACCGCCATATTCACGTACAAGACCGATGATACCGGATACAAGAATGGCAACGATACTGATGCTGAACATATCACTCATACCACTTCCAATTGCCTGGATCCATTCAAAAAATCCACAGCTTCCGACACAAAGTCCAATGATACCGGATGCAAGTATTCCGACAAAAAGGACTACCGCAACATTAACTCCCATAAGTGCCGCAATGAGAACTATGAAATACGGAAGAACTTCAATAATATTGTAACTTCCTGCTTCAATCGCCCCACTTCCTACTCCGCCAAAAATCGAGTACAGGATTATTGCCACAATTGCCGCCGGAAGAGCAATGAAAAAGTTCATTTTAAATTTGTCTTTCATCTCAGAACCACATCCTTCTGCCGCGGAAATAGTTGTATCTGAAATCATGGAAAGATTATCACCAAAATATGAGCCTCCGATAACTGCTGCACCGACGACTGCCACATTCAGGTGTGCACCCTGTGCTACATTAATAGCAATTGGCGCCATTGCAGCAATCGTTCCCATGGATGTCCCGATTGATGTAGAAATAAAACAACACATCAAAAATACGCCCGGAACCAACAGTTTCACAGGAATAAAATGCAGACAGAGATTTACAACTGAGTCTTTTCCTCCCATTGCCGCCGCTGCTCCCTGGAATCCGCCGGCCATCAGATAGATCAGAACAATCATCATAACTCCTGAATTTCCCATATTTGTCGTCATAATATTCAGTTTATCTGCCACATTCATTTTTCTGTTCAACAGCAATGCTACTGCACAGCCTGCCAAAAGGGCCACGTGACGCGGAAATTTTCCAAATGGTTCCGTGACTCCCATTAGTGTAAATGTAATTCCACACCCTACATAACATGCAAGAAATACAATCAGCGGAAGAAATGCTGCTGCTCCAAGATTTTTCTTTTGTTTATCCATCTTACTTGTCCTCTCATCCTTTTTTTCTAATTTGCCAAATGTTTATCCAATGCATCCTTAAGCTGAGTCAGTGCCTGTTCCAAAGTCACACGCGGGCAGGCAACATTGAATCTCTCAAACTGAGCGGTCTCCGGTCCGAAGATAATTCCAGAATCCAGCCACAGTTTTGCTTCCTCCAGCATCAGGTGCTCCAGCTCTTCATTGCTAAGTCCATATCCGGAAAAATCAACCCATACCAGATAGGTTCCTTCCGGCTCTACCATCTTCGCTTTCGGGAAATTCTCTTTCACGAACTTGCTCATATATTTTACATTTTCATAAATATACTGCACCAGTTCATCTACCCATTCGGCACCTTTAGTATAACATACCTTAACTGCAAGCTGTCCCATCAGGCTTCCCTGGCTGTAAGCTGCCTGTGTATTCGCCCACTGGTATTTCTTCCGCAGCTCTTCATTTGGAATGATGATATTTGCCGGCTGAAATCCTGCTACATTGAATGTCTTTCCTGGGGAGCTGTAAAGCGCAAGGATCTGACGGTACTTTTCGTCCAGATTCATGCAGCTTGTGAACGTATGTCCCGGAAAAATGAAATCACAATGCATTTCATCCACCATCCAGATTACATTGTATTTCAGACAGATTTCTGCAACTCTTTCCAGTTCTTCTCTTGTCCAGACCCTGCCGACCGGGTTGTGCGGATTACAGAAGATCAGCGCTTTTATGCCTTCCTCCTGAATCATTTTTTCCATCTTTTCAAAATCAATTGAATAATGATTATTCTCATAGCGAAGCTGGCAGTTTACCCGTCTTCTTCCGTCATTTTTTATTACTTCACTGAATGGATAGTAAACCGGCTGCATAACCATCATGGCATCTCCCTCTTCGGTGAATGCTCTTACGCTGGTTCCAAGTGCATAGACAATCCCAGCACCAAGTGTTACCCACTCCGGTTCGATCGTATATCCATAACGTGTGGAGAACCAATGGTTCATTGCTGCAAAATATTCATCCAGCGGATCCGTATAACCAAAGATTCCATGGTCAATTCTCTTGTGGAATTCATCCAGAATTTCATCCGGCAGACGGAAATCCATGTCTGCCACCCAGAGCGGAAGCAGGTCATCTCTTCCCTTCCTTTTCATTCCGAAATCATATTTCAGACAATCCGTTCCATGTCTGTCAATTACTTCATCAAAATTGTACTTTCCCATCTTATGCCTTCCTCCTTTTCGCAAAATTCTCTCGTTTTTTATACCTCTTTTTGTTAGACATGTCAATGTTTTTTCTATGGCAGTATAAAATAGAATGTACACTGACCCAATAAAAATAGCTGTGAATTGAACCGCCTTCCAATCGTTAGAATTTAGGTCTAACTTTTGGGGCAGGTTCAATCCACAGCCATTTTTCCTTATGATTCTTTTATTTTATCGTATGCAAATATATGCCATATACACTGCATACATTCCAAGCATCGTAGCGCCTTCTCTTCGGTCGATCATTTTTGAAGTCCATGCAAACACCAGAACAACAAGACTCATCGCAATCAGTACAACCGTATCAATGATATTATCGGTAAGAAATTTCACTGGACTGATGGCAGCTGCAACTCCAAGTACCAACAGGATATTGAAAATATTAGAACCGATCACATTTCCGAGTGCCATATCCACTTCATTCTTTCTTGCCGCAACAATCGATGTTACAAGTTCCGGAAGACTGGTTCCCATCGCAACGATGGTAAGTCCGATAAGTGTCTGACTGAGTCCGAATGCGCTTGCAAGTGTTGAAGCACTGTCTACAACAAAATCACCGCCAAACTTGATTGCGATCATGCCGCCAACAATAAATAACGCACATTTCCAAAGTGGCAGGATCTGAATTTCTTCGTCTACTAATTCTCCCTCTTCGAGCATCATCTGACTCTCTTTGTGTGCTGCTCTTGCTTTCTTGGCAGAACCAATCATCCAGATCAGATAAGCTGCAAAAATAAGGAGAAATACACCGCCATCTAAATGTCCTAAAAGCATCCCGACATATCCAAGCACCATCAGCAAGGCCGCACAGATAATTGATAATGGAAACTCTTTTTTCAATGTATCTTTTTTTATCGTAAGAGGTGCAAATAACGCACAGGCTCCACAAACAACCATCAAGTTGAAAATATTCGATCCGACAACATTACTTACCGCAAGTGAGTTATTTCCTGTCAGGGATGCCGTTACACTGACCGCACATTCCGGAAGGCTGGTTCCCATTGCAACGATGGTCATACCGATGATCATCGATGGAACATGAAGCTGCTTCGCAACAGAAGAACTTCCTTCTACAAAATAATCTGCTCCTTTCATCAATAGAGCAAACCCTATAATTAAAATAATGATTGATTTTATAAGTGCCATGACCAAAACCTCTCTTTTAAATACTTCCTACCAAATTGCAACTTCCACTATAAAACAAGAAAATTTGGCTGTCAACTCTAAAGGCAGGGATTCGTGATATTTCACAAATCCCTGCCTTTTACTTGTTCTACCGAATAAAATTTGTCGGAATCTTTGCTTCTTTTTCCGGAAGTCCAAACTGCTCTTTTCCAAGTGCAATACTCTTCATAAGGAAAGTCATATTTCTTGCAAGTGTACGCATCGTCTGCCTTCCTTCCTCATCCTTTTCGGCCTCTCCCGGTGCTGCTCCATGGATGCTGTTCCAGTACTGGCTGGATGCAACCGGCATTCCGGAAATGGTAAAATATTTGTTCAGCTCATCAAATGTCGCAGAACATCCGCCACGTCTTGCACAGGCAACGCTTGCTCCCACTTTCATCGTTTTATCAAAATGACTGCTGTAGAACAGTCTGTCAAGACAGGCGATCAGAGTTGCATTTGCAGACGCATAGTACACCGGACTTGCGATTACAAGACCATCTGCTTCTTCAAACTTCGGAGCTAACTCATTCACTACATCGTCAAAAACACATTGTCCTTTTTCGTAGCAGGAACCACAGGCGATACAGCCACGGACCGTCTGATTTCCGATTACAACCTTTTCTACTTCTACACCATTTTCCTTGAAAATCTTTTCCATCTCGTGAAGTGCAATGGCTGTGTTTCCGTTTGCTTTCGGGCTTCCGTTGATCATAAGTACTTTTAAATTTTCTTTCATGATAATGATTCTCCTTTTCTGACAATTTACTACTTCTATTCTATCACTTTTTTTGGGTTTTGCAGAAAATGTTGTCCCGTTTTATTTTCTTATTCGCCGTCAATCCTGACAACGCTTACTTTCCTTCCCCTTCCGGAAAAATAATCTTATTTACGAAGAAGAATACCACCATCGATACCCCTCCATTCAACACTGTCGTTCCAATATTGTATAACCATCCCGGCACAAACATCCCGGCTACCGCAACCCAGATACAGTTGATCGAGTTTACGATACAGGTAACAATACAGAATGCGATCAGATACCAGAATGCCTGATACCATACTTTTCCTTTACTGCGGAATACAAAATTTCTCTGGATCGGAAAGTTAATACACTCTCCGACTACCATCGCGATCATGTACGCACAAAAATAAGGAAGTCCGCCATGTGCGGCGTCATATCCGATGATGTTCCACTTGAAAGTCTCACCGAATAAAGTAATGTCAATTCCCGGAAATCCGAAATCTACTTTTGGAAGTCCTGCAAATGCCAACGGCAGGAACAACAAGAGTAAATATTTGAGCACTGTGATCAGGTTGCTGACGATCACGAACAGACCGCCCTCCCGGATCCATTTGGAGGCTCCGGGATGCTTGTCTGCGAAGTGCTGCCATGAATTTTTAATACTGTCTATCATATTGCTGCCCTTTCACTTTTCTACTTTTCTACTTCTTCTTTCTGCTTCTGTGAAGCTTTCCATTTTGTCATTTTTTTATGACGTTTTACATAGTAAAGCACAAATAATGCTGCAATAATTATATCAACCACAATCAAAACTTTTTCAATAGTCGGCATAGATGTGCTTATATAATTCAAAGAATCACCATTTACAATCATGTAGAAAATATTTTTTGTTGCTCTGCGAAGTGCCTGTTTCTGAACTGGTGTATCTGTTAAAATCTTAAGCTGTCCAAGAACAGTAAGCTGCAGATCATTTCCGGCAAGTAAAGACTGGTTTACATCCTCTGTCGTACAAGCCATAACACAGTCTGTAATTACACACCCTTTGAATCCCCATTCATTTCTGAGAACGGTAGTTAAAAGTGGATAACTTTCTGCTGTCGGTACTGTACCAATTCGGTTAAATGAAGACATGATTCCCATTGCTTCGCCTTCCTTAACAGCAACTTCAAATCCCTTAAGGTAGATTTCTCTCATTGCCTGTTCATTTACCCACGTAACCAGACCGCCTGCATCACGATTCGTTTCCTGATCATTTACTGCAAAATGTTTATTATAACAATTTACGCCTTTTGACTGGATTCCGATAACTTCTGCTGCTGCCATTTTTCCGGAAAGAAAACCATCCTCTGAATAATATTCATAGTTTCGACCACTGAATGGGCTTCTGTGGATATTCATAGCCGGTCCATAAAGACCTGCAATATTGTATTCGACACATTCCTGTCCAATGCTCTCTCCCATTGTTGTAGCCAGACTTGTATTCCAGGTCTGTCCTAATACACACTGTCCAGTAAAGTTATTTCCGTTTACACCGGAGAATTTGTTTGCCATCAGGTTATTGATACCATTCGGTCCATCACATTCTGTCATAAACTGCTTTCCAACACTCTTAACCGGCATTGTTTCCCATCCACCATTTCCGATAAGAAGTTTCATTTCTTTGACAGATACCTGTTCCATCAATTCATCCCATTTAGGGTCATCATAATCAAGACCTTTCATATCTTTCAACTTAAGTCCATGATTCTTTACTACAATATCATCTACATCATCATCAATATCAAACTGCGTGCCATTCTCCAGTGCTGCCACCTGTTCTTTGGTTGCTTCTTTACTCTGTACTGCACGTTCTTTTGGCATTGTTCCTTCCCAGTCCGCTCTGCTGACATAAGTCAGATTATCCCCAAAGCTTACATCATCAAACTGATTGGTAGCTGCAATTTCATCTGAGCTTCTCGCACCGTCATTTGCCTCATTGTAAATATAATCCCGGTCGACTTTCATCTTTCTGCTATCAATCACATTATGACTGTCTTTCTGCAAGTTAATCTGATATTCTCCGGCTTCCAGTACATACGCACCTCCATCTGCCTTAATACCAGAATAATCATAGCTTGCCATATCTTCATAATTCCATGAAACAGTTACGGTCTGACTCTTTCCCGGCTCTAACGAATCTGTCTTTGTAAATCCACCTAAAATAACCTGTGATTTTTCAATACCACCTTTGTTATATGGTGCAGAATAATATAATTCTACTACGTCTTTTCCTGCTACATCTCCTGTATTCGTAACTTTTACATCTACAGAAACGGTCTTTCCATCTGCTTTAAAATCTGTAATTTCTTCTGAAAAATCAGTATAACTGAGTCCATATCCAAACGGATACTGAACCGTCTCATCATAATTGATATATCCATCAGCAGCCGCTGTCTCATAATATCTGTATCCTACATAGATTCCTTCTACATATTCTACATAATGATATGGATTATCACCGGTTGCAGCCGTTCCTGTTCCTGCAAACATAGAAGCATTTGCATATTTTACATTTGTGTAATCATATCCACCAAAATTATAATAGCTTGGTGCACTTTCCACTTCATATGCAAAAATATCCGTTGTACGTCCACTGGGATTTACTACTCCACTAAGCACTTCTCCGATTGCATTACATCCGACACTTCCCGGAAGTCCTACCCAAAGAGCTGCATCAATCGCTTCATCTTCAAGGAATCCAAGTTCCATCGCATTTGGGCTGTTTAAGAGTACGACAACATTTTTAAAATTATCTTCTACCATCTGAAGCATCTCAATCTCATCATTCTGAAGCTCCAGATAATGTTTATCTGCGTCCCCGCCATAATCTTCCATGCTCATCGGACAGTCATCGCCTTCTCCACCGCTTCGTGAAATAACTACGACTGCTGTATCACTAAACTCTTTCGCATCTTTCAAAAGTTCATCAGAATAATCCTTTACAGGAATTTCATTGATTGCGAAATCATTTCCGACCATACCTTTGTCTTCTCTGGCAATACTTTTCTCTGCCGTAAATTGTTCCAGATCTTCATTTACCTGAAATCCGGCATTCTTAAGTCCATCATAAATAGAAACATTTGCACTTGTATCGCCTGAACCAGAACCGGTTCCACCGAACGTAAAATTAGCTGCTCCATTTCCAAATACATTGATTTTTTCATCTTTCAGCGGAAGCGAACCATTATTTTTCAATAATACAATTCCCTCTTCTTCGATTGTCTTTGTTACTTCTGCTGATGCAGCAGTTGCTTCTTTTGCTTCATTGCTTTTCGGTGCTTCTGTAAGGAAATTCTGGATGAATCCAAAATACGGTGACACCACATTTGTTATTACCACATTGAGCACCATAAATATGATGAGCAAAAATGATACAAAACAAAATGCAATTCTACTAGGTCTGCGAATCTTTTTTTCCTTCATAAGTTTTCTCTCCTCCATATGATTTATCTTATGTTCCTATCCTATCACATCATTTCTCCCCTGGTAAAAATCTGCATAATCTGCACTTTTTCCGCACAAACGGTTTCTGTGCTATAACTTTTTCACAAAATAAGCGCCATGTTTTTATGCATTTTCACATAACCATGACGCTTTTTTACAAAATCTTTTTTAATTCTCTTTTTTATTTTCTTTCATCGGAATCAGAATTTTCAGGTCAAACCAATGATCCTTCGTATCAATACTGACCGCACCTTCATATTTATTGACCGTATACTTAATACTCTTCAGTCCATATCCATGAGATGATTTTTCTTTTTTGGTTGTGATCAGCGAACCTTCTTTATACTGCAATTCCTCTTCATAATAATTCTCAAACCGGAGAATCAGAAAACTTTTCTGCCTTGATACCGTCACATGAATCAGGCGTTTCTCCTTTTCCGGGATCTTCATTTCGCACTCGATCGCATTGTCAAGTGCATTCCCAAAAATGCTGCAGATATCCATGACATCCATAAAATCCAGAAGTGTTCCGTCTGCCACACAGGTGAATATAATCCCATGCTTGTTGCAGTACAGACTTTTCGTTGTAAGTACCGTATCCAGAACTTTATTTCCCGTCTTGTTCTGCGCTTCATACTGGCGGATTTCCTCCTCCATCCGGTTCAGGAATTCTTCTCTTTTCTTCGGATCTTCCTCACTTCTGAGTACTGCGATCTGGTGTTTCAGATCATGATATTTGTAATTGATCAGGTCAATGCTTTCTCTGGACTGCTTATACTGCACATACTGGTTCTGAAGGACATTCTGCACTGCTTCCAGCTCCTTTTTCACACGCAGTTCCCCACACTGGATCAGATGCGCATACAGAATCGCAATTCCTCCGATATCGACTAAAGTTCGGATATTTCCGATTTCAAAAGAATACGTTCCGGAAAATGGTGTATTACTTGTCAGGAAACTCAAATTACTCACTGCAAATACCGCAATAGCAATCAGCTGTGCAGAAAATAATTCTTTCGGACTGATATTCATTTTCCCGTCTTTCGGCAGATGTGTCTGCATGATTTTCAGCAAAACAAATGCAATGCATCCATAAATTCCAATCAACAGTAATGCCCTGATCCAAAGTGCCGGCATCTGTCCCTTCCAGATAAAACACACGACCTGCCATTCGATTGATGCCAGGAACTCCGCCACTACAAACGCGATCATCCCAAAGTAAATTGCATCTGTACTGCCAATATCACAGCATCCATAAATAAATCCGATCATCAAAATTACCGCAATGACCATACACGGAATCCAGAAATAAATCATCAGATTCCCTGTCACAACAAGGAACACGCTCTGAACCACCAGTGCCCCTGCCATCAGCGGAATCGTCTTCTTAGCCATTCTTTTCTTCAGTGGCAGAATGAAAATCATACATGCCAGCCACTCCGCAAGTGCCGTATAAAACCGTGGGATATCCGGCATTATCGTATCCATCATTTTACAATCTCTCCCCAGTATTTTGTCAGTTCTTCCATAAATTCTTTTTTCCGGGCACGGCTCAGCACCAGCTGTTCCCCTTTTACCGTCGCACATCCATCCTGGATCCCGTCCACATGCTGCAGGTTGATCAGATAGCCTTTATTTCCACGGCAGAAATTCATCCCCTTCAGTTTTTCTTCCATTTCCTTCATCGTTCCGCTGGTCTCATAATCTCCCAGGATCGTATGCAAGATCAGAGTATGTCCCTGACTTTCGATATAGTAAATATTAGCGATATTGACGCGCACGGCACCGCCTTTGATATTCACCATGATCACTTTCTGTTCTCTCTTCTTCATTCGTCCGATCGCCCGGTTCAGGCGCTGGGAAAAGGCAAAATAAGAAACCGGCTTCAACACGTAATCCAGGGCATCCACCGCATATCCACGGATCGCATACTGTGCCATGTTCGTGATAAAAATAATGACAACCTCGGTATCCATCTTGCGGATTTCTTCTGCCGCAGACATACCATCCATGAATTTCATTTCCACATCCATCAGGATCAGGTCGTACTGTGACTGATATTTGTGTACGATCTGGTCTCCATCTGTGTAAACTGTAATATCAAACAATTCTCCGTTCTCTTTTTCATACTGATGCAGAAAACCCTGTAACTGCTGCGCATACAGTGCTTCATCTTCTACGATTGCAATCTTTATCATTGGTTTCCCTTCTCCTTTCCCATTAAATACACCAAAGGGGGACTTGCACTTAAAATTATTTTAGTACAAGTCCCTGTCTATTTCTACTTTTTTCTTTTAGTCTCGCTTTACTGCTGCCCGGATCAGATGCCCTGTTCCCTTAATCCGGTGTCCGTTCGCCATTTCGGTCAACGCTTCTGCCATTTCCATCGTCACAAATCCACCGGTCATCTTTGCGTATCCACGGATCGGCATATTATAGTTAAACAGTACATTTAAGTTTGGTTTACCCTGCCATTCGCTGATCTTCAGCAGGATTCTCAGTACACCATAGAACAGCTTTCCAAAAATCCCTTTTCCATAATACAGTTGGCACACAGCATCGTTCATTCGGATCTCGCCGCTCCAGCTTCCATCCGGAATCTCTCTTCCGTAAAGACGGGTAAATTCTTCATCCGAAATGTCTTTGATCTGTCCACTGAAATATTCCGGCATTTCTTCTTTTTTGTAGCCGCCATTTTCTACAGTTCCCACTACATCCAAAGTATCTTCCAGAAGCATATGTTCAGCGTTCTCACCGATCATGATCTGATAAGTTCCGGATTCAATTTCCCAACTGTCCGTTCTGGTATCATAGAACCGGAAGCTATTATCATCAAATAAAATCTGGACTTCTTTTTCCTCTCCCGGTTCCAGTTCCACTCGCTTGAAACCTTTCAGCTCGCGGACCGGACGGAAAATGGTATCGGATTGCTTTCCTACATAAAGTTGTGTGATCTCAGTTCCTGCCACATTTCCTGTATTCTTAACAATAAATTTCACGCCTTCGGAAGATACCTTCAGATCCTTATACTCAAAATTCGTGTAGCTGAGTCCAAATCCAAATGGGAACCGTGTCATTTTTCCAACCGTTGTATAATAACGGTATCCCACATAAAGGGATTCTCTGTATTCACTGCTCCGTTCCTTGCTCGGATAATAAGCATATGCCGGCGTATCTTTGTAATGAAGCGGATAAGTCTCATTCAGCTTTCCGGACGGATTTATCTTACCTGTCAGCACATTCATCATCGCAGAGGCGCCTGCCTGTCCACCCAGATATCCATGTACGATTCCTTTTACATATGAGTACCATGGCATTTCAATTGCAGATCCTGCGGAAAGAACAACAATTACATTAGAATTGACCGTCGTTATTTCATCCAGAAGCGTATCCTGCGCATATGGCATATCCATATGGGTACGGTCAAGTCCTTCCGATTCACTGATCTCATCCAATCCACCGAAGAAGAGAACCACATCTGCCTTTCTTGCCGCTTCAATTGCTGCTTTCATCAGCTTTTTATTCGGTTTCCTATTACGGATATACCCCTGCTCGTAAGCAATGACATCCACGCCGCTCTCACCGATCACGTCCATGATTGCCTCCGGCTGTTTGGTCGGATTCACAAGGGAAGAACCTGCTCCCTGATATCTTGGTGTCTTTGCAAAATCTCCGATCACGGTAACTTTTGTCCCCGGTTTTAATGGAAGGATCTGATCCTCATTTTTCAGAAGAACAATGCTTTCCTCCGCTGCTTTTCTTGCGAGCTTATGATGTGCTTCTATATCAAACTGCTTTCCTTTTGCATCCTCAGTTGCCTGATGGGTTGCAAAGATTACATTTAACAGCTCATCCAGTCTCTGGTCCAGCACAGATTCTTCCAGATCTCCGTTCTCCACTGCACGGATAATGTCACGCATACCGGATTTCCCGGTTCCCGGCATTTCCAGATGACTTCCGTTCTTTACACCCAGCGCATGATCGTTGCTTCCACCCCAGTCAGAAACTACAAAGCCATCAAATCCCCATTCATCCACAAGGATTTTCTGTAGCATATGGCTGTTTTCATTTGCATAAATACCATTCACTTCATTATAAGAAGACATGATCGATTTTGATTTTCCTTCTTTGACTGCAATCTCAAATCCGGTGGTATAGATTTCACGGAATGTTCTTTCATCAACTACAGAATTATTCGCCATACGGCGAAGCTCCTGGCTGTTTGCCGCAAAGTGCTTTGGACATGCGGCGATTCCTTTACTCTGGATTCCACGCACATAGGCTGCTGCCATCTTTCCTGCGTGATACGGATCCTCTGAAAAATATTCAAAGTTTCTTCCGCACAGTGGACTTCTCTTGATATTCAGTCCCGGTCCAAGGATCACATTGACTCCCATGGTAACTGCTTCTTCCGCAAGTGCCTCTCCGATTTCTTCTCCAAGTGCCTCATCCCAGCTGTTTGCAACGCCTGCTGCCGTCGGGAAACAGGTCGCCGGAAGGCTGGCGTTTAATCCAAGATGATCCCCTGCTCCTGCCTGCCTTCTCAGCCCGTGAGGCCCGTCTGACATTGTCATCGATGGAATTCCATATTTTTCAAAATCTACCGTCTCCCATGTATTTTTACCTGACATCATCCGTGCTTTTTCTGCTAATGTCATTTGTTTTATGATATTCTCATACTTCATTTTCATTTTGAAACCACCTTATTTATTCTATCTCTGTTTCTTTTCCTGCTGAAAATAGCATAACACAGAAAGCAGGCTGTAAAAGCCTGCTTGCATAAATGGTTGAAAATTCTTCACGAACTGCATTTTTAATTACATTTTTCAGTTATAACTTTTTTATATTTTGCTTTACTGCGCAGTTGAAAAATGATAATATTTATCAACATAATACATTTAACCGGGAAGCCGGGGGACGTGCTGCACCCGCTCCGAGCCTGTCGGAGGTGGTGCTAATGAGTACATATGAAGAATTACAACTCATCGTATCCGTTGCGGTACTTATTGTTGCAATACTTAATTATACACATAAAAAGTAGCCGTCCTAAACTTTTGGCGAGTTGACGACTACTTTCTAAACTAGATTATTTTCGCCGGAGTGGGTAAATTGCGGTTACCTTCCGACTTTCCTGTTAAGTGTATTATAAAGCACATATATAAATTTGTCAAATACACAAAAATAGTGCAATAGCAATGCTACTACACTATACACTAAAGTGGAGAATACGAGATTCGAACTCGTGACCTCCTGCTTGCAAGGCAGGCGCTCTCCCAACTGAGCTAATCCCCCATATGACGTTTGCGACTTAATTAAAATATCACAAACGTCCCTCTTTGTCAACTGTATCTGCTGATTTTATAACAGCTGTATCATTTCTACAGCTGTGTTTATTTTGCTCAAATATTCTCTACTATTTCTTTTCCGTATTTTTATACGCCGTCTCATAGAACACTTCCTGTGAATCCAGCTTTTCTTCATTGATATCACGATCTACATAATCGCCGTCTGCAGTCAGTTCTTTTCCTTTTTCGTCATCCTTCATCATCGTATCAAACATTTCATCCAGTCGTGCACGCAGTGTATCATCCAGAACCGGAGCTGCAACCTCCACACGTCTGATGGTATTTCTTGTCATGAAATCGGCGGATGCGATGTAAATTTTTTCTCTCTCCGGGGTTCCGAAACGATAAATACGGGAATGCTCCAGGAATCTTCCTACGATGCTGATTATCTTGATATTTTCTGTATATCCCGGAATTCCCGGAATCAGACAACAGATTCCACGTACTACCATCTCGATCTTCACACCAGCCTGTGACGCTTCTACCAGTTTTTCAATGATAACTTTATCCGTCAGGGAATTGATCTTGATTCCAATATAGGCCTCTTCCCTATTCTTCGCGTGACAGATCTCATCATCGATCATATCAAGTACTTTATTCTGAAGACACTTCGGGGCCACAAGAAGGACATGTGTTTCTTCGATGGTTTCACCGCGCAGCAGACATGCAAATACTTCTGCCGCTTCTTTTCCGATTTCCTGCTTTGCTGTGATCAGTGACAGGTCTGTATATAAAGTAGAAGTCTTTTCATTATAGTTACCGGTTCCGATCTGAGTAATATATTCCAGACCTTTCTCTGTCTTTCTGGTGATCAGGCAAAGTTTTGAATGTACCTTGAATCCATTCAGTCCATAAATTACACGGCATCCGGCTTCTTCCAGCTTTCTGGAGTATTCAATATTGCTTTCCTCATCAAATCTTGCTCGAAGTTCTACAAGTACCACAACTTCTTTTCCATTTTCTGCCGCTTCAACCAGTGCATCCACAACCTGACTACGGACAGCCAGACGGTACAAGGTCATCTTGATGGACACTACAGAATCGTCTCTTGCCGCTTCATAAAGCAGGTTGGTAAATGATTTAATATTTTCAAATGGATAAGATAACAGAACATCTTTCTGCTCAATCTGTGCGATCAGACTTTCTTTTTCTTTCAGCTGCGGTGTCATTCGCGGACTCCTCTTCTGATAGAACAGCTTTTCCTTTTCTGCTCCTTGCATTCTCAGATAATTCTGGATTGCAAATACAAATGATAAATCAAGTGGTACTCTCGACATAAATACGTGGTTTTTATCCATATGAATATATTTGCAGATCTCTGCGATCAGCTTTTTGTTGATCTTTCTGGAGAATTCCATGCGGACAGGATTCATACGTTTTCTCTGCTTTACCAGATTTTCCATGGCATCTCTGTAATCCATATCTTCATCATAAATGGTTTCTGTATCAATATCCGCATTTCTCGTAATTCTCAGGAGAGATTTTTCTTTGATTTCATATTTTTTAAATAATTTCGGCAAAAAATGAAGAATCAGTTCTTCCGAGAGCATAAAGGTTCCCGGTCTGGTCGGAATGTCGATCAGACGCTTAAATACATTGTTACTGCACGGAATGATCGCCGTTTTTGTCTTTCCACCCTTCGTTGCAAGCAGTGCAACCGCATAGATCTCTTTATTCTGTAAGAATGGAAACGGCTGCTGTTTGCTGATGATATTCGCAGACAGATATGGTGCAATTTCATTATCAAAGTAAGTTTCCAGTAATTCCCCTTCTTTTCCTGAAAGCTTGTTGAAATTGATAATCCGGATTCCCTGCGGCTCCAATTCTCCCATTAACTGCTCGTAAATAAATGCTTTCTTTATATCAAGCTCTCTTGTTGCATCAATAATCGCTTTTACCTGCTCTTTGCTGGTCATATTGGTTTTATTCTCACGAACTACTTCCGATGATTCCATCTGATCCATCAGTGTACCTACCCGCACCATATAAAATTCATCCAGATTAGATTGATAAATAGACGCAAAAGTAAGTCGTTCTGCCAAAGGTACTCTCGGATTCCCTGCTTCATTTAATACCCTCTCATTAAATTTTAACCATGACAGTTCCCTGTTCATCATATATGGTTCTGGTTTTAACTGCTTCTTTTTCATTTGTCTACTTATCTCCTTTTGCTAATTTGAATATTTTATAGCTACGCTTAAGAATTAATTATACATCTGAATACACTTTCATATCTACCTTCTTAAAGAACTGTTTTTGTAAAATCCATGTAAAATGATGCTTATACCAACTGACTTCCATATAATTCTCGGTCGGTAATCTTTGGTCATCTTCATTTCAATACTTTGCGATATCCTAAATATCCTGAAATCACACCGAACAGAATTCCTCCAAGAACATCTGTCGGATAGTGTACATACAGATATAACCTCGATATTGCGATCAGACATGCCAGCACAAGCGCAAATTTCCAAAGCTTCTTTTCACCTGCCAGGTACAAAGCTGTTACCGAAGCAAACGAAGCTGCCGTATGTCCGGACGGAAAAGAATAATCATGAAGCTTTGCTACCAGAAGGTGTACACCTGTATTCACATCATATGGTCTTGTCCGTGCTACAAGATTTTTCAAGACAATATTGCAAAGTAATACATCTACTACTAAAGCAACCACCATAACCGCACCGCTTTTTCTCGTTTTAGGAATCAGAAGCAATACTATGCTCAACACAATCCATATAATTCCTGCATCCCCAAGTCTTGTGATAAATACCATGATTTTATCCAGAAAAGGCGTATGCAACGTCTGGATCCAATCCAAAATACTTAATTCAATGTTCATAAATTTCCTCCTGCTTTCTTCATCAGTATTTTTACTTTTCTATAGAATAACATAGATTACAGTTTATATGAATTTTTAGAATTACAAATTTTTTACAAACAATCTTTTGAAAAATGACGGTTACACAGGGCGTAACTTCAACCGTCCCGGATTTCAGGCAATGCTTGCAGAAGCCGAAGCCGGGAAAATCGGCACAATTATCGTCAAGGATATGAGCCGTTTCTGCAGAAACTATCTTGAGGTCGGCTTTTATACTGAGATTCTGTTCCCCAAGAAGCAGATACGCTTTATTGCAATCAATAACAGCGTGGGCAGTGACAAACCGCAGGATAACGACTTCACCCCGTTCCTCAACATAATGAACGAGTGGTATGCCAAGGACACCAGCAACAAAATAAGCCGAGCAAGAAGCGGTGGAAAAAGCAGACACCGTAACGACGAAGCTGAAGGACGATTCCAAATCTCCGCAGACCGGCGATACAAGCAACCTTGC
>OGXW01000826.1_pt1 | contig 23661 bp, 17 predicted proteins | sample 1576341 | NCBI WGS metagenome assembly OGXW01 (sample SAMEA3541592, study PRJEB24748) | human gut metagenome | biome: human gut; feature: human-associated habitat; material: faeces | place: China | collected 2012
CGCAGCGCGGGCCGTTCTGCCGTTGCCGCAGCTGCTTACCGCAGCGGAACCAAGCTGATAAATGAATGGGACGGCATGACCCACGACTACACCCGGAAAGGCGGCATTGTCCATGCGGAAATCATGCTGCCCGCCCACGCCCCGCCGGAATTTGCAGACCGTTCTATCCTCTGGAACAGCGTGGAGCAAATCGAGAAAGCAAGGGACAGCCAGCTTGCCCGCGAGATTGAAGCAGCCCTGCCCCGTGAACTGTCCGGCGAACAGCAGCTTGCCCTTGTGCGTGCCTATGTGAAGGAGAACTTTGTAGACAAAGGAATGTGCGCCGACTTTGCTATCCATGACAAGGGAACCGGCAACCCCCATGTTCATATCATGCTGACGCTCCGGCCTCTGAAAGAAAATGGACAGTGGGGCGCAAAGTGCCGCAAGGCATACGATCTGGACGAGAACGGCCAACGCATCCCGGACGGGAAAGGCGGCTGGAAGAACTATTTATATGAAAGATGGAAAATCATATGATGTTGCATATTACACAGATGTAACAACAGCAGTATTAACAGACGGAACAACCTTAAATTACAACAAAAATGACATTGATCATTATGTAGTAACCGGGTTGAAATATGTTCCTGTAAAAGTGAAATCGGAAGATTACGAAGCATTTTGCCAGAACTGTGCAGTTGTAAAAAACGGAGAAAAATTGTCTGGTGGATACAGTGAGAGCAGTCTGAAAAATTACACAAATCTGACAGCCGCAGTAACAAAAGACACTAATGGATTAAAAACGGTAACAAAAAATGGTGACAGCTTCAGCTTTTCTGCAAGAACTAACGGAACAGCTTCCGGTATCAGTGGTGCAGAGCTGAAAGATGCAAAAGCAGAAGGTGTTGAACCGGAAGTGAGAGAAGCAGGTGGAAGCTATGGAGAATTCCTGCGTGTGGATATCAATGGCAATTATGGTGGACTGGGTGCCAGCATGCAGGCAGTAAAATGGACATACTATGGTGATGACAGTACCTATACTACTCCGGTTGCGACATTTGGAACTAAGTTTGCCGCAGATAACTGGATGCATAAATCCATGGGAATTCAGCTTGGTCTTACAGAATCTGAAAGATGTGAACTTCCGGAAGGAAGCAATGGAACAGGCTACTGGAGACTGACAGTATATGCACTTGGATATGAAGATTATACTTATGATTTCCAGGCAACCGAAGAAAACAGCGTACTGGCAGATCCGGTAAAAGACAGAAACCAGTTAGATGAAGCAATTAAAAAAGCAGAAGAGTTAAAGGAAAGTGATTATACAGCGGACAGCTGGAAGACATTCTCCAGTGCATTAAAAACAGCCACAGGTGGATTGTATACACAGAAACAGGTAAATAATGCTGTAACAAAACTGAATAAGGCCATGGATGAATTGGTAGAAAGTGCAACTTACGTTCTGATGAACATCCCATACGACGAGTTTTACAAAGCAGATGTAAACAACGACGTCAAAGTAGATGCATTTACCTCTGCAACCAAGAACAAAGTAAGAACCGGTTCTCTGGCAGGCGGATCTTACCATGTGGATGCAAGCGGTGATGAGATCACCGGTGTAACTTTCCCGGTAAAAGTTCCGGCAGGTACGGATCTGAGCAAATACACACAGATTACCGATGATTCCAAAGTAAGTATCACAGTTACCAACAAAGGACAGGAAAGCACAACAGATTATACAGGAAAAGATGCCCTGTTTGAGAGCGCAAGTCATTCCTACTATACACTGAGTGAGAAACCATCTTACTACAAAGAGCTGACCGTAAATGAAGATGGAACCTTCTCCTTTGGAGCAACCCAGGGAACAGCTACTCCCATCACAGAAGGTGTGACAGCGGAACTGCTGACAGAGTCCAGATATGGCGATTATCAGCTGAAGCTGGCTGGTCTGACTGATACCATTCCGTCAGGAACAGCCATCTATGGTGTGATCGTCAGCACAAAAGAAGGCAGCGATTACGGTATGCGCCATCTGGAAAATATCTGGAAAGTTTCTAAACTGGCATGGGCTACCGGATTTACCAGTGCCGTACATAACTGCCCGACATCATCTGAACACTACAAAGCAATGATGGGACAGCATATCAACAAAGTGATTTATTACACAGCTAACGGTATCTATGAGATCCCGGTAGGTGGCGATGAAGGTCTGTATGTACCTGTAAAATTCGATACCAGTGAAGTTGCTGTAGCAGATGCGGAACTGAAAGACGGAGAAACAAGTGTGGCAACTACTATTTCCGGTCTGACTCTTCCGGAAGGATTTGACGCAGAATACACGGTAGATGGTGCTACTGCAATCGTAAAAGGTGAAAAACTGATCCTGAAAGATGTGAAAAAAGGAGCATACACACTGACCATTACCGATAAGAGCGGAAAATACGCACCGATCAGCGTTGGATTTGAAGTATATGCAGAAACAATTCCTGCATCCTACAACGAAAATACGGAAAAACCTGGTCTGACAAAAGCAGCAGGTTCTACAGATGCAGAATTTGCAGATTACATCAAAAATATTACTTCCGTATCTGTAAATGGAAAATCTTATGCAGCAAGCGGACGTGGTGCAGTGAAACTGTTTAATGATGACGGAACACTGATCACAGATGCAGCACCATTTGCAGAGGGTGACAGCTTCGAGATCGTAGTAAGCGCAATCGGATACAAAGATCTGAGCTTTACTTATAAGAAAGCATCCAGCGACGATCCGACACAGAAAGTAAATACCGCTTCTCTGGAAAAAGCAATTCAGACCGCAGAAGCACTGAAAGAAGCAGACTACACAGCAGACAGCTGGAAAGTTCTGCAGACAGCACTGAAGAATGCGAAGAGCGCACTGGAAGCAAAGAAAGACCAGACAAGCGTAGATAATGCAGCAGCTTCCCTGAACAAAGCCATCGAAGCTCTGGTGAAAGCGGATGGAAGTGCAGCAACTCCTACACCGACCACCACACCAACTACAACACCTGCAGTATCGAAGAACAACACAACAACTTCCGGTACAGGTAATAAAACAACAACTTCTTCAGGAAGTACAAGCACCAGCAAAACAGCCAAGACCGGCGACCCAACCAACATCTTCGAGATGCTTGGACTGGCTGTTGCCTCCCTTGGAGCAGGCGGATTTGCACTGAAGAGAAGAAAAAGAAATAAAAAATAATAGATAACGGGACATAAGAATCGGAGAAATAGACGGGTATTGCACATGAGTTTATGTGCAGTACCTGTTTTTTCTTTCAAAGGGGGACGAAACGGATTCCGGAGGCATGGGGAAAGCAACCGCTGGTAACGCAAATCCGAACTAAGCATTAACTGCGACTAAGACGCTCAGCAAAGGCTTCGCGCCTAAGTCTCCGTAAGTGCTGGATTTCGTATTTGCTAAAAGCACCAGCAAAAGGCTGCCTCCCCATGCCTCCGGAATCCGTTTCTGGTGGTTGGCAGAAACATTAAAATGAAAAGATGTAACTATTCAGTAGCCACTGTCCCGCGAGGTGTTTTGACATGAATATGTCAAAATCCCGAGACATACGAGCCAAAATGCCATCACCGAAGGTGATTTTTTATGTATTTTGGCTCGTAACTGTGAAGGTACTGAACAGTTACGAAAAGATAAAGGTTTTTAGAGGGATAAAATCTTGCAAAGTATAGAAGGCTCTGTTATAATGATAAAAATTTATAGTATCCGTAAGCATTTTCTGACGGATAAAAATATCTAATTAACATATCGGAATCACATATCTAATACTCAGAGTCCTGAGAAAATATCCGATGCATACACAAAAATGAATATAGAACAGAATATGGACATTTTCTTTAGGAATTTTGAAGCAGAGTTATGTCGTCAGTAAAATGCGTTCTCTTTGATGGGAGAGGAAAGTGTGGTACTATAGAAAGAAAGTCTCCGTATTTTGTTCTGTAAGAAAGAAAAGGAGACGCAATGAACGAACAAACGAAAACAATGACGCAGGAAACGCAAAACAGAGAAGATTTTATTATGCTTCCAACCGTAGATTTCTGCTTTAAGGAACTGATGCAGAATGCAAAGGTACGGCAGGGAATGATCGCAGCACTATTGGGAGTAGAGCCGGAAGAGATCGAAGAAACTATTTTACTGCCAACGATCTTACATACAGAATATCCGGATGATAAATATGGGATTCTGGATGTGAAAGTGATTTTGAAAAATGGAACGCAGATGGATTTTGAGATGCAGGTGACGGCAGTATCCTATTGGACAAAGAGAATTCTGTTTTATTTGGGAAAAATGTATACGGATCAGCTGAAAGCAGGAGAAAGTTATGAGAAGCTGAAGAAATGTATCCATGTAGGTATTTTAAACTTTATTCATTTCCCGGATGATAGCAGATGTTATCGGAAGATTATTTTCTGTGATAAAGACACGGGGGAAGAATATACAGATCTGCTGGAGATCCATGTGCTGGAACTGAAAAAGCTGCCGGAGAAAGAACAGAATGAGTCCGGAATTATCCGATGGATGCGTTTCCTGGGAGCGAAGAGCAGAAAGGAGTTCGAGAAAATGGCAAAAGAAGACACTTATATAGACGAAGCGTATGAAATGTTAAAACATATGAGCGCGGATGAAAAAAAGAGATTAGAATACGAAGCGAGGGAGAAAGCAATTCGCGATTATAACTCACAGATGCTGGAGTTAAAAGAAGTGGGAAGAAAAGAGGGAATAAAAGAGGGAAGAAAAGAGGGAATAAAAGAAGGAATAAAAGAAGGGATAAAAGAAGGAATAAAAGAAGGGATAAAAGAAGGAATTGCTATTGGAGCAGAGCAAGGTGAACAACGAAAAGCAGCAAGTATTATAACAAATATGTTACGAAAGGGAAAAAATCCGGAAGAAATTGCAGATATGACAGGGGAAGAACTGGAAAAAATACGGGAGATTCAGAAGCGGTTGTCATAGAACAATTTTAATGGAAATTAAATACTAAAAAATAGCCAGGTCCGGATAGAATCCATATACCTGGCTATTACTTGAAATGAAATATTAATTACTTCAGGTTTGCTCTCTTTCTCAGTCTGGAATCCAGAATCTTTTTACGGATACGAAGACTGGTAGGAGTGATCTCCAGGAGTTCATCGTTATCGATGAATTCCAGTGCCTGTTCCAGACTCAGGACTTTCGGCGGTGTCAGTTTCAGGGCATCGTCAGCGGAAGAAGAACGGGTGTTGGTCAGATGCTTGGTCTTACACACGTTCAGTTCGATATCTTCAGCTTTACCATTCTGTCCGATAACCATACCGGCGTAAACTCTTTCGCCAGGTCCGATAAACAGTGTACCACGCTCCTGTGCAGCGAACAGACCGTAAGTTACGGACTCGCCGGCTTCGAAAGCGATCAGGGAACCCTGTTTTCTGTACTGGATATCTCCTTTGTACGGAGCGTAGTCATCAAAACTGGTGTTCAGGATACCGGTACCTTTGGTGGAGGTCATGAAGTCTCCACGGAAACCGATCAGACCACGGGCCGGAATCTCGAATTCCAGACGGGTGGAACCGTCGCTTCCGGTACTCATACCCTGCAGGGAACCTTTACGTTCGCTCATTTTCTGGATGACTGTACCGGAGAACTCTTCCGGAACATCCACGTAAGCCAGTTCCATAGGCTCTAACAGTTTTCCGCGTTCGTCCTCTTTATAAAGAACTTCCGCTTTACTTACTGCAAATTCATAACCCTCACGGCGCATATTCTCGATCAGGACAGACAGATGCAGTTCTCCACGACCGGATACCTTGAAACAGTCCGGAGAATCGGTATCTTCCACGCGCAGGCTGACATCGGTGTTCAGCTCACGCATCAGACGTTCTCTTAAGTGACGGGAAGTTACAAATTTACCTTCCTGACCTGCCAGCGGGCTGTCATTTACCATAAAATGCATGGCGATGGTCGGCTCGGAGATCTTCTGGAACGGGATCGGTTCCGGATTTTCCACGTCACACAGGGTATCACCGATGTGAATCTCCGGGATACCGGAAATAGCAACGATAGAACCGATGCCTGCTTCCTGTACTTCTATTTTATTCAGACCTTCAAATTCATACAGTTTACTGATCTTTACTTTTTTCTTCTTGGAAGGATCGTGATGGTTCATCAGCATCACTTCCTGGTTGACAGCGATCTTACCGTTGTCTACTTTACCGACACCGATACGACCTACATATTCATTGTAGTCGATGGTACTGATCAGAACCTGTGTACCTGCATCCGGATCACCTTCCGGAGCCGGGATGTATTTTAAGATGGTCTCAAACAGAGGTTCCATATTTTCCGGTGTATCGTTCAGATCCAGAACAGCATGGCCTGCTTTTGCGGAAGCATACAGGAACGGACAGTCTAACTGTTCGTCGGAAGCATCCAGATCCATCAGAAGTTCCAGAACTTCGTCGATAACTTCATCCGGACGGGCTTCCGGACGGTCGATCTTATTGATACATACGATCACGTGCAGATCCAGTTCCAGCGCTTTTTTCAGAACAAATTTGGTCTGCGGCATAGCACCCTCGAACGCATCTACCACCAGGATAACACCGTCTACCATCTTCAGGACACGTTCTACCTCGCCGCCGAAGTCCGCATGGCCTGGGGTGTCGATGATGTTGATTTTGGTATCTTTGTAATAAACAGCTGTATTTTTGGAAAGAATCGTGATACCACGTTCCCGTTCGATATCGTTGGAGTCCATGACACGTTCCTGGACTTCCTGATTCGCACGGAATACACCGCTCTGACGCAGTAACTGGTCTACCAGAGTGGTTTTACCATGGTCTACATGGGCGATGATCGCCACGTTACGAATATCTTCTCTTTTGATTTTCATAAACAATTTCCTTTCTATGCATATAAAGAGCCCGTAAAACGGGCATTTCCAACGATACAAGTCTATCACATTTTTTTCAGATTACAAGGGAAAAAATTTTTTTTTTCAAAATCCGGTTCTAAATAAGGAAGGAACGGAATAGAAATAAATTATACAAAATACAAAAAAGAGGAAGGGGAACTACAATCATGACAGATAAGATTATTGAAAACAATCAGGTGGAAATCATGGGAAAAATCGCATCCCGGTTTACATTCAGCCATCAGGTATTCGGCGAAGGCTTTTATATGGTAGATGTGCTGGTCAAACGGCTCAGCGATTCCGAGGACCGGATCCCGGTCATGATCTCGGAGCGTCTTGTGGATGTGAACGAGGATTATGAAGGGGAGTATATCCATGTGATGGGGCAGTTTCGCTCCTACAACCGCCATGAGGAAAAGAAAAACCGGCTGGTGCTCTCGGTGTTTGCCAGAGAGGTGGAATTTGTGGAAGATGACGATGAAAATATGAAGAGCAATGCCATTTTCCTGGACGGATACATATGCAAACCGCCGGTGTACCGGAAAACCCCACTTGGCAGAGAAATCGCAGATCTTCTGATCGCCGTCAACCGGCCGTATGGAAAATCGGACTACATTCCGTGTATCTGCTGGGGCAGAAATGCCAGATATGCATCTGCTTTTCAGGTGGGTGGTCACGTCCTGATCTGGGGCAGGATCCAGAGCCGGGAATACGTGAAAAAAATCAGTGAAGAAGAGACGCAGAAGCGGATCGCATACGAGATTTCTGTAAGCAAACTGGAATATGCGGATTGACAATAAAAATGAATAATGATATGATTGAAAAAATAAAATGTTTATTTAAAATGTTTTTTATAAATTTAGGTAGAGGTTGCATTTTTTATCAGTAATTTGTCGGATGTTTCAGGAACAGAAGAAGGCAAAGGAAAGGAAAAAGTGCCGAAGGGGCGAAGAAACCTGAAGCTTGGTTCTTGGGCATGTCTGTGAAGAACGGCATGACTGTCATCGAAAGATGGAGTGCTATCCAAAGAAAACATGTGATGATTTCATAGCGGATTCTTAAAAGGTGGACCTCCGGACGGTGGTGCACCTTTATATGTTTTACATTACATATCAATAATTGGTCCGATGGATCGATAATTGATCCAGACAAAAGAAAGGAGTAAAGATAGATATGGCTATTTTTGAAGGAGCAGGTGTTGCGCTTGTTACACCTATGAACGAAAATCTGGAAGTAAACTATGACAAGCTGGAAGAATTACTGGAGGAACAGATCGCAGGAGGCACAGATGCCATTGTGATCTGCGGAACAACAGGCGAATCTGCAACACTCACCGAAGAAGAACATATGAGAACGATCAAATTTGCCATTGACAAGGTAAACCACCGAATCCCGGTTGTTGCAGGTACCGGCTCCAATTCCACCGCAACTGCAACACAGATGTCCAAAGAGGCAGCAGAAGCAGGAGCAGATGGTATTCTTCTGGTAACTCCTTACTATAATAAAGGAACACAGAACGGACTGATCAAACATTATACAACCATCACAGAGGAAGCAAAAGTACCGGCGATCCTGTACAACGTACCGAGCCGTACCGGCTGTTCTCTGGCAGCTTCCACGGTTGCTTATCTTGCAAAAAATGCAGAATATGTAACCGCTATCAAAGAAGCATCCGGAGATATCAGCCATGTGGCAGATATCATGCATGCCTGCGACGGAGCCATTGATCTGTATTCCGGAAATGATGACCAGATCGTACCGATCCTGTCCCTGGGCGGAAAAGGTGTTATCTCTGTACTGTCCAATGTAGCACCGAAAGAGACGCACGATATTGTTGCTCTGTTCCTGGAAGGAAAAATAAAGGAAAGCCGTGAACTGCAGTTAAAAGCGTTGCCGCTGGTTCACGCACTGTTCAGTGAAGTTAACCCGATCCCGGTAAAAGCAGCCCTGAATCTGATGGGTAAAGAAGTAGGACCGCTTCGTCTGCCGCTGACTGAAATGGAAGCAGCACACCAGAAAGTTCTGGCAGAAGAAATGAAAAAATTCGGTATCAAACTGGCATAAAGGCAGCAGGAAGAAACAGGAGAGAAAGCAAATGGTAAAAGTAATTATGCATGGCTGCAACGGCCATATGGGTCAGGTGATCACCCAGTTAGTGGAAAAAGATCCTGAGATTGAAATTGTAGCAGGTATTGACTTAAATGACTGCAGAGATAACGGATACCCGGTATTTACTGATATTTGGACCTGCGATGTGCAGGCAGATGCAGTGATCGATTTCTGTACAGCGAAAGCGACCGACACACTGCTGGAATACTGTGAAAAAAGACAGATCCCGGTTGTATTGTGTACTACAGGTCTGACAGATGAACAGATTAAAAAAGTGGAAGAGACCAGCAAACATGTGGCAGTATTAAAATCAGCAAACATGTCCCTGGGTATCAATCTGCTGATGAAACTGGTTAAAGAAGCAGCCCAGACACTGGCAGCGGCCGGATTTGACATGGAGATCGTGGAAAAACACCATCGTCTGAAAGTGGACGCTCCAAGCGGAACTGCCCTGGCTCTGGCAGACAGCCTGAACGAGGGACTGGACAACGCTTATCATTATACTTTCGACAGAAGTCAGAGAAGAGAACAGAGAGATGACAAAGAGATTGGAATCTCTGCTGTCCGTGGCGGAACCATCGTTGGAGAACATGATGTGATCTTTGCAGGTGATGACGAAGTGATTACTTTCCAGCACACAGCTTACTCCAAGAAACTGTTTGCAAAAGGTGCGATTCAGGCGGCCAAGTTCCTGAAAGGAAAAGAACCGGGCTGGTATCAGATGAGTGATGTGATCGGATAAGTTTAAAATGTAAATGGTTTTGTAACTATTCAGTAGGTAATATTAACTGTGAAGGTACTGAACAGTTACATTGTTTTAAAGATTGAAAACAGAATACAGAAAACAGGGATACGGTCGTTTTTTCAAAAAGCGGCCGTATATTTTTGCATTTTCCGACACATTCTACAACTGTACAGGTGTATGTTTTGTATGCCTGAAAAATGAAGGAAAGGGATGCTGTGGAAAGCTACAGCCACAGCAGAAAAGGAGATGCAGAATATGAAACATGTATGGAAGAGATATCTGATCGTAACCGCAATGACCGTTGTACTCGGACTGTCAGCAGGATGTGGCAGTACTGCGGAGGATACGAACAACAACCAGAATAACACACAGGATGAAAATACGCCGGATGGCAATGAAAATAAAAACAACACCGACGGTTCCCAGGTACCTGCGGGTGATAACAACGGAACCTCACCGGATACCAACACGGATATGAACAATGACGGAACCAACGGCACGAACAACAATATGAACGGCGCCACTTCCGGGGAAAGTACGGTGGATGAGAACGGAAACCGTCTGGATGAAAATGGAAATATCATCGAAGACCTTGGTGAGGATGTCGGTGAGGGAATCAAAGATGTGGGGGATGGCATCGGAGAAGGCGTGGAGGATCTGACCGGTGGCGGAAGCAGGGATGCGAACCAACAGAATGCACGGTAGATCGCAGAAATAGAAAAAACATGGACAATTGTTGTTTCACCACAGTTTGTCCGGTGAGAGCAAAAACGGAATGCCCCTCTTTTTTTACACCTATGTTCATGAAAATGTATGTTGAGATAGTATGTCAGGGTAGATAAGATGTTACTATTCATTGGTAATATCCCGCGAGGTGTTTTTTGTGAGCGGAGGTCACAGAAAACCCGAGACATATCGCGCGAATTTATGCGATCAGCATAAATTCTGTGCGTCGCGAAGCGCGTTACTGAGAACGGAGTGAATAGTAACGATAACATTTTAAAATGAGATGTTAAGATGAGATGTTGAGATGACATGTTGCCGTGTATATGGAAACATGATATGATAATAGAAATTTACCACGTTACAACGTGACAGCATACAAAGAGAACAGGAGAAGAGAGGGGAAGATTATGAGATTTCGTCCATGTATCGATATTCACAACGGAAAAGTAAAACAGATTGTAGGCGGCAGCCTGCAGGATCAGGGAGATCAGGCTCAGGAAAACTATGTGGCTGAGCAGGATGCTCCCTTTTTTGCAAGGCTCTATCAGTCCCTGGGGATTCGGGGTGGGCATATTATTCTGTTAAATCCTGCAACTTCGCCATATTATGAAGCCACAAGACAGCAGGCGATAGAAGCATTGAAAGCCTATCCGGGTGGGATGCAGATCGGCGGCGGGATCCGGGAGGACAATGCAGAGAGCTTTCTGGATGCCGGTGCCAGTCATGTGATCGTTACTTCTTATGTATTTAAGAATGGAGTGATCAACTGGGAGAATCTGGAAAAACTGGAGCGTGCAGTAGGAAGGAAACATCTGGTTCTGGATCTGAGCTGTCGGAAAAAAGACGGACAATATTATATCGTGACAGACCGCTGGCAGAAATTTACACAGGTACCTGTATCGGAACAGACGATTGAAGAATTTTCTTCCCACTGTGATGAATTTCTGGTTCATGCGGTGGATGTGGAGGGAAAGGCTTCCGGGATAGAAGTGGAGTTGGTGAAGCTCCTGGCAAAGAATCATCAGCTCCCGGTGACCTATGCAGGCGGCGTAGGCAGTTTTCAGGATCTGGAGACGTTGCGTATGGCGGGAAAAAATCGTGTGGACGTAACAGTGGGAAGCGCACTGGATCTTTTCGGTGGCAGTATGAAGTGGGAGGATGTACTGGATATTTGTCAGAAGAGTGAAAATTATTTCGAAAAATAACAGATTCTGAACAGTTGGAAAATCGCTCCCGAATTTGACAGAAAAAGATGTGTAAAAAATATGAATTTTCACGAAATAGTTGCAAAATTCAAGCATTATTGGTATAATAAAAACACTTACAAGGGAGCCGGAAAGGATCGCTGACCGTGGTATTTATCGATTCTGACTCCGTAACTGTGAAAGCAGAAACAGTTACTTGTAAAATAAAGTGCGAAGGGGTTGGACAGCATGAAATTTATTATCATTGGAAGAAATATTGACATTACAGAGGGACTGAAATCAGCCGTACAGGAAAAGCTTGGCAAGCTGGAACGGTATTTTACTCCGGAGACAGAGATTCATGTAACCTTGAGTGTGGAAAAAGACAGACAGAAGATTGAAGTTACTATTCCGGTAAAAGGAAACATCATTCGTTCCGAACAGGTGAGCAGCGATATGTACGTATCCATTGATCTGGTGGAAGAAGTTATTGAGCGTCAGCTTCGCAAATATAAAACCAAGATTGTTAATCAGCAGCAGGCAGGAGGAAACTTCCAGAAAGAGTTTGTGGAGGATGAGTTCCTGGAGGACGAAGAGGTTAATATCATTCGTACCAAGAAGTTTGGTATTAAACCGATGTATCCGGAAGATGCATGCGTGCAGATGGAATTGCTGGGACATAATTTTTATGTGTTCCGGAATGCGGAGACAGATGAGGTGAATGTGGTTTATAAGAGAAAGGGGAACACTTACGGGTTGATTGAGCCGGAGTGTTAAAAGTGTTGAGATCGTAAACGGGAGAGAGTCACTGGGTGGTGGCTCTCTCTCTTTTTTGGGGGGGTTTAAGACGGACGCCCGAGAGAGTTTGTGCCTGGGCAGGAGGCAGCGGGCAGGGCAACTTTGAACTAGTACATCGTTTTCGAAATAACTGTATCATTCACTTGTCTACGAATCCGATTGCACAGTTCAAAAAGCCTCAGCGTAGCCCGCTACGCCTACGTTTTTTGAACTGCACACTCGAATCCGTATCCAGCGTGAATAATACAGTTATTTACGAAACGATGTACTAGCCGCTAACTCCGACTACAGTTCACGAGGGTCAGCTGACCCTCGTGAAAGTCTCCGTAAGCGTCGGATTTCAAAGCTTACCCTAAGCGCCCGCAAAATGCCTCCTGCCCAGGCACAAACTCTCTCGGGCTGACGGTGGAAAAAACTGACCCGGAAGGGGAAGGTGAGCGGAATAGGTGCGATATTTGGGAGATATTTGGGAAATTTGCCCGCAGGGGATATGTGAGTGAGGGATGCGGGGTGAGGATGCACAATTTACTTGTGCATTCTTCGGTAAAGTGTTAGAATATAGCATGGTGCATTAGACTGGAAAGAGGCCAGGGTGGATGCACTGGGAAATTTTATGGAGAGTGAAAATAGTAACAAGAAATGTAACTGTGAAGTTGTTGAACAGTTACCAAAAAATAAATTGTATTTTATAGGAGTAGATTGATGAAATTATCTGAAAAGATCTTTGGAACGCACAGTTCTAGAGAGTTGAAAAGAATTATGCCATTGGTGGATAAGATTGAGGAGCTGCGGCCGACTATGCAGGCGATGACGGACGAGGAGCTGAAGGATCAGACCAGAAAGTTCAAGGAGAGACTGGCAGAGGGAGAGACGCTGGATGATCTGCTTCCGGAGGCATTCGCTACGGTGCGTGAGGCTTCCAAGCGTGTGCTGAATATGGAGCATTACCGGGTACAGCTGATCGGTGGTATTATTCTGCATCAGGGACGTATTGCGGAGATGAGAACAGGTGAAGGTAAGACTTTGGTTTCTACCTGTCCGGCTTATCTGAACGCGCTGGAAGGTAAAGGCGTGCATATCGTAACCGTCAACGATTACCTGGCCAAACGAGATGCGGAGTGGATGGGTAAAGTCCATGAGTTTCTGGGACTGAAAGTCGGTGTGATCCTGAACTCTATGAAAAATGACGAGAGACGGGAACAGTATGCATGTGATATTACGTATGTTACCAATAATGAGGATGGTTTTGACTATCTGCGAGACAACATGGTTATTTATAAAGAGCAGCTGGTACAAAGAGAGTTGCATTATGCGATCATCGATGAGGTTGACTCTGTATTGATCGATGAGGCGAGAACTCCTCTGATCATTTCCGGACAGAGCGGAAAGTCCACCAAGCTGTATGAAGTCTGCGATATTCTGGCAAGACAGCTGCAGCGTGGTGAAGCCAGCGGTGAGATGACCAAGATGACAGCCATCATGGGCGAGGAAATTATCGAGACCGGTGATTTTATCGTCAATGAAAAAGATAAAGTAGTAAACCTGACTGAGGAAGGTGTGAAGAAAGTAGAGAAGTTCTTCCATATTGAAAACCTGGCAGATCCGGAGAATCTGGAGATCCAGCACAATATTATTCTTGCACTGCGTGCCCATAACCTGATGTTCCGTGACCAGGATTATGTCGTAAAGGACGATCAGGTACTGATCGTTGATGAATTTACCGGACGTATCATGCCGGGAAGAAGATATTCCGACGGTCTGCATCAGGCGATTGAGGCGAAAGAGCATGTAAAGGTACGCCGTGAGAGCAAAACATTGGCCACCATTACATTCCAGAACTTCTTTAACAAATATGCGAAAAAAGCAGGTATGACCGGTACAGCTCTGACAGAGGAACAGGAGTTCCGTGAGATCTATGGTATGGACGTTATCGAGATTCCGACAAACCGTCCGGTTCAGCGTGTCGACCTGGATGACGCGGTATATATGACCAAGAAAGAAAAATTCCGTGCGGTCGTGGAAGAGATCAAAAAAGCACATGCGAAGAATCAGCCGGTACTGGTAGGTACGATCACGATCGAGACCTCCGAACTGCTGAGCAACATGCTTCGGAGAGAGGGAATCGCACATCAGGTACTGAATGCGAAGTTCCATGAGCTGGAAGCTGAGATCGTTGCACAGGCCGGTGTGGCAGGTGCAGTTACCATCGCGACCAATATGGCAGGTCGTGGTACCGATATCAAACTGGACGAGGAAGCGAGAGCAGCCGGTGGTCTGAAGATCATCGGTACGGAGCGTCATGAGTCCCGCCGTATCGATAATCAGCTGCGTGGCCGTTCCGGCCGTCAGGGAGATCCGGGAGAATCCCGTTTCTATATCTCACTGGAAGATGATCTGATGCGTCTGTTCGGTTCTGAAAAACTGATGTCCGTATTCAGCAGTCTCGGTGTTGCGGAAAACGAACAGATCGAGCATAAGATGCTTTCCAGTGCCATTGAGAAAGCACAGAGGAAGATTGAAAGTAATAACTACGGTATCCGTAAAAACCTGCTTGAGTATGACCAGGTAAACAACGAACAGAGAGAGATTATTTACAAAGAGAGACGTCGCGTACTCGACGGAGACAATATGCGTGATGCAATCTGTAAGATGATCACCGATACCGTGGAGAATACGGTAGATATGTGCATCAGTGACGAAGTGGATTCCGATGAATGGGATCTGATCGAACTGAATACGATTCTGCAGCCGATCATTCCGGTGAAGACAATCACCAAAGAGGATGTCGAAGGGATCCGTAAGAATCAGTTAAAACAGAACTTGAAAGAAGAAGCTATTAAACTGTACGAAGTAAAAGAAGCTGAGTTTGCAGAGCCGGAGCAGATCCGTGAACTGGAACGTGTGGTACTTCTGAAGGTCATCGACAGAAAATGGATGGATCATATCGATGATATGGAACAGCTGCGTCAGGGTATCGGCCTGCAGGCTTACGGACAGAGGGATCCGAAGGTTGAGTACAAGATGAGTGCATTCGAGATGTTTGACGAGATGATCGCAGGCATCCAGCAGGATACTGTTCGCCTGTTGTATCATGTTAGAATCGAGCAGAAAGTAGAACGTGAGCAGGTAGCGGAAGTAACCGGAACCAACAAAGATGAAGAAGTCAAAGGTCCGGTTCGCCGTGCCCAGCAGAAAGTATACCCGAATGATCCGTGTCCATGCGGAAGCGGTAAGAAATACAAACAGTGCTGTGGACGTAAGCCTGTATAGAAGGAAGCGTGCAGAACCGATACGGCAGAGGGAAAACGGCTGCTGAATATAAAAATTGTATGAAGAAAGAGGGTGCCCCCTTTGGTAGAATTAGATCAGTTTAAAGCAATATTGAATTCCTATGCGAAACCTTTAGTGGAAGTGAGGGATTCCCTTGACCTGGCCAATAAGGAAAAGCGGATTGAAGAGCTGGAAAGAAAGATGGAAGAGCCGGATTTCTGGGATAATCCGGAACGCTCCCAGGAAATGATGAAAGAACTCAAAAGCCTGAAAGATGATAAGGAGATTTATGAAAATCTGGAAAGCCAGAGAGACGATATGGAGACTCTGATCGAGATGGGATATGAAGAAGACGATGCTTCGGTCATCCCGGAGATTCAGGAGATCCTGGATCAGTTTGAGGCAGATTTTGAAAATATTCGCATGAAAACCCTGTTATCCGGAGAATACGATAAAAAAGATGCCATCATCAAGCTGAATGCCGGAGCCGGCGGAACCGAGTCCTGTGACTGGGCAGGAATGCTCTACCGTATGTATACCAGATGGGCGGAAAAGAAAGGATTTACCCTGGAAGTTCTGGATTATCTGGACGGCGATGAGGCAGGCATCAAATCTGTAACATTTGAGGTACACGGAGAAAATGCCTATGGCTACCTGAAATCAGAAAAAGGGGTACATCGTCTGGTACGCATCTCACCGTTTAATGCGGCAGGAAAGAGACAGACTTCGTTTGTATCCTGCGATGTTATGCCGGATATTGATGAAGATCTGGATGTGGATATTAAGGAAGATGATCTGCGTATCGATACGTATCGATCCAGCGGTGCCGGTGGTCAGCATATCAACAAGACCTCTTCTGCCATTCGTATTACACATATTCCAACCGGAATCGTGGTACAGTGTCAGAATGAACGTTCTCAGTTTCAGAATAAAGACAAGGCTATGCAGATGCTGAAAGCCAAACTATATCTGTTAAAACAGCAGGAAAATATGGAAAAACTCTCCGGCATCCGTGGCGAAGTGACAGAGATTGGCTGGGGAAATCAGATTCGTTCTTATGTACTGCAGCCATATACGATGGTGAAAGATCACAGAACCGGCGTGGAGAGTGGTAATGTGGACAGTATTCTGGATGGTAATCTGGATCCGTTTATCAACGGCTATCTCAAGTGGATTGCCCTTGGCGGAAAACAGCAGGAGAACGCAACCGAAGAAATGGAATAACGATTCCACTTTCCATGACTGTTGAGAAAACGGAAAGATGGGAGTACACAAAAAAGGAGAATGGCGTATGGGTATTATCAGAGCTATCAGACAGACGATTGACGGAACACTCGCTGATCAGTGGCTGGAAGTCATCGAGCCGGAAAATATGGGAGATCAGACAGTATTGACTGCAGGTATCCGCACCGGAAAAGGAGCGAACCGAAAAGGTGGAAAAGACAGCATCTCTAACGGATCAGTGATTCATGTATATGAGGGACAGTTCATGATGCTGTTAGACGGCGGACGGATCGTGGATTACAGTGCGGAACCGGGATATTTTACCGTGGATAATTCTTCTATGCCATCCATGTTCAGTGGAAGCCTGGACGATGTGGTGAAGAATTCTTTTGACCGGTTTCGTTTTGGCGGTACAGCACCCACTTCACAGAAAGTGCTGTATCTGAACCTGCAGGAGATTAAAGGAATTCGTTTCGGGACCAGAAACCCAATCAGCTACTTTGATAATTTTTATAATGCAGAATTATTTTTGAGAGCCCACGGAACTTATTCGATCCGAATCACGGATCCGATCAAGTTCTATGTGGAAGCCATTCCGAAAAATAAAGATCAGGTAGAGATCACAGATATCAACGAACAGTATTTGTATGAATTTCTGGATGCACTGCAGTCTTCCATCAATCAGATGTCAGCAGATGGTATGCGGATCTCCTATGTGCAGTCAAAGAGCCGGGAACTGTCAAAATATATGGCGGAAACACTGGATGAAGACTGGAAACAGACCAGAGGTATGGAGATCCAGGCGGTAGCTATCGCGAGCCTGTCCTACGATGACAAATCTCAGGAACTTCTTAATATGAGAAATCAGGGAGCTATGCTCCAGGATCCGTCCATTCGGGAAGGTTATATGCAGGGAGCTTTTGCAAGAGGAATGGAAGCCGCAGGAAGCAATGCAAACGGCGGTACCATGGGCTTCATGGGAATGCAGATGGGCGCACAGATGGGCGGCAATATGGCAGCTTCCATGTCAGCGGCCAATCAGCAGCAGATGATCCGGAACCAGCAGATGCAGCAGGAGGCAGCGACAGCACATCATGCACAGAATGAGCCGGATATCTGGATCTGCAGCTGTGGACAGCAGAATACCGGAAAGTTCTGCAGCGAGTGCGGACGTCCCCGTCAGACCGGAGAATGGATCTGCAGCTGCGGACAGAAGAATACAGGAAAGTTCTGCAGTGAATGTGGAAAATCAAGACCATAAGACTTTTGCAGGAACAGATGCAGAAAAGATAAAGAAAGTATATCCGTACAGAAAGATGAGGAGAAAATCATGGAGGTAGTCAGTTTCAAATGCCCCAATTGCGGGGGCGAACTGGTATTTGATCCAAATACTCAAAACTACTCCTGTCCTTATTGTGATTCTGAGTTTTCTCAGGAACAGATCGATACGATGCAGAAAGGAAAACAGCCGTCTCAGGAATCTGAGGCGGCTGATTCTGCAAAAGGGCAGGAACAGGAAGAAGCGGTAGTGTATGTATGCCCGAACTGTGGAGCCGAGATTGTGACAGATCTGACAACAGCGGCCACAGAATGTTATTATTGCCAGAGCCCGGTGGTATTATCGGAAAGAGTTTCCGGAAAGTATCTGCCACAGGAGATCATTCCCTTTGCGATTGACCGGAAAAAAGCGGAGGAGATCTTTTTACAGAATATGAAAAAGAAGAAATTTGTTCCCAGTGGATTCTTCAGCGCAAAACAGATTGAAAAGATGAGCGGTGTGTATTTTCCATACTGGATGGTGGACTGGCGGGGAGATGCCGCAATGGAGGCGGAAGCCACCAAAGTCCGCACCTGGAGGACCGGTGATACGGAATATACGGAAACACAGTTCTACCGGGTGTACCGGGAAGGGAATGTGGAATTTGACGATATGCCGAAGATCGCCCTGCAAAAAGCCAACCGGAAGCTGGTAGAAGGTGTGCAGCCGTATGACCGGAAGGCGGCAAAACAATTTTCCATGGGTTATCTCTCCGGTTTTCAGGCGGAGCGCCGGGATCTTGAAAAAGAAGCGTTCGGAGCGGAGATCGCACGGGATACGGAACAATATGCAAAAAGAGTGCTCGAAAATGATATGCGCGGTTATACGACGGTACGACCGGTTCATCAGCAGGTGGGCAACCGGCAGGAGCGGTGGCGTTATGCGCTGGTTCCTGTGTGGGTGATGACCTACAAGGGCAAAAACGGAAAAATCTATTATTATACCATCAACGGACAAAACGGCAAGGTGTGTGGAGAACTTCCGGTGGATTATAAGAAACTGAGTCTGATATCGGCATTGATCACCGGTGTGGTATTCCTTTTGGGACTGGCAGGAGGATTGTTGTTATGAGAATGAGAAAAAAGACGGGATACCTTCTGTTGATGCTTCTGCTGTTACTGGTCCCGGTGGCTGTGTGGGCGGATAAAACCACAGTAGACGATCAGGCAGGACTTTTTTCACAGGAGGAAGAACAGGAACTTACCGATCGGATCGTGGAACTTACGACAGACTGGAACATGGATTTTGTGGTAGTGACGACAGAAGATGCGGAAGGCAAGACCTCCGAGGAGTATGCGGATGATTACTATGACTATAACGGATATGCGGAGGACGGAGCCCTGTATCTGATCGACCTGGACAACGGTTCGGTGTGGATCTCCACGGCGGGAAAGATGATCCGGTATCTGACGGATGAAAGAATTGATGCGGTGATCGATGCCGGATATGATAATCTGAAAGCAAAGAATTATGCAGATGGTATTCTGGAGATGCTGAATGAGACAGAGAGCTATCTGGAAGACGGCATTCCTTCGGATCAGTATAATTATGATACAGAGACGGGAAAGATATCAAGATACCGCAGTATTACGGTCTATGAAGCAATCGGAGCGGCTGTGATCGCACTTTTGTGCGGTGGAGGATTTGCAGCGGCTGTTCTGGGATCTTATCGGTTAAAAAGAAAAACGTATCGGTATCCGTATGAGAGCCGGGCAAAGGTGCATTTTACGAGAAGGGATGATCAGTTCCGCCATCGAAGCATTACGCAGCGGAGAATCCCGCGGGAACCACCGTCCGGAGGTGGCGGAGGTGGCGGCGGACAGAGCTCCGTACATACTTCCGGCAGCGGCACCTCACACGGTGGCGGTGGTCGGAGCCTGTAATATTTTATGCGATTCAGACTTGCGAAACATGTTTTGCTTCATTTGTTTTATTCGTGAAAAAATTCTTGCACCGGATGCCAATGTATGGTAATATCTTTTGGGTGACTACAAATGTGTTTCTGATACGAACATGCAGAGCCACAGGAAAGAAAGAGAAAACATGGAAAAAAAGACAAAATATTATGTGGTAAGAGAAAAGGCAGTGCCGGAGGTGCTCTTAAAAGTGGTTGAAGCCAAGAGAATTCTGGATTCCGAGAGGGCAACCACAGTGCAGGAGGCGACCGAACAGGTAGGCATCAGCCGCAGTTCTTTTTACAAATACAAAGACGATATTTTTCCTTTTCATGATCAGGCAAAAGGAAGAACAGTTACCTTTATTTTGCAGATGGATGATAAACCAGGGATTCTTTCGGATATTCTGCGCACCGTTGCTGAATTTCGAGGAAATATCCTGACTATTCATCAGAGTATTCCGATTAACGGAATCGCAACGCTGACCCTGAGTGTGGAGATTTTGCCGGAAGCCGGAGACGCGGAAGATATGATCGGCCAGATGGAACAGCAGACAGGTGTACATTATTTGAAAATATTAGGCAGGGAGTAAAAACAGATGATACAGATTGCAGTATTAGGCTACGGCACAGTGGGATCCGGTGTGGTGGAAGTGATCAACCGGAACCAGGAAAGCATCAATAAAAAAGCAGGAGAAGAGATCAACATCAAGTATGTACTTGACCTGAGAGATTTCCCGGGAGATCCGGTACAGGAAAAGATTGTTCATGATTACGAAGTGATCGCCAACGATCCGGAGATCAAAATAGTAGTGGAAGTAATGGGCGGAACCAATCCGGCGTATACATTCGTTAAGAGAGCGCTGGAGAACGGCAAATCCGTATGTACCTCCAATAAAGAACTGGTTGCGAAACACGGTGTAGAACTGATCCGGATCGCAAAGGAGAAAAACTGCAACTTCTTATTCGAAGCAAGCTGCGGTGGCGGTATTCCGATCATCCGGCCGCTGAACTGTTCTCTGACCGCAGATGAGGTCGACGAGATCAGCGGTATCTTAAACGGAACAACAAACTATATTTTAAGCAAGATGACAAGCGATGGTTCCGAGTTTGAGGATGTGCTGAAGAATGCACAGGAACTCGGCTATGCGGAGCGCAACCCGGCAGCTGATATCGAGGGCTGGGATGCCTGCAGAAAGATCGCGATTCTTTCTTCTCTGGCATACGGTCATCATGTGGATTTTGAGGAGATCTATACCGAGGGAATCACGAAGATCACTTCCGCGGATATCCGTTATGCAAAGGCATTTGGCGCAACCATCAAGCTTCTGGCCAGCAGCAAGCGGATCGGGGACAAGTACTATGCGATGGTATGCCCGGTTATGATCAACGGTGACAGCCCGCTGTTCAGCGTCAACGATGTATTTAATGCGATCGTGATCCATGGCAATATGCTGGGGGATGCGATGTTCTACGGAAGCGGCGCAGGAAAACTGCCGACAGCCAGCGCGGTTGTAGCTGATGTGGTAGATGCAGCCAAACACCTGAACCGTTTTATCATGACGGGATGGAGCAGCGAGAAACTGGAAATGATCGATGTCAGTCAGGTAGAGAGCAGATTCTTCGTCCGCATGAAAGGCAGCTACACAGAGAGCCTTGCAAAAGTGGAAGAAGTGTTCGGAACCATCGATGCGAAGGTTGTCGCAGAGGTTGGTAAAGAATTTGGATTTATTACCTCTAAGATGAAAGAGGAAGAATACAGAGCGAAAGCAGCACAGTTCGATAACATTATCGGCATGATCCGGGTTCGCTTCTAAGAAAGAAAAATGAGAAAATGACATGTCTGTGCAGTTCTGAAAAAGGACTGCGGGCATGTCATTTTTTACGCGGACAACGAGTCAAAGATTTCAGGGAAAATTCGTGTGGAAAAAACATGTGACCGTGCAGGAAAGAATGGATAAAAACTTTGAAAACAATCGTTGTGGAAGCGGTTGACGCATGGAAAAAAAGGGTTTATCATTTAGTGCATATCCATGTGAGAGCGCCTGAAAACGGGGGTATCACGAATGGAAATACAGCAGAGGCAGGAAGCGGATTACGCCACAGCAGGCTGATCCGCTTCTGTTTGCGTAGAAACACAGGAGGAGAAACATGTTAATCGTGAAAAAGTTCGGCGGCACTTCGGTGGCGGACAAAGAACGCATTTTCAATGTGGCAAAGCGATGCATCCGTGATTATCAGAACGGAAACGATGTGGTAGTGGTTTTATCTGCCATGGGAAAATACACGGACGAGCTGATTGCCAAAGCAAAAGAAATTAATCCAAATCCATCCAAGAGAGAGATGGACATGCTGTTTACCATCGGGGAACAGATGTCGGTGTCTCTGATGGCCATGGCGATGGATGCACTGGGTGTACGTGCCATTTCCCTGAATGCATTCCAGGTAGCCATGCACACGACAAGCAATTACAGCAATGCAAGACTTAAAAAGATCGATACCGAGCGGATCCGCCGGGAGCTTGATGACCGTAAGATCGTGATCGTCACAGGTTTCCAGGGGATTAACAAGTACAACGATTACACAACCCTTGGAAGGGGTGGTTCCGACACGACGGCAGTAGCTCTGGCAGCAGCGCTTCATGCGGATGCCTGCGAGATCTATACGGACGTAGATGGTGTCTACACCGCTGACCCGAGACTGGTGCCGACGGCGAGAAAGTTAAATGCGATCACCTATGATGAGATGCTGGATCTGGCGACTCTCGGAGCAGGTGTGTTACATAACCGATCGGTGGAGATGGCGAAAAAATACGGCGTACCGCTGGTGGTACGTTCCAGTCTGAATGAATCTGAAGGTACTGTTGTCAAGGAGGTTGTAAAGAAAATGGAAAGAATGTTGATCAGCGGCGTTGCCCTGGACAAAGATGCAGACCGTATCTCCGTAATCGGAATCAAGGATGCACCGGGTAGTGCGTTTAAATTATTTAATACACTGGCAAAGAAGAATATTAATGTGGATATTATCATCCAGTCTGTGGGACGTGAGGGAACGAAGGATATTTCCTTTACGGTTGCCCATGATAATCTGAAAGAGGCGATTGAACTGCTCGAAGAGTATCAGGAAGTGCTTGGGTTTGAGAGAGTGGACTATAACTGTGAGGTTGCAAAGTTGTCAATCGTAGGTGCGGGTATGATGTCCAACCCGGGTGTGGCTGCGAAGATGTTTGAGTGCCTGTATAATGAGAACGTGAATATCAATATGATCGCGACCTCCGAGATCCGGATCACGGTACTGGTGAACAGTGAGGATGCGGTTCGAGCGATGAATGCGGTGCATGATGCGTTTGGGCTGGCTGAGGCGTAAAATAATTAGTTTGATATAGGTTTGTTGCTAAAGAGGACGTGGCGAGCCCCGGAGGGATCCAGGGTGAGACAACGTGGGCAGGGCAACTTTGAACTAGCCACTAACTACGACTATAAGAT
>OGXW01000829.1_pt1 | contig 23645 bp, 20 predicted proteins | sample 1576341 | NCBI WGS metagenome assembly OGXW01 (sample SAMEA3541592, study PRJEB24748) | human gut metagenome | biome: human gut; feature: human-associated habitat; material: faeces | place: China | collected 2012
CGCCGAGTCGTACCCCAGGGCACCTTCTCTTGCGGCGTTGCCGCAATTCACCTTGGCGCACCCTACGGTAAATCCTTTCAAAATGATTAAACCTGTGCAGCCCCTTTCAACCGCCAAACGCAAAAAAGAAAACCGCCTGCTCTCGCAGACGGCTCTCCCCTATTTACTTCTGAAACTGCTCGCGCACTTCCATATACTTGATGATCTCCTCAACCGTGCCGTCAAAGCCGAGCACGCCGCTGTTGAGCGACAGATCATAATTCCGCGCGTCATACCAGTCGTGGCCGGTGTGGTGCTTGTAGTAGCGGGCGCGGTAATCGTCGATCTCCGCGATCTTCTTCTCGACCTCCTGCTCCGGCAGCGAGTCCACCTTCATGGCCTGCTCGAGACAGAAATCCTTGTCCGCATGGACGAACACGCGCACAACATCCGGTCGGCCTGCCAGAATATAGTCGGCGCAGCGGCCGATCATAACGCACGGACCCTGATCCGCCAGCCGGCGGATAATCTTCACCTGATAGGCGAACAGCGCCTCATCCTTGAGGTAGGACTTGGACGAGTCGTTCGGCACGGGCGTGTTGCCGTGATAATGCGCGCGCAGGCGCGTCAGGAAATCGCCCTTGAGACGCTCGTCCGAGAACAGCATGGCGTTTACACCGCTGTCCTCACTCGCCATGGTGATAATCTCGCGGTTGTAGAACGGAATGCCCAGCTTGTCCGCCAGCATCTTGCCGACCGTCTTGCCGCCGGAACCGTACTGGCGCGCGATGGTGATAACGTATGGTTTCACTTTATAACCTCCCCCTATTCTAGTGAGGAGTTAGGAGGTAGAAGGTAGGAGTGGATGACGATAAACGTTTCCCGTAGGGCGCGACGACCCCGGCGCGCCGTTCGTAACGATATGCATACGGTTTATACGGCGCGCCGAGTCGTCGCGCCCTACGGTACGGGTAAATCATCGGATAAACTCCTCTCTCCTCCCTCCTATCTCCTGCCTTTCTTCCTCTTACTCACCGAGGTATGCTTTCTTAATAGAGTCATCATTCAGCAGATCAGCTGCCTTGCCGGTCTTGACGATTTTGCCGGTCTCAAGGACGTAGCCTCTATCCGCGATGGACAGCGCCTTCTTCGCGTTCTGCTCTACGAGCAGGACGGTGGTGCCTGCCTTGGACACTTCCTCGATGATCTTGAAGATCTCGCCTACGAACAGCGGCGACAGACCCATGGACGGCTCATCGAGCAGCAGGATGCGCGGCTTGCTCATCAGTGCGCGGCCCATCGCAAGCATCTGCTGCTCGCCGCCGGACAGCGTACCGGCTGCCTGATTTTTACGCTCCTCCAGACGCGGAAAACGCTCATAGACCATTTTCAGCGACTCCGGGATCTCATTCTTCGGGCGGGTATACGCGCCCATACGCAGGTTCTCCGCGACCGTCAGACCCGCGAACACGCGGCGGCCCTCCGGAACGTGGCTCATGCCCAGCTTTACGATGGCATGACCCGGCTTGTGCGTGATGTCCTTGCCCTCAAACGTCACCGTGCCGCCCTTCGATGGCAGCAGACCCGTGACCGTGTGCAGCGTGGTGGTCTTACCGGCGCCGTTCGCGCCGATGAGCGCTACGACCTCACCCTCGTTTACCTCGAAGGAAACATCACGCAGTGCATGAATCAGGCCGTAATACACGTTGATGTCCTTTACTTCCAACATTGCCATACTTGTTTCCTCCTTTCTTATTCGCCCAGATATGCCTTAACGACTTCCGGATTGCTCAGCACTTCCTTAGGCGTGCCCTCAGCGAGCAGACGGCCGAAGTTGAGCACATACAGGTACTCGCAGATGCCGGAGACCAGCTTCATGTCATGCTCGATGAGCAGGACGGTTACGCCGAACCTCTTGCGGACGATTTCGATCGTCTCCATCAGCTCCTCGGTCTCGTTCGGGTTCATGCCCGCGGCAGGCTCGTCGAGCAGCAGCAGCTTGGGGTTGGTAGCCAGTGCACGCGCGATCTCGAGCTTGCGCTGCTTGCCGTACGGCAGGTTGGCTGCCTTGTAATCGGCTACGCCGTCCAGATCGAACACGCGCAGCAGCTCGAGTGCCTTTTCGTCCATCTGCTTCTCCTTTTTGCGGTAGGAGCCGAGGTGGAACATGCTCTCTGCGAACGAGTAGGTGATCTGGTTGTGCAGACCGGTCTTTACGTTATCCAGCACGCTCAGCTGCGAGAACAGGCGGATGTTCTGGAACGTGCGGGCAACGCCCAGCTTGCAGATTTCATGCGGCTTTTTGCCGATGAGGTTCTGGCCGTCCAGACGGATGCCGCCGTCAGTCGGACGGTACACGCCGGTCAGCATATTGAACGCGGTGGTCTTGCCTGCGCCGTTCGGGCCGATGAGGCCGACCAGACCGCCCTTTTCGATTTTCATGCTCAGCTCGTCAACGGCACGCAGACCGCCGAACGAAATGCCGAGCGAAGTAACTTCCAGCATTGCCATGGCTTACGCACCCTCCTTCTTGCCGCCGGCCTTTTCGGCCTTTTCCATCTGACGCATTGCGCGCTTCTCCAGCAGGCGAACCTTGAAGGAGGAGTTGTTGAACAGCATCATTGCAATCAGCAGGATTGCGTAGATGAGCATACGGTAGTTGCTCAGGCCGCGCAGCAGCTCAGGCAGCAGCGTCAGCAGCGCTGCGGCGATGATCGAGCCCCAGATATTGCCCAGACCGCCGAGAACGACGAATACGAGCACCAGAATGGAGGTGTTGAAATCAAACTTGGCAGCGGTTACGGTAGAGAAGTTCATCGCGTACAGCGTGCCCGCCATGCCGGCGAACGCCGCAGAGACCACGAACGCGAGCAGCTTGTAGTGCGAGGTGGAGATGCCGATGGAGTCAGCGGCGATCTTGTTGTCGCGGACCGCCATGACAGCACGTCCCGTGCGGCTGTTTACAAAGTTCAGCACGAAGAACAGCGTAACGAGGATGAGCACAACGCCCGAGGTGAAGGTGGAGATCTTGGTGACGCCGGATACGCCGATCGGGCCGTTAATGATCATCTTGCCGCCGTCACCCAGCTGGAAATTCTGGTTGACCAGACTGAAATGCAGACCGGCATCATCCAGACCGAGATACATAACGTTTACAATGTTTTTGATGATCTCACCGAAGGCGAGGGTTACGATGGCGAGGTAGTCGCCCTTGAGGCGCAGTACCGGCACGCCGACGATGACACCCGCAATCGCCGCAAACAGTCCGGCAACGACCATGGCGACAGCCAGACGCAGCGGTGCAAGCGGAATCGCATCCGCCAGACAGGTGGTGGTGACAATGCCCGCAAACGCGCCGACCGACATAAAGCCCGCATGGCCGAGCGACAGCTCGCCGAGGATGCCGACGGTCAGGTTGAGCGAGATCGCCATGACAACATACGAGCAGATCGGCACGAGCAGGCCCTTGATCTGGCTGGAGATGCCGCCGCCCGCGATGGCTGCCTGCACGATGATGTACGCAATGATGACAATGCCGAAGCACAGCAGCGTGTCACGTCCGCGCTTGGACGCAGCATAGGATTTTAACTTGTTCATATGACTGCCCCCTTAAACCTTTTCGCTCACATGCTTGCCGAGCAGGCCGTCCGGCTTGACCAGCAGCACCACGATGAGCACTGCGAACACGATCGCGTCCGACAGCTGCGTGGAAATGTATGCCTTGGCGAAAATCTCGATGATGCCGAGCAGAATACCGCCGATGAACGCGCCCGGAATCGAGCCGATGCCGCCGAATACGGCAGCGGTGAATGCCTTGATGCCCGGCAGAGAGCCGGTGGTCGGCATCAGGGTCGGGTACGCGGAGCACAGCAGCACGCCCGCGATAGCGGCAAGACCCGAGCCGATCGCAAAGGTGATGGAAATGGTCGTGTTAACGTTGATGCCCATCAGCTGTGCCGCGCCCTTGTCCTCGGAAACGGCGCGCATCGCCGTGCCGACCTTGCTCTTGCCGGTGAACAGCATCAGAGCAACCATGATGACAAGGCAGGCTGCAATGGCAACGAGCGTCACCTTGGAGATCTGCATCTGACCGCCGAACAGGCTGAGCGCCTCGCCGGTAACGACCGAGGTAAAGGTCTTCGGGTTGGAGGACCAGATCAGCAGCGCCGCATTCTGCAGGAAGTACGAAACGCCGATGGCCGTGATCAGCACCGCCAGCGACGGCGCCATACGCAGCGGCTTGTAGGCAAGTCTCTCAATAACAACACCGAGCACGGTGCAGACAACAACAGCCAGCACAACGCCCATCCACGCCGGCCAGCCGAGATAGGTGGTAGCGCAGAAGCACATATAACCGCCTACCATGATAACATCGCCGTGCGCGAAGTTCAGCATTTTTGCAATGCCGTAAACCATCGTGTAGCCGAGTGCGATGATGGCGTAGATGCTGCCCAGACTGATGCCGCTGATCAAATGATTCAAAAAGCTCATGGTTTGGAACACCTCAAATCTTTGTTTCTCTTGTTTATGAAATGGGGCAGTGGTTCGGCAATGGTCAAGCCACCGCCCCACCCCATAACCGTATTTATAGAGTGAAGAGTGTAGAGTTGAGAGTGGAGAAACGGGAGTTCAGCGCTTCGCAGAAAGCCTGAGAACACGCAATCTTCACTCTCCACTCTCCAATCTCCACTCTGCCTTATAATAGCGGTAAAGGAGGACTGCTTCCAGACCTCCTTCACTCGCCCTTGCGTTCTTAATATGTCCCGGGCGAGCTTTGCCCGTCCGGGACACCGCTGCCCGCGCCATCGTGGCGCGACACCTTTGCCGTGCAAAGGTGAGGGGGTTATCCAAAAAAGTTTCTACGGAACTTTTTTGGTATCTAAGGGGGACAGAGTCCCCCTTAGAGGGTCTTACATACCAACGTAAGCGCCGTTCTCGATAACCATGCCCTTCGGGGACTTGGATACGGCACCGGTCTCATCCCAGGTCATGCCCTCGCCGGTCAGACCGTCAAAGGTCATGGAGGTGAACTGCTCGATCATCTTGTCGCACAGGTCCTCAGCGGACATATCCGGCGTAGCGCCTGCATTCTCGAGTGCCTGCTTGTAAGCGTAAACACAGTCGTAAGCGTCGGCTGCGAACTGGTTCGGGGTTTCACCGAACTGATCCTTGTACTTCTTAACGAAGGAAGCGGTCTTGTCATCGGTTGCGTCTGCGTTGAACGGGGTCAGCAGCATTACGCCCTCGGCCAGCTTGGGATCAAAGCCTTCCATCGTCAGAATGCCGTCCATGCCGTCTACGCCGAAGAACTTCGGCTTGTAGCCCATGCTGTTTGCCTGCGTCAGGATCAGGGATGCCGGCTGATAGTACATCGGCAGGAATACCAGGTCAGCGCCCTTGCTCTTTGCATCGTTCAGCTGAACGGAGAAGTCGTTAGCGGAAGCGTCGGTGAAGGTGTTGTCGGAAACGACCTGCAGGCCCTTGGTCTTTGCCTCTTCTACAAACTTGTCGTGAATGCCGGTGGAGTAAACGTCATCGTTCTTCCAGATGATCGCAACCTTGGTGCCGAGCTTCTGCTCTGCGATGTACTGTGCGGATGCGGTGCCCTGGTTCGGGTCAACGAAGCACATCTGGAACACATTGTCCTTATCTGCGGTTACCGCAACGGTGGAAGCAGACGGAGTCAGTGCGAAAATACGGTCGCTGTAGTTCTCAGCGGCGGTAGCCTCGCACGGCTTGGAGGTTACGGAGCCGAGAGACAGCTGCATGCCCCAGTCCTTCAGGGTGTTGTAGGCGTTGACAGCCTTCTCGGCGTCGTGCTCATCGTCCTGATAGTTCAGCTCGAACTGAATATCGCCGCCCTCAGCGTTGATCTCGTCAACCGCGATCTGTGCGCCGTTCTTGCAGGCGTTGCCGTAAATAGCAGCCGCGCCGGTCAGCGGGCCGGTGCCGCCAATCTTGAAGGCAGTGCCGGAAGCGGTGCTGTCGGAGCCGCTGTTCTGCGAATCCGAGCTGCTCGAAGCGGAACCGCCGCAGCCGGTCAGCGCCGTAGCCAGCATAGCGCCGGCAAGAAGCATACTGAGTGTTTTCTTCATGGTGAAATCTTCTCCTTTGTTTCCCCCGAATCAGCATATCCTATCGGGTGTCTTGGATTATGCTTCACATTATACTACCATTTCCGCGTTTCGGCGCACTTTTTTTGTGCTGAGAATACAATTTCAGATAATCTACTGATTATCTTTTGAGTAACTTTACGTTTTTTGTATCTTCTCACAAGAACACTTGTCCGCCCCGCAAGGATTCCTGCAAATTACTTCCATCCTGCCGCCGTTTTTGCAGGGAGAGCCTGCAAAATTTTTCTCATGCTGAGAACATCATAGACTATCTTCGCCATTCATAAGATATTCGTAGGGCGGGGTACCCCGCCCTGCGGTGTTCATTCAATCTGTGCAACATTTCAAGGAGGTACCCCATGACCGAAAAACGCCACGGAAAAGGACTGTTATTCATCGTAACGCTGGTTCTCGCTGCCGGTGTGATAAAGTACGCCGATATCCCCTTCGCGCAGACCGTGCGCGAAAAGGCGGCTTCCGCCCTGTCCGGCGCGGCAAACGCGGACCATGTTCTCGCGGTATTCGGCGGCTCTGCCATGCCCGCAGATACCGTTCCTGCGGAATCCTCCGGCGGTGCGGACGATATTTTAGACCGCGACCAGACCCTGTTCCCCGACACGGTTGACCAGACCGTCTATCCGCTGGAGTTCGAGCACGCCACGCCGACCTCCGGCACGCTGACGTCCTCGTTCGGCAGCAGGCTCAGTCCCATCACCGGTCAGCCGGGTTTTCACTATGGACTTGACCTTGCCGCGGACGAGGGCACGCCCATCACCGCCTTCGCGGACGGCACCGTGCGCGAGACCGGTGAATCCGGCTACGGTCTGTACGTCATTGTCGATCACGCGGACGGTTTTGCAACCCTATACGCGCACTGCAGCAGCATTTCCGCCAAAGTCGGTGATACCGTCACCTGCGGCGAGCAGATCGCCAAGGTCGGCCAGACCGGCAACGCCACCGGTCCGCACCTGCACCTCGAGCTGTGGCACAACGGCGCAGCGCTCAATCCTGCCGACTATCTGACGCTGTGAGCCGGATTCAGGTCCGCGACGGCTTTCTTGTGCTCATGGCTGCGCTCTGGTGCGCGGATGAGAGCGGCGTGCTGCCCATTTTCCTGCTGGCGGCGGCTGTACATGAGTGCGGACACCTTTTCGTCATTCGTCTGTCCGGCGGCACGGTGCATGCCCTGTGCCTGACCGCCTGCGGCGCTGTCCTGCGGTGCAGCCTGCCGCCATCGCCGTTTTCGCGCGCCGCGATCTGTCTCGCCGGACCGGCGGCCAGCTTTGCGCTCACCGCACTGGCGAACCCGCTCGGCGCGTACCGGCTTGCCGGCGCAAGTGCGCTGCTCGGGCTGTTCAACCTGCTGCCCGTGCCCCCGCTCGATGGCGGCATGGCGCTCCGGCACCTCGCGGACGGGCGATGCGCTTTCCTGTTAGACGGGATTGCGGGCGTATCCGTTCTCGTTCTCCTTGCGGGCGGCGTCCTCCTGTGGAAGTCGGGATTTGGCGGGTGGCTGTTGCTCGTTGGCATTATGATAACCGGCAGTGCATTCCGTAGGGGGCGCCGACCTCGGCGCACCGCATGTAACCCGCATGCACACGCATAACCGCAGGGGCGAACATTGTTCGCCCGCAAACCGTTCGATTTTACGCTGTTCGGGAGCACACTGTGCTCCCCTGCGGGATAATCGTTGCAGATGAAGCCGCTCCGGAGTGCCCCGCCCGACGATAAATTCTCACAACCCTTGTAAATTTTGCCGAAATCGTGTAAAATAACGGTACAAAGATTTATCCAAACGAACCAAAAGGCTCACAAAGCCTTTTGATAGAAAGGACCGAACAATTATGCTGGGAAAACGCAGAAAAAAAACTGATCTCCCCGCCGTATGCGCTGTTATCGTAGCGGCAGGCTCCTCCCGCCGCATGGGCGGCGAAAACAAGCTGCTGCTCGAGATTGACGGCGTACCCGTCCTCGCACGCACGCTTTCCGCCTTCCAGAAATGCGCCGCCATCCGCGATATCGTGCTTGTCTGCCGCGAGCAGGACATCATGCCCTACACCGAGCTGGCGAAGGCCTTCTCCATTGACAAGCTGTGCACGGTAACGCGCGGCGGCGAGACCCGCACGGAATCCGTTCTCGCGGGCATCACGGCCGCACCGGAAAATGCCGTGCTCGTTGCCGTACACGACGGCGCCCGCCCGCTCGTCTCCGAGGCCGTTATCACCGAGGCGGTTACCACCGCCGCCGAGTACGGCGCTGCCGCGCCGGTCGTTCCGGTCAAGGACAGCATCAAGCGCATCGAGGATGGCAATATCGCCGCCGATGTCGCCCGCAACACGCTTGCCGCGGTGCAGACTCCGCAGGTATTCCGCAAGGACCTGCTCCGCCGTGCGCTGACCTCGGCTGCTGAGCGCGGCTACAGCTTCACCGATGACTGCGCGGCTGTCGAGTCGCTCGGCACCATCGTCAAAGCAACCCACGGCAGCTACCAGAACATTAAGATCACCACGCCGGAGGACATTCTCGTTGCAGAAGCGCTCCTCACAAGGGAGGACAAGTAATATGCGCATCGGACACGGTTACGACGTACACAGACTGGTCTCCGGCAGACCGTGCATCATCGGCGGTGTGAACATTCCGTTTGAGCTTGGTCTGGACGGTCACTCGGACGCGGATGTGCTCACGCATGCCGTCATGGATTCCCTGCTCGGCGCGCTCGCGCTCGGTGACATCGGCAAGCATTTTCCAGATACCGACCCGCGCTACAAGGGCGCGGACAGCATCGCGCTGCTGCGTCACGTTGCCGCGCTCGTGCGCGAAAGCGGCTGGCAGCTCGGCAATCTGGATGCGACCGTACTCGCACAGGCGCCCAAGCTCGCGCCGCACATTCTGCAGATGCGCGAGAACCTCGCCGCCGCCATCGGCTGCGCGGTCGAGCAGGTTTCGGTCAAGGCGACCACCGAGGAGGGACTGGGCTTTACCGGCTCCAAACAAGGCATTGCCGCGCACTGTGTGTGCCTTTTAGAGCGAATCTGAACAGTCTTACATATACACTTTACATATACACTATGGATAATAGGGGTAACAAAGGAAGTGAACCCAATGGATATACAGGTAAACGACATTCTTACCATGAAAAAACAGCACCCGTGCGGCAGCAAGCAGTGGCAGGTGCTGCGTATCGGTATGGATTTCAGGCTGAAATGCCTCGGCTGCGGGCATGAGGTCATGCTGCCGCGCAGCAAGGCGGAGAAAAACATCAGAACCGTAGAACGGGAGGGTAAAATCGTATGTTGATAGACGGCAGACAGATGCACATTCAAATCACCAAGGGCGATATCGGGCGGTACGTCATTCTGCCCGGCGATCCGGCGCGGTGCGAGAAGATCGCGCAGTATTTCGACGACCCGAAGCAGATCGCGCACAACCGCGAGTACACGCTGTGGACAGGCTCTCTGGACGGTGTTCCGGTTGCGGTCTGCTCGACCGGCATCGGCGGTCCGTCTGCGGCCATCGCGATGGAGGAGCTGGTCGAGTGCGGCGCGGACACGTTCATCCGCGTGGGCACGTCCGGCGGCATTGTGGACAAGGTAAAGGGCGGCGATATCGTCATTGCCACCGGCGCCATCCGTCAGGAGGGCACGAGCCGCGAGTACCTCCCTATCGAGTTCCCGGCAGTTGCGGATTTTTCTGTTGTTTCCGCACTGCACGAGGCGGCGCAGGCGCTCGGCTTCCCGTATCACACGGGCGTAATCCAGTCCAAGGACAGCTTTTACGGCGAAATCCGTCCCGCGCAGATGCCCATCGCGGACGAGCTGACCGCCAAGTGGAAGGCATGGAAGGCGGCAGGCGCGCTCACCAGCGAGATGGAGACAGCCGCGCTCATGATCGTCGCGCAGGTGCTGCACGTTCGGTGCGGCGCGGTGCTCAACGTGCTGTGGAACGCGGACAACGATGATGCTCCCGCCATCCCGCCTGACGCCACCGAGCGCGGCGTAAAGGCCGCCGTGGAGGCCATCCGCGTACTCATCCGTGAGGACAGCAAGGCATGAGTGAACAACAGAATCAGCAGACAGCGGCCCTCGGCACAGCACCCGTAGGGCCGCTGCTCTTTCGGCTGGCGCTGCCGACCATCACGGCGCAGGTTGTCAACCTGCTGTACAGCATCGTAGACCGCATTTACATCGGACGCATCCCGCTCGAGGGCAAGCTGGCGCTGACCGGCATGGGCGTCACCTTCCCTGTCATCACGCTCATCTCGGCGTTCGCGGCGCTCATCGGCATGGGCGGCGCACCGCGGGCGTCTATCGCGCTCGGCGCAAAGGAGCACGACCGCGCGGAACGCATCCTCGGAACGTGTACGGCGGCGCTGTGGGCGCTGGCGCTCGTGCTGACAGCACTTTTCCTGCTGTTTCAGGCGCCATTACTGAAACTGTTCGGCGCATCTGCCGACACCCTGCCCTACGCGATGCAGTACCTCAACCTCTACGTTCTCGGCACGGTTTTCGTGATGACGTCATTGGGTCTCAACGGCTTTATCACCGCGCAGGGCCGCTCGTCGGTGGCGATGAAAACGGTCGTTATCGGCGCGGTGCTCAACACCGCGCTCGACCCGCTGTTCATCTTCGTGTTCCGCATGGGCGTGCGCGGCGCGGCTGTGGCGACAATTATCTCGCAGGCGGTGTCTGCGGCATGGGTTCTGCGGTTTCTGACCGGAAAGCAGACGGTTCTGCGCTTAAAACGCGCGTATTTCCGCATTGACCGACCGCTTCTGGCGTCCGCAGTCGGTCTGGGCGCGTCCCCGTTTGTCATGCAGTCAACAGAAAGCCTGCTCACCATCGCGTTCAACGTATCGCTGCAGAAGTACGGCGGCGACGCAGCCGTCGGCGCAATGACCATCCTGACCTCGGTGGCGCAGATGGTGCAGCTGCCGCTGACCGGACTCGCGCAGGGCGCGCAGCCCATCCTCAGCTACGCCTGCGGCGCGAAGCGGCCCGACCGCATGAAGCGCGTCGTGCAGCTGAATCTCGCGGCGGCGTTCGTGTTCGCGTTCTCGATCTGGGCAGCTGTGCAGCTGTTCCCGCACACGGTCGTGCACCTGTTTACCTCGGATGAGGAACTGGTCGAACGCACCGTCTGGGCGCTGCGCGTATACTTTGCGCTCGGATTTACCAATGCGTTCCAGACCGGATTCCAGCAGTCGTTTGTAGCGCTCGGCGAGGCGCGTATCTCGCTTTTTCTCGCGCTCGAGCGCAAGGTTTTCCTGCTGATACCGTTTATTTTAATCCTGCCGCACTTTTTCGCGGATAAGCTGTTCGCCGTGTTCCTCGCAGAGCCGGTCGCGGATTTGCTGGCGGCAGCAACGACGACAACGCTGTTTTTGATTCGATTCAAGCAGATCACGCGAGATATGTGAGCCAATTTCCCTGCATCGGCTCAATCCCTGCCGCGAAAGTTTGAGATACAAAAAAGGCTCCGGATATGCTCCGGAGCCTTTTTCTATGCAATTTCAGCGCAAATTAACCGTTTACCGCTGCCTTCAGCGCCTCAACCTTATCGGTATTCTCCCACTTGACGCCAAGCTCCTCGCGGCCCATGTGGCCGTAGGCTGCCAGCTGCTTGTAGATCGGCTTGCGCAGGTCAAGCTGCTCGATGATCGCCGCCGGACGCAGATCGAACACCTTCTCTACGGCCTTCTCAAGCACATCGTCGCCAACAACGCCGGTGCCGAAGGTCTCTACCATGATGGAAACCGGCTCGGCAACGCCGATGGCATACGCCAGCTGAATCTCGCAGCGCTTTGCCAGACCTGCCGCTACGATGTTCTTCGCAACCCAGCGGGCCGCATACGCGCCCGAGCGGTCCACCTTGGTCGGGTCCTTGCCGGAGAACGCGCCGCCGCCGTGACGGCCGATGCCGCCGTAGGTGTCCACGATGATCTTACGGCCGGTCAGACCGGAGTCGCCGTGCGGGCCGCCGATGACGAAACGGCCGGTCGGGTTGATGAAATACTTGGTATTCTCATCCAGCAGATGGGACGGAATGACCTTCTTTACCACCTGCTCGATCATGTCCTCGCGAATCTGCGCGAGGGACACCTCCGGGCTGTGCTGGGTGGAAATAACAACCGTATCCACGCGGACCGGCTGATTGTCCTCGTCATATTCAACCGTAACCTGGCTCTTGCCGTCCGGACGCAGATAGTCGAACATACCGTTCTTGCGTACCTCGGTCAGACGCTTGGCCAGCTTGTGCGCCAGAGAGATCGGCAGCGGCATCAGCTCCTTGGTCTCATCGCACGCATAGCCGAACATCATGCCCTGATCGCCCGCGCCGATGGCGAGGTCAGCCTCAGCGGCGCCCTCCTTGCGCTCGAGGGAGTTGTCAACGCCGAGTGCAATGTCGGCGGACTGCTCGTCGATCGCGGTCAGGACAGCGCAGGTGTCGCAGTCAAAGCCGTACTTCGCGCGGTCGTAGCCGATCTCACGAACCGTGTCGCGGACAACCTTCGGGATGTCCACATAGCAGGAAGTGGAAATCTCGCCCATTACCTGAACCATACCGGTGGTGCAGGTGGTCTCGCAGGCTACGCGGGCATACGGATCCTGCGTTAAAATCTCGTTAAGGATCGCGTCCGAGATCTGGTCGCAGATTTTATCGGGATGGCCTTCCGTAACCGATTCCGAGGTGAAAAAATGATGTGCCATTAAGTATCAGTTCCTTTCTCCAGTTCATTTTCAGAGCATTAAAAAACGCTCCTCAGCGGGAGCGAAAAGTTCGTTTTGCTCCCTCATCTTTCGTATTCTTACGCCGGATTTGGCACCTTACGTTGCAAAACAACGCAGGTTGCCGGGTTTCACAGGGCCGTTCCCTCCACCGCTCTCGATAAGGACATGTATTCACTTACGCCGTATATTTTATATAAAAATTCCGGCTTTGTCAAGGGAAATTTTCGGCAGCCAAGTGGAATATCGCCGCATTGACATTTTCCGCTCGCACCGTTATAGTAATAAAGGTAAGATTTTGCCCTGCATATTTCAGGCAACACCGCACAATTAAAGCGGCGGTGCTTTGTGGAAATTTTGTGTCCTGACTTTGTTGCAGTTTCACGGTAATACATCAAGTATTACCGCAAAACTGTGCCTCGTCAGTACGCAAAATTTACTCACAAATCACTCTTGTTCAATCATGCGGTATTGCCTTTATCACATCACATGGCCTTCTCAGGCTGACGCACGGCAGCACTTACCCGCATTCACTTTGCACCTTAACGGGTGCTCTGTTTTGTTATGGGAGAGATTAAGGGTATTATGAATGTAAATGTTGGAATCGACATCGGCTCAACGACCGTCAAGATCGTCGTTGTCCGCGATGGAGAGATCATCCACAAACACTACGAACGGCATTTTTCCAAGGTGCGTGAAAAGGCGGTCGAGCTGGTGCGCGCGGCGCGCGACCTCATCGGCGAGGACACGCCGCTCCGCTGTTCGATCACCGGTTCGGCCGGTTTAGGCGTGGCGAAGGCCGCGGATATTGATTTTGTACAGGAGGTGTTCGCCACCCGCAAGGCGGTAGGCGTGCACGTTCCGCAGGCCGATGTTGTCATTGAGCTGGGCGGCGAGGACGCGAAGATCGTATTCCTCACCGGCCAGCTGGAGGAGCGCATGAACGGCTCCTGCGCGGGCGGCACCGGCGCGTTCATCGACCAGATGGCGGTCCTGCTGGATGTTACGCCGTCCGAGCTCGATGAACTGTCACAGGGCGCGGAGCGCATCTACACCATCGCGTCCCGCTGCGGCGTATTCGCCAAGTCGGATATTCAGCCGCTGCTCAACGAGGGCGCGCGCAAGGAGGACGTTGCCGCGTCCATCTTCCAGGCGGTCGTCAACCAGACCATTGCCGGTCTGGCGCAGGGCCGTGAGGTCAAGGGCGATGTGCTGTTCCTCGGCGGTCCGCTGTTCTTTTTCAAGGGTCTGCAGAAGCGCTTTCAGGAGACGCTGAAGCTGGATGATGCGCACGCACACTTCCCGGCTCTCGCGCCGTATGCCATCGCGGCGGGCGCAGCGGAGTACGCAGGCGGCACGCAGAAGACCTACACGGTCGATTCGCTGCTCGCGGCGCTCGAAAAGGCGGCGGACGCTCCGGTCGTTGCCAACTACCTGCCGCCGCTGTTCGAGGATGAGCAGCAGTACGAGGAATTCAAGCACCGTCACGCCATGCACGATGTCATGACGCAGAACGTCACCATGTACGAGGGCGACGCCTACCTCGGCATTGACTGCGGCTCCACCACCACCAAGCTGGTGCTCATCGGTGCGGACGACCAGATTTTGTTCCACCACTACCAGTCCAACAAGGGCAATCCGGCGGACGTTATCCGCGAGCAGCTCACCCGCCTGTACGAGCTGTGCGGCGACCGCGTACATATCGTGTCCTCGGCGGTCACCGGCTACGGCGAAGCGCTCATCCAGAATGCCTTCGGCGTGGATTTCGGTCTGGTCGAGACGGTCGCGCACTTCCGCGCGGCGCGGCACTTCTGCCCGGATGTTGATTTCATCATCGACATTGGCGGTCAGGACATCAAGTGCTTCAAAATCCGCAACAAATGCATCGACAATATTTCGCTCAATGAGGCGTGCTCGTCCGGCTGCGGCTCGTTCATCGAGACGTTTGCCCGCTCGATGGGCTACTCCATCGAGGAGTTCTGCAAGCTGGGTCTGTTCGCAAAGCACCCGATTGATTTGGGTTCGCGCTGCACGGTGTTCATGAACTCCTCGGTCAAGCAGGCGCAGAAGGACGGCGCGGGCATCGATGCGATTTCCGCCGGTCTGTCGGTATCCGTTGTCAAGAACGCGCTGTACAAGGTTATCCGCGCCCACTCGCCGGACGACCTCGGTCAGCACATCGTTGTGCAGGGCGGCACGTTCCTCAATGACGCCATCCTGCGCTCGTTCGAGCAGGAGATCGGCCGAGACGTGACCCGTCCGGCTATCTCGGGCCTGATGGGCGCATACGGTGCAGCACTGCACGCCAAGGACAACCGCCGCGACACCACCACGCTCATCGGCACGGATATCCTCGCAGGCTTCGAGCACAATGTTCGCTCCACGCGCTGCGGTCTGTGCGAAAACCACTGCAATCTGACGATTAACGACTTCGGCGGCGGCCGCCGCTTCATTTCGGGCAACCGCTGCGAGCGTCCGCTCGGCGGCACGAAAAAGGCCGACCTGCCCAACCTTTATAAATGGAAGCTGGAAAAGCTGAAAAGCTACGGTGAGCCGTCCGGCATCGCAAACCCGATTGCAAAAATCGGTCTGCCGTTCGGACTGAATAACTTCGAGCTGCTGCCGTTCTGGACGGCATTCCTGCGTCAACTCGGCTTCGAGACCGTCCTCAGCGATGTTTCCACCCGCGATATGTACATGCAGGGTCAGCATTCCATCCCATCGGACACCGTCTGCTATCCGGCAAAGCTGATGCACGGCCACATCGAGAACCTGCTCGAGAAGGGCGTCGATGCAATCTTCTATCCGTGCATGACCTACAACCTCGATGAGGAACGCGCGACCAACCACTATAACTGTCCGGTCGTTGCCTACTATCCGGAGCTTTTGAAGGCGAACGTCTCCGCACTCGCGGACTTCGACTTTATGATGCCGTACTTTGAACTCGCGGACAAAAAGCGCTTCACGAAGCACGCCGTTAAGTATTTCTGCGGCAAGTACCCGCAGATCAAGAAAAAGCAGGTCATCGCCGCTGTCGAGGACGCATACATGGCGCAGGACGAATACTACATCGACGTTCGCATCGAGGGTCAGCGCGCCATCCGCTACGCGGACGAGCACGACCTTGACGTTGCCGTTATCGCAGGCCGTCCGTACCACGTTGACCCGGAGATCAACCACGGCATCGACCAGCTCATCGCGTCGTTCGGTCTGGTCATCGTGTCCGAGGATGCGGTCTGGCAGCTGACCGATGCACCCGAGGTGCATGTGCTCAACCAGTGGACGTACCACTCGCGCATGTACGGCGCGGCGAAGTACGTCACCCAGAAGGAGAACGCCCAGCTCATCCAGTTGGTATCCTTCGGCTGCGGCATTGACGCCATCACGACCGACGAGATGCGCGCCATCTGCGAAAACGGCGGCAAAATTTACACACAGCTGAAAATCGACGAGATCAGCAACCTCGGTGCGGCAAAAATCCGTATCCGCAGCATGCTGGCCGCCGTAGAGGAGGGACGCAAGCTTGCAGAACAGCAAAACGCCTGAGGCAACGCCCGCATATTCCTACCCGCAGTTCACGGAGGAAATGCGAAAAAACTATAAGATTCTGGTGCCGAACATGCTGCCCGTGCAGCTTGGACTCATCTGCCGCCTGATGAAAAACTACGGCTACGACATGGAGCTGCTGCACACTGAGGGTCCGAACATCGCGGAGCAGGGTCTGCGCAACGTCCACAACGACACCTGCTACCCCGCCCTGCTGGTCATCGGTCAGCTGATGGACGCGATCGAATCCGGCAGGTACGACATTCACAAGATCGCGCTCATCCTGCCGCAGACCGGCGGCGGCTGCCGTGCGTCCAACTATATCCACCTGCTCCGCAAGGCGCTGGAAAAGAACGGCTACGGCTTCATTCCGGTCATTTCGCTGAACTTTTCCGGTCTGGAGAGCAACCCCGGCTTCAAGCTGACCAAAACCATGCTCGTGCAGGTGGCGTATGCACTTTTGATCGGTGATCTGATTATGATGGTCGCCAACCAGTGCCGTCCGTACGAGATCGTGCCCGGCTCGACCGACAAGGCGATTGACATCTGCATGGACGCGGTCATCAAGCGCTTCACCGGCGAGCGTATGGTGCGCTACGGCGAGGTAAAGCACCTGTTCCGGTTCGTGCTGACCGTATTCGGCAAGCTGAAGCTGGATAAAACGCAGAAGAAAAAGCTGGTCGGCATCGTCGGTGAGATCTACGTCAAGTTCTCGCCGCTCGGCAACAACCGTCTGGAAGAATTCCTGCTCAGCGAAGGCTGCGAACCGGTGCTGCCCGGTCTGATGGACTTCTGCCTGTACTGCATCTACAACTCGGTCATCGACCACGAGCTGTACAGCCGCAACGGCAAAACCGCCGCCATCTACAAGATGGTGTACCAGTTTGTGCTCGGCAAGCAGGCCGATATCATCAAAATGATGAAAAAGGACGGTCATTTCCGTCCGCCGATGCCGTTTGACGAGGTACGCAAAAAGTCGCACGCCATTATCGGTCAGGGTGTCAAGATGGGCGAAGGCTGGCTGCTGCCCGCCGAAATGGTCGAGCTGATCAGCGAGGGCGTGACCAACATCGTCTGCACCCAGCCGTTCGGCTGCCTGCCGAACCACATCGCAGGCAAGGGCATGATACGAAAAATCCGCGAGGTGTACCCGCAGGCGAATATCGTCGCGGTGGATTACGACCCGGGCGCGTCGAAAATTAACCAGGAAAACCGAATCAAACTCATGCTTTCGAGCGCAGAGTAAAGCAAAGAGGACTGCAACGCAGTCCTCTTTTTTATCCACAGACGGTGGATAACTTATTCATCGATGATGGTGGTGAAGGTCAGGGTTTCGCTTTCGTTCGGGTGCAATTTGCGGATGCCTTGCTTGTGCTCGATGGCATGGTCAAGGTGATTGCCGTCCGGCAGGGTGCTCCACGGCTCGAGGCAGACGAACGGCACCTCGAAATCCTTATACGGGCTCCACACCGCGAAATAGTCGAAGTCGGTGAAGTCCATCGTCACACGGCGGCGGTTCTTCGTGCTGGCAATGGTCGCCGTGCGAAACGGCAGACCCTCGGTCATGACCGCATCGTTTGCAAACAGCTCGCGGGAAATCGGCAGTCTGCCGTCGGTCAGCGGAACGGAAACGCGGTCGGCGGTCAGCATGACGTTCTCGTCGGTTGCAATGCGGCTGAGCGCGTCCGTACCCTCAAACTCCACATAGTAGTCGGTTATCTTCTCGCCGTCCTCCCAGCAGAGCGTGTAGGCATCATGACCGCCAACCTCGTAATACATCACGGAATCGCTCGTATTCTTGACAATATGCTCCTTTTTCAGCGCATTGCCGTCCAAAGTATAGCGCACGGTGCAGATAAAATCCCACGGATACATCTTTTTCGTGTACTCGCTCGGCGTGAGCGTGAATTCCGCACAGGTACCGCTGATTTTCTGTGCCTGCCACTCCAGATCGCGCCCGAAGCCGTGCTGCGTGATCTCATACGGCTTACCGTCCACCGTATAGGTCTTATCCTTGAGCCGTCCCACGATTGGGAACAGAATGGGCGCATGGCGTTTCCATGCCGCCGGATCGCCCTTCCAGACGTACTCCGTGCCGTCCTTTTTGCTCGTAAAGCGGGTCAGTTCGGCACCGAATTCGTTAATTTCCACGCGAAAGCGTTCGTTTTCCAATACCTGCATGGGGTTTTCCTCCTTTACTCTTATGTTAAGAATACCCACTTTATCCGGTAAAGTCAAGAAAAAAGGACGAACCAAACGGTTCGTCCTTTGCTTTTACTCCAGCTCCGAAATCGCTCTGCGGATTACGGCATCCTGCTGCTCCACGGCGTCGAGCAGGCTCCTGTCCTCGAGCGGCTTATTGCCTCTCATGGCCTCGGTCAGCACAGCGCTGACCTGATACAGCCGCTCAAAGCCGAGGTTCTGCGCTACGCCCTTGAGGGTATGCGCACCGCGGAAGGCAGCTTCCCAGTCCTGCTGCAGAACCGCGTTGTGCAGGTCGGCGCAGGTCGGGTCGTCCTGATACTTCTTCACGAACTTTTTCACCATGTTCTCATTGCACAGGCGCTGCAGCGTATCCGCATAATCGCCGCCGATCTGTGCGTAAAACTCTTCCAGATTCATGTATGTACTCCTCCTCAGGTCTGTACGTCGTTGCGCTTTTGCTTTGCCCAGTACATCAGCTTGTCCGCCCGGCGGATGGCCTCGACCAGCGGATGCGCCTGATACACACCGCCGATGCTGACGGTCGGGTGGATATTCTTGTACTGCGGGATTTCAGTTGTGTACACGGCTCCCCGAATGCGTTCGAGTATCGAACGGAATTTCTCCGCCGGGATATGCGACAGCAGCAGCACAAATTCATCACCGCCATAGCGGACAAGTGTGTCCGCTGTGTTGACGCGCGAGAGAATGACGTTCGCAACGTGCCGCAGCACCGCGTCGCCCGCAAGGTGGCCGTATTCGTCGTTGATCTTCTTAAGGTGGTCAATGTCGATCACCGCCAGCGCCTCCGCCTTTTCCAGCTCGGGCTGCTGGTCCTCGAGGTAGCGGCGCCCGTACGCGCCCGTCACCGGATCCAGATAAAAATCCTCTCCGTGCGAGGCATCCAGCCGGAACTGCCGCCCTCCGCTCGTCACCCAAACGCTGTCGCTGAGCCTGCTGCCCAGCTCGAGCACGCACTCGCGTCCGTCCACGACCAGATAGCGCGAAATCAGCTGATACGCACACTCGTCGGTAAGCTCCAGCCTGCTCATGCGCGTCTTTTCCTCCATGCAGCGGCGGGAAATGCATCTGCTGCATCGCTTTCCGTGGTTACACACCGGAAAGCACGGCAGGACGCGGTCCGAGAACGTGCCGTCCGTATTCAGCTGCAGGATTTCGCCCCTTTTCGGATCAACCAGCCGCACCACATCAAAAATGCGGCTCATGCCCTGCATTGAATCCGCAAGCTGCCTGCCGGTGACAGCGCCGGAATCCGGCAGCGCCATTTCCGGCAGCATGATATCGGTCTGCATCTCGCGGAACTGACCGACAGCGCCGAGATACCGCGGCTTGGCGTCACTCGACCAGAGCGCACGAGCCGCGAGCATGTACTCGTGTTCCCAGCCGACCTCCGGAAACCGCAGGGTGATCGGCATGCTGACATCCGGAGCATCCCGCGTGGTGGCAGACAGCGCGTTTTCCAGGCGGTTCAGGTCATCCTTGCTGAATATCGTGAATTTTTCCGTATCCGCCGCATCATACAGACGGCTGCCAAACGGCAGCGTATCCGTGTGGTCCGTCACAGAGATGGTGCGCGTTGCCGCATCATAGTCGAACTGAATGCCGCAGGACTGCTTGGCAAAGAAGTCGGTCTTGATACGCTCGGTCTCGAGCGCCTGAATCGAGCGCCCGACCTGCGGCGTCGCCTGTTTGAGCATCATTTCGGTCGAAAGCTGCTGCGTGTGCGCCGTGCTGTGCATATATCCCTCGTTCGCCTCGCGCAGACGCTCCCTGATCTGCAGCGACGCATCGAGCAGGCACTCGAGCAGCAGCGGATTGAACGTGCCGCACTCGCCGTTTACGATCATCCGCAGGGCGGTCTCGTGGTCATACGCGGACTTGTAGCAGCGCACGCTTGTCAGCGCGTCGTACACATCGGCAACCGAAACGACCTGCGCCGCAATCGGGATCTCCTCGCCGGTCAGACCGTCCGGATAGCCGCGGCCGTCGTAGCGCTCATGGTGCCAGCGCGCGATCTCATACGCGGTCTTGAGCAGCGGCTCCTCATTCGAGAACGGCAGGTCGTGCAGGATATCCGCGCCGACCGTCGTGTGCGACTTCATGATCTCAAACTCTTCCTTTGTCAGCTTGCCGGGCTTGTTGATGATCTCATCCGGAATACTGACCTTGCCGATATCGTGCAGCGCGGACGCACTCGAGATCAGCTGAATATCCTCCTGCGTCAGCGAATAGCGGTCGGTCTTCTGCACCAGACGGCTCAGCAGCACCTCGGTGATGGTGCGGATGTGCAGCACATGCGGGCCGCTCTCGCCGTTGCGGAACTCGACAATATGGCTGAAGATATTGATCATCAGGTCACTGATTTTTTCTTTTTCGTAAATCTGCTCGGCGGCAAGCCGCATCAGCCGCTTCTGCTTGGCGGCCAGTATCAGCGCGTTGACCACGCGGCGGCGCACGACCATGCAGTCGAACGGGCGGCTGATATAGTCGATAACGCCGAGGTCATACGCGCGCTCGATGTGCTCGATGCCGTTCTCCGCCGAGATCATCACCACCGGGATATCCTCGATCTGGCGGTTGTTGTTCATCGCGGTCAGCACGTCAAAGCCGTTCATCTCCGGCATGACCATATCCAGCAGGATAAGGTCGATATCAGTGTGCGTCCGCAGCAGCTCGATCGCGCGTGCGCCGTTTTCCGCCTCGATAAAATTGTATTCGTCACCCAGAATATCGGCTAAGACCGTGCGATTCAGTTCGGAATCATCTACGATCAAAATCGTGCTTTTCTCTTTCATTCGTGCTAAAACCTCCTGCCGGTCAAGCAATAGATGCCGTGATTGATTGATCACAGGCCGCATAAAACAAATCGTGTTCCTGCATGCATCTGCATGCATAAAAGCCGAGGTCTGCAGAGCAGAAAACCGGCAGGGATAACGCTAAAAGAATCCATTAGTATGATAACATTCTTTACAGTTTTATGCAAGCTGTTTTGTTTTGGAAATGCATATTTTTTAACTTTTTATACGGTTTACCCTAAAAAAAAAAAAAACGCACTTTCTGCCTGCTTTTCAGCCTGTCAGAGCAAACATGCAGTGAATCAATATGCAAAGGGCAAGCCCGATTCCCGCAGGAATCAGCACCGCCGCCAGTGTCCACTTTGCGCTGCGCGTCTCCCGCAGGATGGTAAGGCAGGTTGTCGAGCACGGCGCGTGCGCCACAGTGAGCACCAGTGTGCAGAGCGCGGTCTGCACCGTCCAGCCGTTCTGCAGCAGCAGCGCGCGGAAGGAGGCAAAGTCCACGCCGGAGGCGATCGTGCCGGATGAAAGGTAGCCCATCACGATGAGCGGCATGACCAGCTCGTTCGCCGGAAAGCCGAGGATGAACGCAAGCAGAATCACGCCGTCTATTCCGAATACCCGCGCTGCCGGGTCTAAAAATGCCGTGATGTGCGACAGGATAGCTGTATTCCCGATCTGCACATTGGCGAGCAGCCAGATGAGCACGCCCGCTGGAGCCGCCACGGCGGCGGCTCTCGCAAGGACGAACAGCGTCCGGTCGCGCACGCTGCGCACGATAACGCGCCCAATCTGCGGCATGCGGTACGGCGGCAGCTCGAGCGCAAACGACACCGCCTCTCCGCGCAAAACCGTTGCCGAGAGAATGCGCGACACGAGCAGCGTCAAGCCAACACTTGCCGCGATGACGCCGGTCAGCAGCAGCGCGCCGCCTGCCGCGCTGCCCGCGAAAAACACCGAGCACAGGAAAATAAGCAGCGGAAACCGTCCGTTGCACGGCGCAAAGCTGTTGGTGAGGATGGCGATCAGCCGCTCCCGCGGCGAGTCGATGATGCGGCAGCCTGTCACGCCGCAGGCGTTGCATCCGAAGCCCATGCACATGGTCAGGCTCTGCTTGCCGCTCGCTCTCGCGCACTGGAAGGCGTGGTCAAGCTGAAACGCCACGCGCGGCAGGTAGCCCGCGTCCTCGAGCAGCGTGAACAGCGGGAAGAAAATCGCCATCGGCGGCAGCATGACCGAGACTACGGTTGCCAGTACGCGCCATAACCCGTCGGTCAGCATCGAGACGAAAAACGGCGGCAGTCCCAGCTTCGCAAGCGCACCCGCAAACGGCGTGCCGAGTGCCAGAAGATGCGTGCTCAGCCACTCGCTCGGCACGTTTGCGCCGAATAAGGTGAGGTAAAACACGCCTGCGAGCAACAAAAGCATGAGCGGCACGCCAAACCTCCGGCTGAGGATAACATCGTCCGCTTTATCGTCCCGCGCGCAGGCGCATTCCGGCTGTCTGACGCACGTCAGCGCGATCTCCTCCGCGCGGAGTGCCGCCGCTGCGGTTGCAATATCGTCCCTCTGTTCCTCCGTCAAATCCTCGTCCATCGCCGGATAGCGGATGGCGGTCGGGTGCGTTTCATTTTCGCCTGCCGCCGCTCGGCGTATCGCGGCTTCAAGCTCGTGCAGACCCTTTCCCTGCCGTGCGGCGCACGGTATCACCGGTATGCCAAGCTCCCGCTCGAGCGCGTCAGCATCAATCTCAATGCCCTTTTTCGCGGCTTCATCCATGAGATTCAGGCACAGAATGGCGTTTTTCTGTACCTCCAGTACCTGCAAAGCGAGGATGAGGCTGCGCTCCAGACAGCCCGCGTCCGCCACGAGCACCACCGCGCACGCCTGACCCGAAACCAGAAATTCCCGCGCGGCACGCTCCTCCTCCGAGTGCGCCCGCAGCGAGTAAGTACCCGGCAGGTCGGTCAGCGTCAGACCGCCGCCGCGCAGCCTGCCCTCGGCGCACACGACTGTTTTTCCGCTCCAGTTGCCGGTGTGCTGACGGCTGCCGGTCAGGGCATTGAACACGGTCGATTTGCCGACGTTCGGGTTGCCCGCCAGCGCCACGGTGCGCCTCATGGCTGCACCTCGATTTGAGCGGCATCGCATTTACGCAGGGCAACCACCGCGCCGCGTATCCGGTACGCGATCGGGTCGCCCGAGAGCGCATACTCTCACGCATATGTTCTGTATTAATCTGTTCATTTAAAACCTGAATCTTT
>OGXW01000835.1_pt1 | contig 23549 bp, 20 predicted proteins | sample 1576341 | NCBI WGS metagenome assembly OGXW01 (sample SAMEA3541592, study PRJEB24748) | human gut metagenome | biome: human gut; feature: human-associated habitat; material: faeces | place: China | collected 2012
ATCATCTTCCGTACCAGGTGCTTTGCCCTCAGCAAGCCTGACCCTCTGTCTGATGACCTCCCTCTCTCTATATATACAACATCTGAAAAATGGCTGAGGTCCGGGAACCATCTTGTATGGCAGATTATCCCTCTCATCATTAAGCTTGCCATCGTAAGCAAGCTTTGCCACCTCATACAGTACCTCATGTTTTACTTTTAATAATGTAGCGTCATTTGTAATCATGTCTCTACCTCAACTCCGTCACTGTTTTGTATTAATTTTCTCTCTAAGCATCTAAATCCAATTATAGTCTCCGCCGGTTATCGCAAGACTGAGCAGTGCATCCATCTTCTCGACTTCCTCAGCACCCTCAACTATCCTCATGAGCTTTGCGGTTTTCTCCTCCGCCTCCATCGCCTCACCGGGCCTTTACGCACCCGCATATTCACTGCATGACCACGCAATGATAAATATTCGTCAGAAGCAGCCACGCCACTTCCATTTATAACATAATTTTCGTTCAATAACAATGTAATGATGTGTATTTACATCTAAATAAAAACCGGAAGTTTCCTCCCGGTTTTCATTTAGCTCTATCTTCATTGTCTTTTACAATCATTCACCACGTGAATACAATATTGATCTCTTTGTTGAATATACGTATTTATAACGATAAAACATGCCATCGCTATAATTATATTTACTATATTTAAAATATGTAGATGTCACATCATCAACACCAATCCTATAAGCCTCATTAGTTCTGAACGTAGCAAGCCGTTTTTTCGCATGCGTATTGAGATCATACTTACAGAGTATCAAATCTTTTCCGCTTGAGTTTGTGCTTCTCGCATAATACAATGCATTCCCATGAAAGAAAAATCTTCCCGAAAATCCATATTTTGTTAAAGTAGTGATCCTTACAGCTCCCTTAGACGTAATTTTCCAGATTGAAAACGATGAAGGTGTCACATCAGAATGATAATTGTCCTTGGTAACAAAATACTTTCCATGTGTCAATTCTATGGTACCACTTGTTCCGCTTTTACTTATCATTTTTGCTATTTTTTTAGTAGCTGCATTATATACATATGTCGCATCCGGCCACTCATCACTGATTGTCAGGAACACCCTGCATCCATACACATAACTAACATTATATCTGAAATCTCCTGTACATGAATCCACCTTGCCTGGCAGCACCTTCATCCTGTATGTTTTGTTTGTGTTCGGAGTATACTTGTATAAAACGTGTGCCATGTTCTGATATCCATTTGTATATCCGCTGACATATGTATTATTTGCAAAATATACAGCAGCTCCATTGAATCCTATCTTATTCGTCCTACAATTAGGGATTTTTCTATATCCACTGTTGGATCTTGTCGAGATATACACATCACACACAGGCCACGTTCTGTTGTAATATTTGAAATAATAACCTCCGCACCGTACTACCTCGCCCTCACGTGTGGTATCTTCAAATACATTTCGGTATTCAAATCTGCCACCTGAGCTTGCAGCCACAGCCTTTTCCGGTTTCTGTACCATAATTCCACAAATCATAATACATATGACCGCCATCAGATACCTGACTGCTCTGTAAATTTTTACCTTACCCGTCTTTTTCATAATGTTTCTCCTTCCTTGATTATCAGCTCAATATAAGCCGCTGCTGCATTTCAGGGTTTCATAAAAATCCTAAAATATACATTAAACATAGTTTATTGGTATTTTACCACTATAGATAACTGTCTTGTTTAATCATGTTCCACTTGTCTTGTTCCCATGTCTATTTTACTGACTATATCAATCACTCCATATAAGGCAAATATTGCCAGACACACAACCGAGGCATACACTGCCATATAAACTCCATATCCATAAGTCTGATACATTCCCATAAACGGTGAGTTTGCAGACGGCCACCTGAGGAACATAAAATTGCAGTCTGCAAGTGCATTTACACACCAGTCGACAAATGCCGCCCCGACCAAAAATGCGAACACCATATATGCCCGGCGGATCTTCGGCACATACTCACCGGATGCCAGCACCATACACGGCATAAGCACCAGAAGGCCGTGCACTATGAAGCTGTGAAGGTTCATGAAATTCACCACCGGATATCTGGTCCAGTCTGGAAATATCAGAGCCGCCACAGCCCCCGGCATACACAGCACACACATTACTTCTCCAAGGAAAGCGCATGGCGCAAAAGCATATAATGCCTCCACCAGGATAGCAAGTCCGCACAGTTGCAGCGGAAGATATTGAACATGCATATGGCCTGTGACTATCAGAACCAGATCTTTATACACCTCCATAACCAGCATTGCCGCAGCTATTCCTCGTCTCACCTCCCGCCTCTTGCATAAATCTTTTTTTCTATATATATACACACCCACACATATGAGAGCAGCCTCAGCTATCAGCCATATCATATGAACCGGACCAAATACTGAAAAAGCATCTTGTTCCGGCAAATCATTCCAATAAGTAAAATAATTATCAAACATTTCCATCACCTGTTCTGCTCGGATCTAGCATCCATAATTCTATTGTTCTCAACTCAACTTAATCTTATTATGAAATGAAACATTAATCCTTTGTGCTTTTCGCATGAAATATTTTAATTTAAACCGTATTATGTTATACTACTACGGAACAAAAGATAGATAATGAAATCTTTATATAAGGAAGGCGATATGCAAATGTACAAAATCAACTTTTCAAAGCCAATCAACGTTCACTTCATGGGAATAGGCGGCATAAGTATGAGTGGTCTGGCAGAAATTCTCCTGAAGGCAGGATTCAAAGTAACAGGATCTGATATGAAGGCATCAGAGATTACAGATCAGCTTGCTGATATGGGAGCTCTCATCAATATAGGTCAGTGTGCCTCCAACATTTCAGACAATATAGATCTTGTAGTTTACACAGCAGCAATCCACCCTGACAATGAGGAGTTCAAAGCAGCCGTGGAAAAGGGCATACCGATGCTGACCAGAGCACAGCTCCTTGGCCAGATCATGGAGAACTACAAGTATTCCATCGCCGTGAGCGGCACCCACGGAAAGACTACAACAACATCCATGCTGTCATACATCCTGATAGATGCTGACACCGATCCAACCATCTCAGTTGGAGGTATCCTTGACAGCATCGGCGGCAATATAAGAGTCGGCAAATCAGAATATTTTGTTACAGAGGCATGTGAATATACGAACAGCTACCATGCTTTCAAGCCATTTATCAGCATTATACTCAACGTAGATGCGGATCATCTTGATTTCTTCAAAGACATCGATGAGATAGCTGAGTCATTCCACACATTTGCAACCAAGACACCTAAGGAAGGTCTGGTCATTGTAAATGGTGATATGAAATACTACGACACAGTGGTCAGGGATCTGGAGTGCCGTGTTGTGACATTTGGAAAGGGAGCACAGAACAAATACTCAGCCCACAATATCAGATTTGACGAATTCGGACATCCTACATACACCCTTGTGGTTGACGGACAGGAAGTAACCGACATCACCCTCAAGGTATTCGGTGAACACAACGTATACAACTCTTTGTCAGCAATAGCTGCAGCACGTGAGCTCGGAATCTCCATAGACGTGATCAAGCAGGGACTCTCAGAATGTGTCGGTGCAGAGAGACGATTTGAATACAAGGGCACGATTCTCGACAACGTAAGGATCATGGACGACTACGCACATCATCCAACAGAGATATCCGCAACACTTAAGGCTGCAAAGAACACTGATTACCATGAGCTATGGTGCGTATTCCAGCCACACACATACACTAGGACATATGCCCTGTTCGAGGATTTCGCACAGGCACTCAAGGTATGTGACCATGTTATCGTGGCAGATATCTACGCAGCACGTGAGAAAGATACCGGTCTCGTATCCGCAAGCCAGCTTGCCGACAGAATCGCAGAACTCGGCACAGATGCCTTCTATCTCCCTTCTTTCGACGATATTGAGAACTATCTTTTAAAAAATTGCAAAAAAAATGATTTGTTGATAACTATGGGTGCCGGAAACGTCTATTCCATTGGAAACGACCTCATAAAAAAATAGTTATCCACATTATCCACAAAACAAGGTGGGAAAGTTGTCCCACCTTGTTTATTTTTTTGCGTTGACATAATTTTTACATTTCTTTTACAGAAACCCACTAAAATAAAGCTTTTTGATTTTTGGCAAAATTATGTCGATTAACCATCCACATTATCAACACTATCAACATCCACCCTCTTTTTCAGAACCGACTGTATGTTCTATTTGCAATCGAAAAAGTTCATGCTATAATGAGGCGGTCATCAGGTCAGAACCTGATAATAACAGTATTATTTTAGGAATATGACAAGGAGTTTTACACATGAGCTACATAACTATCACAACAGAAAAAAACGAGACATATTCCTCCATATCAAACTTTTTCATTGACTATTACATGACTTCCGCAAGCGGAGAGTTTGTTAAAGTATATCTATATCTGGTCAGACAGCTGTCATCCAGAGAGCCGATATCTGTAGCAGAAATTGCTGATCACTTCAATCTTACTGAGAAAGACATCTGCAGAGCCATAAAGTATTGGATAAGCCAGGATGTTATGCGTCTAAATTACAACGACAAGAAGGAGCCAGTTGGGATCACTCTTCTCCCACTCCAGGATAAGAGCCATCAGAAAAGCGATTCCATGGATGGTCTCTCTCTTCTCAGCATGGATTACATGGTGGAAGATAATTCACCGGCGGCTATCGCTGCATCAGCAACAACACAGGCAGCTTCAGCTCAGACAGCACCAGTACAGGCAGACACTCAGAACATATCAGCAGCTACAGATATATCAGCAGTCCCGGCACACGCTTTGCCGCTCAAGGCCGCTGTGACACCGGAGATATTGAGAAAGAAGCAGGAGGATGGGATCCTCTCTGACCTTATTTTTGAAACGGAGGCTTACTTCGGCAGACCACTGTCCATGCCGGAGACAGAGAGCCTTATATACATATATGACCAGCTTGATTTTTCACAGGAACTCATTGAATACCTCATCGAATATTGTCTCACCATGGGCAAAGCAAGCTTCCGCTATGCGGAAACCGTTGCCGCATCATGGTATGAGAAGGGTATCGACACTGTCGAAAAAGCCAAGTCCGACAGCAATGCTTACAATCCTTTTTACAGAAAAGTATTTTCTGAACTTGGAATCAGAAGGGGCAATCCAACCAGCATAGAGAGTGCATACATAGACGCATGGTCAAACGAGATGAATTTCTCCGAGGATCTGATACTTCTTGCATGTCAAAAGGCCATATTGTCCAAACCTCAGTCAGCAAATTTTGCTTACGTCAACGGCATCCTTGAAAACTGGCACAAGAATGGTGTAAAATCTCTCAGGGATGTACAGCAGCTTGATCTTGATTTTATGAAGAAGAAAACTGACAACACCGTCAAAAACCAGACCGCTGCTTCCAAGAACCCTAACGGCTTTGCCAATTTCAAGCAGACTGACATGTCTGACCAGCTGGGTCAGCTTGAGCAGATGCTTGCGGACGAGCTGAATCTCAACAAGAAAAGCAGTTAATACAGGTAACATAACATGAACAATATCAACTATGATGATATATTATCCAGATTGTCCAGAATAAGACAGGACAACCTGAGAACACAGGACAATAGAAAATCAGAGATATACGGACGTTTTCCAAGGATTCAGGAGATAGACAACTCTATAGCACACACTTCTATAGAAGCCTCAAGAAAAAGAATCCGCAGACAGCCTGTGGATGAAGATGCGCTTGCAGCCTGCATAGCCAACCTCAAAGCGGAGAAAAAATCCATTATGGATGGTGCAGGATATCCACCAGATTATCTCGCACCCATATACAACTGTCATCTGTGTAAAGACACCGGATATGTCGAAGGCAGACCATGTGCATGTCTCAAACGGATGATCATAAGCCAGCTCTACCAGCAGTCCACCATTGAAAAAGTGCTCGAGACCGAGAATTTCGACCACTTCAGCCTGGACTACTACAAAGATGAGCCAGTGAACGGCCGGAGCTACACACCTTACCAGAACATGAAGAACATTCTAGGTGCTGCCAGACAGTTCACAGAAGGGTTCCAGAATGAACGTCCCGGTGTCCTTCTCTACGGAGAGACCGGTACAGGCAAGACATTCTTGACAAATTGTATCGCTAAGGAACTGCTTGACAAAGGATATACTGTTTTATACTTGTCTGCAATCAATTTATTTGATAATATCTTACAGGATATTATAATAAATGGTAGTCATGAGTATCACGACCAGATGCTGTATGACTACATATATAATTGTGATTTTCTTATAATTGATGATCTGGGCACTGAATATACCAATTCATTTGTCCTTTCCCAATTATTTGAGATTATAAATACGAGAACTATCAAAGGACTGTCGACTCTCATATCGACCAATCTTGATCTCCAGGAGTTCAAAAACAGGTATACAGAGAGGATTATGTCCCGAATTGTTGATAGCTATCTCATATTCAATCTCTACGGAGATAACATCCGCTATGTGAAGCGTATGCGCCACATAACAGGCAACAGATAGATCTCACATCTATTTGCGCAGGTATCAATATGAACAAAATCAAATTAGGAGGATTTTTATTATGCCAGACGAGAGCAAATTGGAGACAATACCCGTAGGAAGCTTAGGAATCATCGCTCACAAGAGCATTGTGCCTCTTGGTAAGAAAGTTGATTCTTACATTGTTAAATGGAGAAAGAACCGCCAGAACGAGAACAAGTCAAGCATCGTATTCCACGGATACGAGAAAGATTCTTATCTCATCAGCACAGACTGTCCAAGATTTGGATCAGGTGAGGCCAAGGGAATTGTCAACGAATCAGTTCGTGGTAAAGATATATATATCATGCTGGATGTAGGGAATTATAGCTGCACATACACTATGGCAGGTCAGACACAGAGAATGTCCCCTGATGATCACTATGCTGACCTCAAGAGAATCATCTCAGCCATGACAGACAAGCCAAGAAAGCTCACTGTCATCATGCCTTTCCTCTACGAGAGCCGTCAGCACAAGAGATCAGGACGCGAGTCTCTCGACTGTGCCGTTATGCTCCAGGAACTTAAGCAGTATGGTGTTGACAACATCGTAACTTTTGATGCCCACGACCCACGTGTCGTAAACGCTATACCAAAGAGTGGTTTTGAGAATGTGAAACCAACTTACCAGTTCGTGAAGGCCCTTCTCAGATCAACACCTGACCTTGAGATCAACAACAACCATATGATGGTCATATCTCCTGACGAGGGTGCTATGCACAGGGCCATCTACTTTGCAAACCTTCTCGGCGTAGATGTAGGTATGTTCTACAAGAGAAGAGATTACTCAAGAGTAGTAGACGGACGTAATCCTATTGTTGCCCATGAATTCCTCGGTGATTCAGTTGAGGGCAAGGATGTCATCATCATCGATGATATGATCGCATCCGGCGAGAGTATGATCGATGTGGCAAAGCAGCTCAAGGCAAGAAAGGCAAAGAGAGTATACGCTCTTGCTACATTTGGTCTCTTCACAAAGGGTCTTGAAGTATTTGACAAATGCCATGAAGAAGGGCTCATCGAGAAGGTCATCACAACAAACCTTACATACCAGCTTCCTGAACTTTCACAGCGTGACTGGTATGTATCTGCAGACATGAGCAAGTATATCGCTCTCATAATTGACCATCTCAATCACGATGCGTCTCTCAGCGATCTTCTTGATCCATCAGAGAGAATCAATGCAAGAATTGCAGAGTACAAGGAAAAACATACCATCTCAGACAACTATGAGAACTACTAAAAGATGAACCACTTGAAGTATCAATAAAAACTTCTAAAAAAAAATATTAACGTATAGTCCGCAGAGGACATGTAACTATGAGAAACTCGCTTCGCGAGTTTCTCAAGTTATCGCGGCAGTCGCCAAGGTCTCGTGCAAGCACGGACTTTGGCTCGTTGCTCGCGTAAATAAAAAACCTCCGATATCCGGATGCATAAGCACCGAATACCGGAGGTTTTTTGTACGACCTACAGGTCTAATATTATGTCTAACTAATCATATCACATATTGTAACATCAACTTCATAACGTCATATCTACAATGTCACCACATTACATGTTATATGCATATCGTCAAGTTTTTTGAGCAGAGCCTTGTCCGAAGTAAGCAATATCGTCTGATCTGTACCCACTCCCTTTATCACATCAAGAATGCCTGATAGCTGTTTCTCGTCTGTGGCAGATACTACATCATCCAGAACAAGAGGCATATTCTCCGTATCAAGAACCTGTGCAACCGCAAGTCTCACCGCCAGATAAATCTGTCTGACCACATCAGAGCCAAGGAATTCTGCCCTGAAGAAATGTCCATCCTTCTTCACAGCAACGTGCATATTCTCATCAAGCTTTACCTCTGTATATGCACCTCCCGAAATCAATCCCAGATTAAATGATATATGCTGATCAATATTCTCAAACTTAGCTGCAAAATCACCGGACAAAGCCTCGATCATCTCTATCGCCTTGTCAATGGCTTTCTTCTCAGTCTCAAGAGCATCATAACCTACAAATATAGCATCTCGTTTTTCTTTGAGCTCATAATATGCATCTCGCTTTTCTATGGCGTCATGTTCCTGGAACTTGAACATGTCAAGCTTCTTATCGTGTTCCTCCTGGAACACTCTATCGATCTCAACCCTGACTGTTCTGGACTCTGTAGCCCTTCCCATCTCATATATGGTTCTGCGGTACTCCTCCTCAGACGGCAGCTTATCACCGTCAAATGTTCCCTTCCTGAACAATCCATCTATGATCGTTATCGCCACAAATGCTATAGTACATATCGTAAAAAGCTGCTGTATGGATTTCTGGAAACCTACCAGACGCACTGCCACCATAACAATGGCCACCACAAGGATTCCAACAGCCATTATGACAAATATATTGTCTGTCAGCTTCTTATCCTTTTTCTCCTGCTTCTTCTTTTCCTTTTTGTCGTCCTCGTCATCTATAGCTTCGACTTCCAGGAATATCCTGCTTCGCTCCCTGTCTTCATCCTCGTCAGGGATATCCGCATCTTTCTCATTTACCAGCTGTCTGGCCTCTCTCTTCAATCTGGCGATCTCCATATTGTAGGCATCCAGCTCTTCTCTTCTGGACTTTCTTATGTCCTCCAGATCCTTGTCTACATCTCCCAGCTCATCCATCTGAGCCTCAAGCTCTTCTATCTGTCTGAGTTCCTTCTGATTGTCATATTTCTTTCTCTCATTTTCAAGATAAGCGATGGCTTCTGCCTTATTGATTCCGCTGCATCCAGTCTCCCGCATATTCATGAGGTATCTCTCAAGTCTGTCACATACCGCCTTGTCATCATCCCCGGACTCTGCCGCAGGCTCGATGCTCATCACATCTGCAAATGTACTCTTGTCCATGTCAAAAAGCACATCCTTATATGAATTCTTGATCTTAAGTCTCTGCTCCTTTCCGCTCTCCACATCCGTGAGGCTTGCACCATCTGTAGTCATGTTAAAGTTGCGTTCAAGCAGATAACTTTTTCCATTCTGAACCACATTTGCCTTGCCGGAATATCCATTTGCACTCTTTGGCTTTCTTCTGGCATAGTTATCACTCTTAGAACCGATTCCCTTGTATTTGTCCATACCAAACAGAATGCCGGTGACAAAATCCCTAAATGTACTCTTGCCGGCTCCCGGCTCTCCGTACACCACGTTAAGGCCTGAATCAAGTTTTATCTCTCTATTGTTGAATTTACCAAATTCCTTCAAAAACAGTTTATTAATATACATTACTTTTCTCCAGTAGCTACAATAGCTTCAAGTCCATACTCAAGCGCCTTTTTGCTCACCGCATCATTCTTGCCGGAAAGCCCGCTTATAAAACGTCCAAGCACATTGTGTTCATTGTCTTTCATAAGGCTGTCAGCATTATAATTGAACATCGTGTTATCCACGACATTATATATCATATACTCTTCAGGTAAATTATCAAATACCGGCTTCACGCCTTTGCCTTTCTCCCCTTTGAGTATAATCTTATATATGTTCTGAGTGCCCATCTTGTCAATCTGTTTCCTGATAGCCCCCTCGATCTGTCTGGCCGTATATTCAGGCTTAACCTCAAGTCCGAGATTGATATACTCCCTGCATGCCACAGGCTCCCACTTTATTCTTGTCTCTCCATGAATAATCTGACCATATATATACCCATGCTTTCCCGTATCGAGGTGAGACACCGGCTCCGGTGATCCCGGATAAGCCATCCTATTCTTTACCATGTGCTTAGGCTTCCTAAGACTGCCCAGCGCAACATAGTCAAATCCGGCTCCGGCGAGTTTCTTGAAGTCAAATGCGCCGTGCTTTGAATCACCGCCATACATCAACAGTATATTCGTAGAACCCTCTTGCTGCACTGTTACATCCTTTGAAAAATTCTCAGTGTACTCATCACGCCCATAGCTGAATCCCGTCACACACGTATCTATATCCTCAAAATACGCATTACTGAATTCGTCCGCAGGGAGTATCACCGTATTCGACTTGAACTCATAAGTCTCAGATGGAGAATCCTTCTCAATATGATCCCGGCTTCCGGCAACAATGATTGTTCTGGTATTCGTGAGTTTTGCAAGCTTGTTGTCCAACCTGTCAAGCTCTGTAACCCCAGGCGACTGATGAAACAAATCTCCGGCGATGAGGAGCAGGTCAACCTTTCTCTCCTCAGCGACAGCAAGAACCCTGTCAAATGTGTCTTCTATCTCTTTTGCGCGGACATCGCTCCACGGCTTTCCCTTATCAGGAGTTATGCCAAGATGAACGTCCGAAACATGTATAAATCTCATATATTTTCCCTCTGATCTGTGTTACATCTCATGTCAGGTTTCCAATCAAAATCCCGACACAGCCTCTATATTAATATACATAGCATTACTACGCAATCAACAAAAGTGTAACCCAAATCAATGAAAAATACAACACACGAGGTATTAAATCTTTATGTAATCACCTCCCCTCTCTGTCCACTTCATGTTCATGCAGATACTTTTCTCTCGTAGCCATGCCTCCTCTGATATGACGCTCTGCCTTATTTGCATCCAGAATAACTCTGGTCTGTGCAGCAAGCATGGGCCTGATACGCACCAGCCGCTCCGTTATATCCTTGTGTACCGTGGATTTGCTTATACCCATCCTTTCCGCTGTCTGCCTGACCGTCGCTCTGGTATCAATGATATAATTTGCTGCTTCAACTGCCCGTTCTTCTATGTATCCCTTCAAAGAAAAAGCCCCCGCATATTCTGTTTATACAGTCTATGCGGGGACAGCCAGTTTATGTAAATTTAATCCTGATTTATGGGGATCAGCACAAGTGTTTCATACTCCCCATATGTATTCTTTATCTCCATTATTCCATTGTACTTGTCCACGGTATTTTTCACATCTATTACCCAATGCCGATCTGTCTGCACTATTGCCTGCTTTATATATACCCCCTCTTTTTCCTTCTGTTTCTTACATGCATTGATACTGTTATCCAGCAGATTTCCTATTATTATACACATATCATAGTCAGAAACCATTATTGAATTTTTATCGAACTTAAAATCCGTATGAAATTTCACGCCATTGTTTTGGGCAAATGTATACGTACTGTTCACAAATGTATCAACAACAAGATTTCCTGTTTTTGAAACAACATATTTGCTTTTTAATTCTTCCTCATATGTATCACACACAGTCATTATCCTGTCATATTGCTTCTGCGGTTTATATTACGGCACAGTATATACAGCGAAGAACACCACCATAGCCATCATTTTATCATTTACACTGATCATCCTGTCTCTTAGCGGAGGAAATCTCTTTAATGCTATCATACCATGGTATATTTATGTTCACTCATTTAAGACTCTCGCCTCTTTTATGAAAGAATACATAATTTTAGGAAGTGCAGGCTGGATTCTGGGATTGTTCAGCAACCACAGATACTCAGATTACCAATAAATATATGCAACCTCTCTTTTTAAGCAATTTTAGGGAATCTCACAACAAATCTTGATCCTATATCCGCTCTGGATATGACTTGTATGGTGCCTCCGTGGGCATCCACGATCCATTTGGCGATGGACAGGCCAAGGCCCGAGCCCCCAGTCTCATTATTCCGTGCCTCGTCCGAGCGGTAGAATCTGTCAAATATGTGGGCCAGATCACCTGGATTCATTCCGGCTCCCTCGTCCTCTATCATATAACTGACATAACCGGGTTCCTCTTTCACACCGAGTATTATGGTGGTGCCAGATTCAGAATACTTCGCCGCATTCTGGACAAATATTCTGACGGACTGCTTGATCATCGCCACATCGCCGAGCACACACACCTCATTCTCAGTGCCCCGGAACTCATATCTGTGGCTCTCGTCTATCATCATGGACTCCTCCCACACCTCACTTACCATCTGGTTGAGGTCGGTTTTCTCAATGTTCAGATGCTGCCTTCCACTGTCGCCCCTTGCAAGGAATAACAGCTGTTCCACAAGCTCCTTCATGTGCTGAGATTCATTTTTGAGTGCTTCTATGGACTCTCCCAGAACCTGTTCATCCTCCTTCCCCCAACGGTCGAGCATGTTCACATATCCCTGGATCACCGCGATAGGCGTCCTGAGCTCGTGGGAAGCATCCGACACAAATCTCATCTGACGTTTCTCATTCTCCTTCATATTCCTGAGCAGATTGTTGAGCGCGATCTCTATACTCTGAAGATCCTTGTCTCCGGTATGTATAACCTGCTCGTCGTCATCCGCGGACAGATGGGATATAGCTTTCTCCAGATCGTCTATCTTGTTGTGATCCATAGGCTCCTTGCTGAGTTTTTCCGCCGTCACCGCCAGATCATTCAGCGGTTTCAATCTTCTTCTGACATCCGCTGTCCTGAACAACGCAACAAACAACACTATAGTCTCCATCCCCAGCAATATAACGCCCGGAATCTCTATGATATCCCAAAGGATCTTAACGTCATATCTGTACTTCTTCTCATCTGACCCTTCTATTATATATTCATACGCTCCGCCATCTTCATTTTTCTCAACGTAATATCTCATTCCGCCCACGCCCTGTGGCAGCTGTTTCCTGCCCCACACAGCAAATACACTTACAATAAGAAAGGCAATGACGATATCTATAAGTATCACATTGCCCAGTTCTTTGAGCCAGAAGCTCATGTTGATCCTTCTGGCTATCGATGACATTCTTTTGTTTTCGTTAGTTTTCTTTCCCATGTATTTTCTCTCTATCTATGCGTATCCGTGTCATGCGGCGCTGGCTTGTCACATATCTGTCTGCTCTGCTACGATATCCGGCTTGTCACATATCTATCTGCTCTATCCTGGCATCCAAAATGGTCATTCTCTGATAACATATCCGACACCTCTGACGGTGGTGATCAGCTTAACTCCAAATCTATCATCTATCTTTGTTCTCAGATACCTCACATACACATCTATGATATTAGTCTCTCCCAGATAATCATATCCGCACACCGCATTCAGCAGCTTTTCCCTGTCCATAACGATGTCCTTGTTCTCCATGAGTGTCCGCAGCAGCTCAAACTCCCTGTTAGTCAGCTCCACTATCTCGCCGCCCACTGTGACCTCATGTCTGTCGGTGTCCATACACACCCCGCGGATCTCTATCCTGTGAGTGTGAACCTCCGCAGTTCCACGCCTCTTCAGCGCAACCCTTATCCTGGCAAGCAGCTCCTCTATGGCAAATGGCTTGGTGAGATAATCGTCAGCACCGGCATCAAGCCCTGACACCTTGTCCATGACTGCATCCCTTGCAGTCAGCATGATAACCGGCACAACACTCTCCTTGCGGATTCTTCGAAGCACCTCCAAACCATTGAGTCCCGGAAGCATCACATCCAGCACCACAAGGTCGAAGTCACCGGCCAGAGCTTTGTCCAGCCCTGTTCTTCCGTCAAATGCCTTCTCTGCCTCGTATCCCTCGTGCAGCAGCTCCAGCTCAACGAATCTTGCAATCTTCTCTTCATCCTCCACAATAAGAATCTTCTGTGCCATATCTTTTTCCTTTCTTTTGGCTTCCGGACGCCGACATCGTTTGTTGCGAAAGGGAGTCTTGTTGGACACATCCCTGCAATTACGCCTATCTTCCCTCGCTTTGGTTTGCTTCTATCTGCACTCGACGCCGACCGCGATAAGGACATTTACGGTCTCTATCTCGGCAAGAAGCACCAAAGCTCAGTCGCCACGGCTACCCATTGCAAGGACGTGTCCAACAGACACTACCTATCTTCGCAACAAACGATGTCAGCTGGTAATTAACAGAATATCTGTAAAAGATATTCTGTTTTTCATTTTTTACTTGTTATTGACGTCGGACTTGAGGTTGTCTACTGAGTCGGCTACTTTGTCACATGCATCATTGAGGTTTACGTTTATATCTCCGATTCCTTCAAAATGATATCTGCACTCACAGAAGAGTCCTACCACAAGGAGTGGAATGACTACCCAGAAGGCAAATATGAGTGCGATCACCAGAACCAGAACTGGAACATTCATCATGCTCTGGCCTCTTCTCTCCACTATGAAGCTACTGTCTACACTCTTCTTCAGAATCCTGCCGCACCATTTGAAAAATCTGTCAACCATCTGTCCAAATGTTGCTTTATTGCAGTCATTTGTGTAAACTTTCTGTGCCTGTTCAAATTCTGTTGAGGTCTGCTGCTCCCCACCTGTAGTAAAACTTCCCATCTCCGGGGATTTCACCTTGCCAAGCTTCTCCAGATATATAATCGCATCCAGTACGTCATAATCACATGCCTCAAGTGCACTCTTCGCATCCTCGTAACTTACTCCGGTTTTTTCTCTTAACTTTTCTACTTTTTCAAGTTTATCCATAATCTTTACACCCTTTCTCTTTATCTTAGTTCATCATCTTCCGATAATCTGTCATCTTTCTGATTGTTTGTTGCTGATATCATCAACTGATGTTGTTACTATACCAATCGATGATTAATCTAAAATATGAGAAAGATTAAAATCAGGTTAATTTTATAATGAATGGATTGATATGTCAAAGTATGTAAAATGGTTACGTTCTAGTAACCCAGAATTAGCAGATAACTGAGGTACAATTTGTCCCCCTATTCAAATGATAGCCAGTGACGGTAAAATACGTAAGCAACTAATCCTCAGGATATACCCGAAGCTGAGGTGGTTTTCTTACTTTCGCCATAACAATATCACTGTATTCCCGCAGCGATCTTCGCCGTGGACTTCTTCACACAATAAAGGCATGTAGGCAATATATAAATGGTCGCTGTAACCCATGCCGTCTGATCAGCAAAGCAGATGGCCGTGAATCCAAATGTTCCGACAAATCCCAGGCTCACTATGATCCTGGCCGCCATCTCTGTAATACCTGAGAATATAGCCCGACCTGAATATCCAAGTCCCTGTGTCACCATACGCGCCACGTTCAGTATACCGAGACTCCAGTAGAAGAATCCCATACATCTGAGGTATTTCGCAGAGGCATCAAGGACATCGACTGCGCTCTTCTTTACAAATATCATGGAAAGCGGTCTGCCAAAGAATATCATGATAAATCCTGCTATCAATCCATATCCCACTGCAACAGCTATCGCCTGCCACAATCCCTGTTTTATACGTTTCGCCTGTCCAGCTCCAAGATTCTGACTGCAGAACACTGAAGCCGCCGTTGCAAATGCGTCAAACGGACACATAGTGAACTGCTTTATTCTCATACCGGCTGTGAAGCCCGACACGTACACACTTCCCAGCTTGTTATTTGCAGACTGCATAACCATACTTCCTATGGCAGTTATGGAAAACTGCAGGCCTGTCGGAATGCCCATGACAAGGAGTTCCTTCACTGCAGAACCCTCCATCTCCCTGTCCTGCGCCTCAAGATGCATGATCTGAACTTTCTTGAAGATATACACAAGACACAATATTCCGCTTACCGCCTGTGCCGTGATGGTTGCTATAGCCGCACCGGCACAGCCCCACTTGAGCACCAGTATGCAGAACAGATCAAGGAATATGTTGAGTATCGCCGAGAACGCCAGAAACATGAATGGCGTTCTGCTGTCTCCCAGGGATCTGAGCACACTCGACAGATAGTTGTACATAAGTGTAAATGGGATTCCCAGGAATATAACTATAAGATAGGAGTATGCCTTATCAAATATATCCTGCGGAACGGACAGAAGGTGCAGTATCTGATTACAGCATATAGCGCACACCGATGTAACGATAAGCGCTATAATGCCCGTCAGAACCGCACCATTAAATATATATTTTCTCATCTTGTGCATATCATTTGCGCCAAAATATTTTGCAACAGGAACACCAAATCCTGCGCAGCAGCCCATACAGAATCCCAGAACCAGGAACTGTATACTGCTGCTTGCTCCGACTCCCGCCAGAGCCTTATCACCCAGTATCTGCCCCACAATAGCCGCATCTATTATGTTGTACGTCTGCTGGAGCAGATTGCCGAGTAAGAGCGGGGTGGCAAACTGCAGCATCAGACCAAGCGGCTTACCGAAAACCATGGACTTAGCCATGTCTTACACCTTCCTTACATTATTGATAGGACGGTGAGCTGCCAATTTTTTCTTTGAAAACAGAGTTGCTATACATATCATTCGCTGGGTCGCTCCCGCTTATTTCACCCTGCAGCGGTACTAAGGTGCCGCCTCACAGCGCCACCTAAGGGCCGGCGGGCTCAAATTCCCTGCTCACAATATGTATAGCAACTCTGTGTAACAACTTTATTGTGGCAACTCACCTGTTAGATGAATAATAACTACGTATGTAAGTCGATTCCAGACTTACTTTATATTTATTATCCGTATCTTTTATAAAAGCTTGTCTGCCAGCACCTCAAGTGCTGCCACATCTGACTGCTTGAACGCAGACCTTATGGTCACATGCTCGTCCACGATCTCTATATCCTTCATCGATGACATCTGTTCCTTCATGAGCTTGGCTGCCATTGGAGCCCACGAACCATTCTCAATGAATGCCACTTTTCTCTTCTGGTACGCCTTCATCTTCAGGTGGTTTATGAAGTCTGCCATGACAGGCATCACGCCTCCATCGTACGTAGGTGCTGCTAGCACAAGCCTGTCGTACCTGAAAGCATCCTCTATGCACTCCGCCATGTCATCCCTTGAGAGGTCTGATATAGCAACCTTTGGTGCGCCCTTCGCCTCAAGGATCTCCGCCAGCTTCTTTGCAGCCTTCTCTGTGTTGCCGTGGAGGCTGCAGTATGCGATGAAGATTCCCTCATCCTCAGGTGTGTAGGTGGACCACAGCTGATATTTGCCTATGTAGTATTCCAGATTCTCTGTGAGTATAGGTCCATGAAGTGCGCATATCTTCTGAATATCAAGACCTGCAGCCTTCCTGAGAAGTGCCTGTGCAGGCATTCCATACTTTCCTACTATATTGAAGTAGTATCTTCTCGCTTCACATGCCCAGTCCTCATCAGTATCCAATGTTCCGAACTTGCCAAATGCATCCGCTGAGAAGAGTATTTTCTCGCTCTGCTCATATGTGACCATGACCTCAGGCCAGTGAACCATAGGAGCCATGAAGAACTGAAGTGTATGGCTTCCAAGTGAGAGTGTCTGTCCCTCTGCAACAGTCACACTTCTGTCAGCCACAGGAACCTCGAAGAAGTTTGGAAGCATTCCGAAAAGCTTCGCATTTGATACGATCTTGATATCCGGGTACTTCGCAAGCACATCGCCAAGGTTGGCTGAGTGATCCGGCTCAAGATGTGATATGATGAGGTAATCTGGCTGTCTATCGCCAAGCACCTCTGCCACATTTGCAAACCACTGGTCTGCGCACTTTGCGTCTACCATATCCATGATGGCTATCTTCTCGTCCATGATGACATAAGAATTGTATGCTATTCCGTTTGGAACTATATACTGGTTCTCAAAAAGGTCTATGTCCTTGTCATCCACACCTACGTAAAATACTGTGTCAGTTACATTCTTAAGCATTGTATATCCTCCTCTTGATCCTAAGTATCTAATATAAATAATCCTCGTTGTGTCCACATGATAAAATGAGCGTTGCGACAGTTGCACTTGTGCAGACTGTCATAACGCGAATGCCCACATGGAGCCGTTAGGCGACATGATATAATGAGCATTGCACCAGCTGCGCTTGCACAAACTATCATAATGACAGTTAATTATAACATACTAAATGAAAATAGAGAATCAGCACATAAGACCTGATTCTCCATTTTTTGATATTTTTTATCATTGTCTGCTTACCCTTCTCTGCATCTTCTCCTGATACATACTGTGATCCGCTTCCCTCACATACTCTTCAAGGGTTTTATCACTATCCGGGTCTGTTATAACATAACCTATACTAAACTCCAATGCAAATGGAAGCTTCTCCTGCGCCGCTATCTCCCTGGCCTTCTCAAGTATCGCCGCCTTTCTTTCCTCAGGAGTCTCATCCTCATCGTATATAGATATGGATACAAATTCATCTCCGCCGTATCTAACCGGAATACTGCTTATTCCACCGCCTCCGGCCACAGCTCTGGCCGCATTTCTTATAGCCTTATCGCCAAACTCATGACCGTATGTATCGTTTATATATTTGAGCCTGTCCATGTCTGCAAACATTATGAGAAGTGCCCTGCCCTGGCCCGCAGCCTTGTCAAATGCCTTTGCGGCGATCTGTCTCATACCCTCCCTGTTGTATATCTGGGTAAGTGGATCCTTTATGGATATTGCCGTAAGCTCCTGATTGATCTGCTCCAGCCTCCATTTATTGAACAGATTTATCATAGCTACATTCACTTCGCTCATTACAGTTGACCAAAGCTGCTTATCCATGAGGTAATATCCATTTTCGACACAACAGAACCCAACTGCCTTTTCGCCGAAATGAAATGGCGCAAATAAAAATATATTGCCACCAGTCTCATCATCCAAAAGTGGAAACATACTGTGGTATGTATCGCTATCGCCATCCGCTACGCCCTGCCTGTACACAATCTGCATTCTCTGAGGATAGCCCTTCACAGCAAATACATCCTCATCGTACGCCGCTGAGAGAGTCGGACCAGCCCCTCCCATCTCTACAAGAGATCTGTCGACAACCATAACGCATTTCTTACACTCCGCCTGTGAATATGAGGACTGAACACACGGATACAGTTCACTGTAATCCTTGCATTTGCTGAGCAAATGCGTGAAATCCAGAGTGCTCTCATCTATCTCCTCACGCTCAACGACTCCCATTATATAATTCTTCAGGTACTGTCTGCCGTTCAGCATGGCATCCGCGCCGCAGCCGCAACTCTCCGTGAATATACAATTATAATCTATATAAGAGCTGGTATCCGGATTGTTTCCCGCCCAGATATTCAGCATGATCTCTGCAGCCGCAGCTCCGATCTTCTCACGGATTCTGCTCACCGTTGTTATGCGTGGCGTATAGTAAGCTGCTTTATCAAAGTTGTCAAATCCCGTAACCTTAAAATCATTTGGCACTGAAAGTCCAAGTGCTTCTGCTCTGTTGCACACACCAACCGCCAGGTTGTCATTTGCACAGATGATGGCATCGGGAAGTATTTTTCTGACAAATTCTCGCTCCTCAAGCCGTTTCTCATCCAGCTCCTCCTGTCCCTTCGCTCCAGGATTCTCGGCATCTGGAGCAGAATCCGCAAAACTGCCACTGGTTATCTCTCCATACACCTCCGCAGGGCCGCCGTAATCCGGACCATCCTTCTCATGCTGTATGCATGTATGTCCATGTACCCTTAGCAATTCTTCAAAACCCGTCACGCCATCATTGAAACCAAAATCGCCAAATAGGACATCTTCATCATCTATCTTCAAGCCATACACATCCACACAGTCACAGAACGCCCGGCATCTCTCCTGAGCCTCATAATTATCCCTTGGACCGGCAAGATACCATATTTTCTTCGCACCATGTTTCTCTATCATATGCCGAGTCATGTCATACATGGCATCATAGTTGTCTATACCCACAAAATGCAGGCCGTCAAACGCAGTCTCAAGGCTTATAGCCGGAACTCCACTCTTTCTTATCCTGTCAAGCAGTTCCGCCGTAACCTCAGGATATTTGATATTATTCACCGATATGATGATTCCATCAAAATCTGTCAGATCCGGAAGATTATATATATTGTACTCACCATAGCTATACCCATCGTCCCTGTTCCAATTGCCATTGCTGTTGAATATGTACAAATTCACATCAGCCCTGGCTTCCTTTATCTTCTGCATAAATCCCAGCGGCCAGGCGTAGGTGAAATACCTCTTCCAGCCATCCATGAACAATGCTACTTTTTTCATACCTTACCTCCTGATCAATCAGAACACCCCGTCCTGTCCCCATCTGTAAATTTGCCAAATATATTAAAAAAGGCGAATCTGTATATATTATACACAGACCCGCCCAGCCAAAACATATCCAAATGTATCAAAAACATGTACTTTACTATCAGAAACCACGGGACTGAGGTGCCAGCCCCCCGTCCCAGATATTACTCCAACATTCTTTATTTGAGCGGATAGTCGTCATGTGCAGGCTTGTAATCGCGTATGGTTTTAAGTGCCGGCAGAGCATGTCCATCATAGTCAAAAAGCGCCTGATTTGCCCATTCATTTCCGCATGGTCCAGACTCCTCTATGTATGACAGCGCTCCTTCCGTAGCCCAGCCGCTTCCAGGTACCGGTATCCAGCCAGCCTCCCAGTAGTAAAATCCGTCGCCACCAGGAACATCATCTATCAGTTTCATTATGTCGTTCATGAAATCCGCCTGTCCCTCAGGTGTCATAGGGTAGTCAAGATTCTCCACCAGTGAAGGTTTTGTGGCATAGCCCTTTCTATCGTCAGGCCCCAGTTTCTCATAGTCAGCATAGTCCTCCATGGTAAATCCCATGGAAACCTCAGCAATAACTATCTTTTTGCCGTATCTGTCCGCCATATCCCGCATATTTGCCTCCAGTTCCTTCATGGTTCCATGCCAGAACGGATAATACGACATTCCAATTATATCAAAATCTTCTCCTCTTTCCATGTAGTGGTCAAACCAGTCCACATACATAGGATTATTACCGCCATTGTCGAGATGTATCATGACCGGAATATCAGAGTCAACCGATCTGACCGCCCTTATTCCTGCGCTCACAAACTTCGCAATATTGTCATATTCTGGTTTCTGCCCAAGCGGCCACATCAGTCCGTTTGTAAGCTCGTTTCCAACCTGAACAAGCTGAGGGAGAACGCCCGCATCTTTCATCTCTAAAAGAGTCTCCCTTGTGTAGTCGTACACAGCCTGCTCAAGCTGATCCGCATCCATGCCTCTCCACGCCTTCGGCACCCTCTGCTTGCCCGGGTCAGCCCAGAAATCACTGTAGTGATAATCAAGCAGAATGCTCATTCCATGATCCATAGCGCGCTTCGCGAGTTTTTTGTATACCTCAAGGTCATTTGTGCCCGCGCCATAAGGTACGCCGTCCTCCGTGTACGGATCATTCCACAGACGAAGTCTCACAGAATTCACACCATAGTTCTTCAGTATGTCAAATATATCTCCCTGCACACCATTGTCATAATATTTCGCACCCAGCTCTTCAACCTCGGCAACAGCGGAGAGATCCACGCCCTTTATATAATCTGCCATATTTTTGTCTCCTTCACCTGCATTTATTTTACTGCCTGTTATAACCAAGAACAGCCGCCGAAGAAAAAATGTTCTGCATACTCCTGATGTACCAGTTCATCTTCATCTGTCGGCGGCCTTCTATCAAGATGACATCTGTCACCTAGTCGTCAAATGTAATCCTGTCATACATTCTTCCGTATTTTATTCTGATGAGTTCGTTCTTTGCCAGAACATCCTCCTCTGGTCCAACATACTGACAACGGATACAGTAGTATTCCTTCTTGTCCTTATCATAGAACATATCTATATCCAGATCTCTCATGAAACACATTGGACATCTGTAATTTAATTTGCCTTTTCCAGACTGAGCCATGTTGAAAATACCTCCTTATCCTTAAGTGTCTTTGTAAACCCGAGAGTGAACATTGGCGAGAACGCATATCCCTCTTTGAAATATCCTGTTGCGTCGCTGCCTGATGCTCCCATGGCAGCCTTTGTCTCGATCGCAGGGATAACTGCTGACACCTCATCGGCGCCTGCGAGATCCTCTTCTCTGCACTTGTACTCATATGTGAGTGACTTGCTCTCTGAAGCATTCCTTGCCGTGAGGGTGATTCCTGTCATGTCCTCTGGGTACTCTGTTGTGCCGTAGCATGCCACCATGTACTCATTGATCTCAACCTCTGCATCAGGGTTGCTCATCTCGAGGATAGTTCTCTCATGTCTTATCTTGGATGAACCCTCCTCAAAGTATATCTTTGTCTGAAGTTTAACTGTCAGATCGTAGAACTCGATGTCAACCGGGTCAAGTGTAAGGATTCTTGTACTTCCCTCCTGCGAGAATGTTGCCTTTGTTCTGCACAGACAGAGATCAACCTCCTCACCGTTATAGCTGATCTTGGCACTTCTCACAGTACCTTCTCCGGCATAGTGTGTGAAATATCCCGCTCTGTACTTCTCCTGGATCAGGAATGGATATGATGCATCCTGAACGTGTGGAGTTCCGATACCTACAGGCCAGTTAAGCTTTGCAGCGTATGGTCTGAGGTCAACGATCGCACCGCCCTGATCCATGTTGATCTGGGCTCTCATGTATGGATCGCAGTACCAGAATATCTGCTTGTCTGATCCGTACAGTATATCCTTCCAAAGAGCACACTCAGGCTCCTCGTATGTCTTGTTCTCTCTGTAGAAATCAGCAAATTCAGCCATTGTCATGTCAACGCATTTGCCTTCCTTCTTCAGATCACCATAGTACTTCATTCCGTCCTCATAGCTCTTCTTGAGCAGCTCATATGGAGCCTCCCAGCGTCCCATCTTATTCAGCCAGCCCGGTCCAACGAACATCATGTTGTATGAATATCCATTGTTGAACTTAGCCAGATGACGATACTGGTCGATAAGGTTGTACAGATATGGGTACTCCCATGTCTTGCTGTCATAGATCATTCCACGGAGAACGTTCTGTGGATGTGTACCAAAGTTAGAACCATTTCCATCGTAACATGCCAGCAGATCTCTTGAAAGATGAGGGATTGCAACGATTCCGCTGTCCTCAGCCTCATTTGCTGCAGGTGCATGTGTGTTCTGCTTTGAAGGTATCCACGGATTCCATGGACCACCATCGAACAGTGTGTACCATGAGTTGTTACATGTATGGTAAGCCTTAGGGCCCTCCTCCCAGCATGTTGCAACTGCACACTTGACTGATGGATACTTCTCCTTGATATAGTTTGTAAGCTCAGCA
>OGXW01000843.1_pt1 | contig 23460 bp, 11 predicted proteins | sample 1576341 | NCBI WGS metagenome assembly OGXW01 (sample SAMEA3541592, study PRJEB24748) | human gut metagenome | biome: human gut; feature: human-associated habitat; material: faeces | place: China | collected 2012
TATCCTTAGAGCCGATGGTGTAGCGGGTGGATACGCCATCGAACGGCAGCACCACGGCGGGCTGCACGTTGCGGCGGTAGCGGAACGCGGTCTCGGTTGGCTCGGCGGTCAGCATCATGTGCGGAAAGCGCAGCAGTGCCTGCTCGACGGCTTCGCGCAGCTTGTCCGGGCGCACTTTATCGCGCATGCGGATGGTGTGGCGCGGCACACAGGCGACGGTTTCATGGGTGTTGTACAGGAAGATTTTTGCATAGCTGTCCGTGCGGAGCAGCGGGTCATTCATGGTCATTATAGCATTCTCCTCAAAGCATAATCCGGCGCATCTTATATGGTAATTTCAGTATATCACCCTTCAACGACGTTGTAAATCAAAACGAGTCGAATTTGCACAGTATTATGCAAATATAGAACATGATGTACGATATAATGAACCGCGAGCCTGAAAATACTTGCGATTCGGTTGGCAGAGTATATCACGCCGGAGAAGCTGACATATGAGCATGGAATTTCTGCCGCGGCTGTTCGATTCGTTCTCGCGTGAGCGTATTCTGTGTGAGAAGCAAAAAACAAGCGACACCATATTTCGATTGGTGTCGCTTGTGTGCGTTTTCAGGCGCTGTCGGTATTGTCTGCCCTTGCAGGGCGGTTGTTCATACCATATCCGTTGGGTGGTATGGATCGGATGGGATTACTGGTCGGTGTAGCGGCTGAGGATAACCGCTACCTGAGCACGGGTTGCGGTGCCGTTCGGCACGAGCGTAGTCGGGGTAACGCCGGTTACCAGACCGTTGCCGTTCGCCCAGCTCATTGCTTCAGCAGCCCACGACTCGACAGAAGCTGCGTCTGCGTAGCCATCGAGTGCTGCACTGCCCTGCGGCGTATGACCGCGATAGGTATCGTAGCGGTACAGGATGGCCGCCAGCTGCTGACGGGTGATCAGTGTATCCGGCTGGAATCTGCCGTCGGTGAAGCCGTTGACAATGCCGTTTTCGGAGGCCCATGCGATGGCTTCTGCGTACCACTTGCCGTCCGCCACATCGGTGAACTGTGCGGTGGAAGCGGCCTTGCTGCCGCTCATGCGGTAGAGCACCTGAACCAGCATTGCGCGGGTCATGCCGTCATCCGGACCGAACTTGGTTGCGGTCAGGCCCTTGAACCAGCCGTTCTCGAGTGCAGTGTTGACCTCGTTGTAGAACCACTTGCGCAGGTTGACATCGGAGAAGTCGCTGCTGTACTCGTGGGTGATAACGAAGGTGGAGAAGTGGGTAGTCTTAAAGGTAGCCTTTCCGGTCGCTGCATCATAAATGACAGGCAGCTTTTCGAACGAGCCGTCCTCAGCAAGATAGTATGCAACCAGATGCGCGGCGTTCTCGCCGTTCTTGAGGCTGTATGCTACAGAAACCGAAGCCGTGCCGTTCAGCGCATGAATGCGGGTTGCAGTGCCGTTTTTCGGCTGCACCTGCGCAGAAATGTTCAGGATGGTGCCGTTCTTCGGCAGGTATTTGCGCTGTGCGTCCGTCAGGGAGGACTTGTCAGCGGAAGCGATCGAAATACTTGCCATACCATCGGCCTGTGCGGCGCTGCCGAGTGCGGTCAGCGTCTCACGGTCGAGTGCAACCGTGCCGTTCGGCAGGGTAAGCGCTGCGCCGTTCTTTGCACCGGCGAGAGCAGCTACCACATCGCCGGTGAGCGATACCGTGCGTACGGTGGAATCTGCGGACAGGTCAAGCGTCAGCGAATCCTTGCCGGAAACCGCAGTCAGCTTGGAGCTGTCGGCGGAAACCGCTGCGGTGCCGTTCTTTACCTCAACCGTTGCGGGAACCTTGGTGCCGTCCGGCGCGGTAATGGAGGACGAGCCGCTGTCGGTCGGAGCCGGTGCAACAGCGCCGCCGCCTGCTCCACCGCCGCCGCTGCTCGGCTTGACGGCAAAGGCTGCGGTAACTGCAACGTCATTCGCCGGCATGGTGAAGGTGTAGGTCAGGGTGGACGCGGAAACCGTCTTGTCGAGTGCGGTCTCCGGTGTCAGCGTCAGGGTTTTCAGCTGATAGCCGCTTGCGGGTGCAGCGGTGAGCGTTACCGTGTCGCCGGCCTTGGCGCGTGCCGCAGAAGCGGAAACGCTGCCGTTTTCGGCCTTATTGGCCGTGATTGCGTAGGTCTTGTGGAACAGATTGTCGGTGTTGACCGCCAGAGCTTCCGTTACGTTGCGGATAACGGCTTCAAAGCTGCCGTCCTTCTCAGTTACGGAAACAACGGCATTCGGAGCCGCCTTCTGGAGTTCGGACTTGATTTCCTCGGCGGTGCCGACACAGTTTGTGCTCGGCGTGAGCGTCAGCTTGACCGTACCGTTCTTGCGAACCTGAGCGGATGCGCTGTTGACTGCACCGGTGTCGTTCGGCTGAATCGGCGTGGTGTAGGTGAACTTGCCGGTGCCGTTCGTGCCGGTGATTGCTGCGTTGTACTGCTCAAGGTCGGTGAAGTGAACGCGGATGGTCTGGTTGGCATCGAGTGTGTGAATATAAATTGGATCGACAAGATTTACACCATCAACCTGTACAGCAGCATCGCTTTCTGCTGCGGTAATGTCACCCTGGGTAACCGTCCACTTTTCGACCATCTTTTGGGTGTTTGGTGCTGCAGTGAAGGTGATTTCACTGCTGTTCGGCTGCTTGGTCTGAGAGTCAATCGCGGTGTCGTCAATCTTGGCGGTCAGATGGCCGTTCGCATCAGCGGTGCCGAAAGTAAGCTGATAGCTTGCCGTAACCTTAAAGTATACGGTTGCAGTAATATTCTTGTCCGCACGGATTTTGCCTTCCGGATTGGTTTTGGAGTTTCCGGCAGTCTTTTTGCCGTTTACTTCCCACTGTTCAACCTGATAGCCAGTCTTCGGCGCTGCATGGAAGGTGATTTCCTCATCCTTATAGATGGTTACGCCATCAGTCGGCATAGCCTTGGTCTCAACTTCCTCACCGTAGATATCATACAGCGTGTATTTTACGGTGCCGTTGCCGGCTGCAGCGGTAGCCTTGACGGTGTAGGAAGCGCTCTGGGCAAATTCAGCGTGGATGGACAGGTCGCCGGCCAGTTCGCTGATGGTGTAAGTGCCGTTGGTCTTTGCTGCAGCCTCATCCTGAGCAGTACCGTTTACAACCCAGTTCTTGAAATGCCAGCCGCGGTCTGCGCGTGCCTGCAGCTCAACCTTGCTGCCGCCGGGAATCTTGGACAGATCGTCCACAGCTTCGCCGTCTACGGTTGCAATGATCGTGCCATGCTCCATTTTCGGTGTGGTAATCGCAAATGCGGCACGGTCGGTCTTGAGTGAAACCTTGGTATTCTCGGTGATGGGGAAGGTATAGCTGCCGTCAGCGTTGAGCTTTCCTGCTTCAACAGCTTTGCCGTTCACCTGATAGGTCTCGCCCGTGGCGGCAGCATAGCCTGCCTTGGGCGCTACCGTGATCTTTGTATCGCCGGTGACGCTTTCGCCGCTCTTGAGAGACTTGGTGAGCGTCTTGGAGGTATCGTTCGGATCAACCGTCTGATAGCTTGCGGTCAGTTCGCCTTCCAGCGTCAGTGTGTAGCTGTCGCGCTCGAATACGGCAGCCAGATCAATATCCTGCACGCCAACCTCAACAGAGAGCGTGTTGGAGCCGTTATCGTGCGGGGTGCCTGCCGGATAGTTGTTTGCACCGAATTCCTTGCGGATCCACTGCTTGAAGTGCCAGCCGGTATCCGGCGTTGCGGTGAAGTTAAACTTTGCGCCGCTAGCAATGTAAGCCGGGAAGTCGGGGAGCGTTTCATCGCTGCCATCGTATTTGCAGGTGATCGTACCGCCCTGATTATTCTGAACGGAAGCGTTCAGCACGGTATCGGTGGTTTTGAAGAATACCGAAACCGTTGCAGATTTTGCACCTGTTTTGATGGTAACGCTGTTTGCGGTGATGGGTTTGCCGCTGCTGTCCGTGATCGTCTGACCGCCGTAGGTCCAGTGGTCAACCGCGTAGCCTGCATCGGGCACGGTGCTCAGCGTAACATCGGTGTTGGCAGTGAAGCTGGAGATTGTACTGCCGTCATCCGCCTTGCCGGCATTCAGACCTGCAGTAATGATCGACGCAGAACCGACAGAGTGCTTGTTTGCGCCTTCGCCGAAGTCCTCAGCCTTGAGGGTAAGGATGTAAGTCAGACCGTTTACCGTGTAAACGCCGGGGATAAAGGTGAATTCATAGTTGTTGTACAGCGTTTCGCTGGTAGCGGTAGTCTTGCACGGGGAAACCGTGTAGTTGCTGGGCGCAATGTTCGGCGCGAGCGTTACCGTATTGCCTGCGGTGTTGACTGCGGTATAGCCAAGGTGCAGAGCTTTAATCTCATCAGCAGTCATGGTGTCCTTGTCGGCCGAGAGAGAAAGCTGTTTCGAGTCGGTAGGATCAACCTTATCCTGCGCAACGCCGTCCTTCGGGGTGACAACGCGCAGCGTAACGGCACGCTGAACAACGGTAAACTCGGTTTCCGCAACCGGCTTGGTTTCGCCGTTTACATAAGCATACAGCGTGTAAGTGCCGGCATTCAGCTTATTGTTCTTTGTCAGCGGCTGCGAATCCTTGGAACCGGAAACTGCATACTTGAAGGTTGCGTTATCGACCTTCTGCAGACCATGCGTATCTTTACTCATGCGGGAGAGCGACGGCGTTACCGTATCGCCGTAGGTGAAGCGGGTGACGCTGTTGTTATCCTTGCCGTTGGTGAGCGTCAGCTGGTAGCCGGTTGCATCGCCAACGAGAACCATCTGGCCTTCCGCGTTGCTCATATCCTTGAATACATAGCTGCCCGGATAATATGGGGTAATCGTGTAAGCGCCGTCTGCGGGCACGATAACATCCTTTGTAACCTTGCCGGTTTTGTCAATCTCAGCCGCAACCGTGGTAGAGAAGTCCGTGCCGCGAATCAGGAAGCTGAGCGTGCCGGTCGGGATGGTGAAGGTAGCAGACGCGGAACTCATTTTAGCGCTGATGTGCAGCGTGCGGTCAAACTGATCAGTGTTGTCTTTTTGTACATTCTTCGCCGTAACATTCAGCTCACACTTGGGCGTGCGCTTGCTGTACTGTGTGGTAATCTCAGGCGAGTAAGCGGAAATGCTGAACTCCTTCTGGGCGGTGTTGTCGAAGTAGAGCACATTCAGACGGCAGCGGTAAGTGCCCTTGTCGGCAGAACCGGCGTTTTCGATGCTCAGCGTATCGGAAACGCTGCCGGCAATCTCGGTCCAGGAACCATTGTTCAGCTTCTGCCACTGATAGCTTACGCTGTTGTACTTGCCGCCGTCCGGATTTTTATTGTCTCCGTTATATTTAACCGTTGCGGTTGCCAGAGAATCCGGATAGATCGGCAGAACCGTCTGATTCTCCTTGCCGTCAATCGTTACCGAAATATCGGGATAGCCTGCTGTGGTCTTGGTGCGGCAGGTCAGCGGTTCGCTGTAAATGCTGTTGCGCTGCTGCTCAGCCTTGTTGTTGTTGCGGGTCTGAATCTGATATTCATACTCGGTATAGGGAGACAGGTTCTTATCCGTGTAGCTGAAAGTGTAGGTGCCGTCATCGTGGCGCTCACCATCGGTGAACGGCACAAATGCGAGTTCCTTGCGTCCGGAGCCGTCCGGGAAGTTGTAGTAGCGGTACAGCTGGAAACCGGAAACGATCTTGTCGTAGGTCCACGTCAGGGTGACGGAATCATCGGTGTTTTTCGCAACATCCTGCTCAAAATCCTCGGGCAGCGGAGACGGAGCCTGCGGCTCGGTTACCGCGTAGGTAACAACCGGGAACGCCTGATTGCCGCTGCGGTAGTTGTAGCAGAAAATACGCCAGTTCATGCCGTAGCCGTACGGTTTGGCTTCAATCGGCATGTTCTGCAGCGAACCGGAGAACGAGCCGCCTGCGGTGTTGACCGATACCTTGCCGGCAGAGCTTTCCGAACCGGCCACTACGCCTGCGGTTACACCGCCTGCGCCTGCACCGGCCTTGGTTTCGATAGAGGTGGTGTTGGTGTAGTTTTTGCTGTCCGAGGTGGAGAAGCTGATCTCCTGCGTGATGCCGGAGCCGCCGCCGGCCGCGGTGAAGTCAACCTTAGCCGGATCACCGTTATAAGCCTTGGAGCCTGCACTTGGTGCGCTCGGATAGCTGGACGGATCACCGATCGTATGCGTCAGCACGCTGCCCGAAATGGATGGCAGAACGCTGTAATCCTCGGCGATATTTTCGTAGTCGGACAGGTCGATCAGACCGATCGAGGCTTCGTGCGGGATGGAAACGGTGGAGGTTGCTCGGGTGTAGTTGCCCTTGCCATCCGGAATGTAGGAGGTGTACTCGTAAATCTCCATCGGGATGGAATAGAACGCCACTCTGTCCTCGCCGGAGGTTGTCTCGTAGGTGATGGACTGCTCGAGCAAGGAGGTGTGCTCGGTCTCGTAGGTGAAACCGGAGGTAAAGGCGGCTTCCGCCTCAACGCTGCCGATCTTAACGCCGAATACCGAGAATTCCTGCTCAAAGGAGACGTATGCGCCGACCGAGATGGTAGAGGAGGAGCTGGTGCCGTTCTCGGTGCCCTTCATGCTCGAGTAGGTGGTGGAGGACTCGGCATAGTTGCCGGACAGGTCATCACGGTCGAGCAGATCGGAGAAGTACGGAGGCGAAGCCAGTACCGCCAGAACCTGCGGGTCGGAGTAGGTGTAATAGTGCTTGCCGGTGTAGGTCATGTAGCTGGTATCGTCGTCTGTGTTGGCGAGACAGAGCGTGTACGAGCTGTTGACATCGGTTTTTACCGGCTGAGAGCCGTCAAACAGGTTGACGGTCGAAAGTCTGGTCGTACCCGGCGTGCGGGTGGTGTACGGTGTTGTTTGCGATGTAGTAGCATCTACATAGCCGATAAAAGCCTGATAGGAAGATCTTTTGCGGAACAGTTTATGCCACCAGCTCTTGTAATAATAACGGGTTGCGTACTGGGGAACTTTACCGGTGACGTTGTAGGAGTCAGACTGCTTGTTTTCATCCTTGGACATGGTCTGTGTCAGGGTGAACAGAGTACCCGAACCTGCGGTGTTGTTGTCTTTATCCACCGCGGTGGTCACAGAGCCTGCGGATGCATCGTACTCAACGTAGTCCTCGCCTGGCATAGCAGACGTATTGTTGTCAAGCGCTTGCTTGATATTCAGACCGTTCTCATCGCAGGAGATAACAAGGCTGTCAAAGTACAGCAGATCGCTTGTTTTGCCGTCATCGCCTTTTTCGCCTGCGGTCGGACGGGAGATAATCGCCGTATTGGCCGGGCACAGCGGCAGAGAACGGAAAACGTCAGTGCCGTTTTCGATGTGATTCTGCATTGCGCTGTAAATATAGTTTCCGTCCTTATCCTTGGAGAACAGATCGAAATTCTGCGAAACAGACGGCTTGAAGGTGACGCCGTTCCATGCGTACAAGCCTACATAGCGCGTGTTCTGCTTATTTGCCTTGAGGTCGGCATCCGACTGAGCCGCCAGAATCAGCGTTTTGCCGCCGCCGGTCATATCGCCGAAGGCGAAGGATGCGCGAACCAGATTGCTGCCCTCGTAGGTCAGCGGGAATTCCTGCGAGCTCTGCAGCATGTGCGCGCTCGTGGAGCCGAACATTACAACTGCACGCGAGCCTGCGTTCTGCTGCGGACCGTAGTAGTAACCCCAGGTGCAGGCGAGATCGTCTACGCCGTCCTGGTTGACGTCACCGCTGACGAGAGAGATCATGTTGGAAACGACACTGCCCTCACGGAAGAAGTACGTCCACGCCTGTCTCCAGTTAGAGGGATTGGAGTAATCTTCAGTCTGCAGGTCGTAAATCTCAATGCGGGAATTGCCGACCTCCGGCACATAGACCGCAACCTCGTCCTTACCGTCGTTGTCCCAGTCGCCGGTAGCTACCTGCAGGTAGTTTTTCAGCTGATACGGGTTTTCTGCGAAGTTTTCGACCTTTTTGGCGGTCGTGCTGCCTTCGTCGCTGGTGTCGGTCAGATTCGGGTTGCCGATTTCCTTGCTGGTGTCCAGCAGCGTGATCGGCTTGCCGTACTTGCCGGATTCAGCATCGCCGAACCGCAGGTACAGACCGCCTTTCGCGCTCAGGTCACCGGCGTAAACCATGACCGTCTGCGAGGACTTGGCGTCACTGCTCGAGGTGAAATGGCCTGCGGCTACGTCTGCCATGGCGTAATCCGTGCCATCTTTCAGCTTGGTAGACGCGTTGGTCATGCCGGTCAGATAGCCCTTGGTGGCATAGCCGTCATTGCCCTTGCTGCCCACCGGAAACTGTGCGTATGTGCCGGTAGAGGTGGTTTTACCCTTAGAAATAATTTGGTTCTGCTTCTGAGCACTCAAAAACTGCTGAGCCTTGGTAGATGTGTTATCATCATTGCCGTACAGCGTGCTTTGAAGGGTATTGTCCTTCTGGTTGGAGTTGGAAACGCTTGTATCGCATTTCTCTGCGCTTTCACGCTTGTCCAGGCCGATTGGATCCGACGGCAGAACATCACTCGTCAGACCAACGGTATACAGCTCGTACACCGGCGTAACCTTGATGGTATTGCGCCCGTATGGGTTGCTGGGGTCGTTGGCATTAAAGCCGTCGGGCGCTTTGCTCGAATCAATACCGAGCGCCGCAAGCGCGTCCGAACTGCCGGTATCCGCCGCCGCTGCGCGGATATCAAGCGGGCCGCCTATGCCGGCGATAAGAGCCAGTGCCAGAGCAAGGCTTATGCCGCGTTTGAATTTCATGGTATATTCCTCCTTTTTCCATTCTGCGGTGCGGTGGAACGAGCCGCGCCTGCAGAAAAGAGACTGAAAATTGCCTGCGTTTATCATAGCAGCTTTGCAGCCTGCTGTGCGGTCGGGCACACGAAATGTCCGATTTTCGACACGAAATACACCGATAGGAAAAACAGAGTGAACTACGCGTAAATTCTGCAAAAAATGACACACAATCCACAGGAGTTATCAACAGGCTGTGGATAAAATGCGGCAAAAAACACCCCGGTTTTGTCACCTGACAAAACCGGGGGAAAAGATGACGAATGTTTTCGGGCAGGGGGTTAAAGCAGCTCGCGCAGCTTGTCCGCAATGAGCCTGCCGAGCACGGCGTGCTCCTCTGCGGTCAGATGAATCTGGTCCGAGCACTTTGCCGCCGTGACAGCCGAGCCGTCCACGAAGGCGCAGCCGTACTTTTCTGCCAGCGTGAGGAACCGTGCGGGCAGAGCACGGATGAGTGCGGCACTGCTTTCGTCAAACATGCCGTAGTAGACGCTGTCTGCAAGGTTTTCGCCCATTTTCGGCGGTGCAACCAGAAGGATCTGTGGTTTCTGCATGGTATTTGACCATAAAAGCGGACTTTGCATCAGCTTGATCATGCGGTTCATGGCATCGCTGATGGTGAACGGCGAGTGGCCGTACATTGCCTTGCTGTCGTTTGTGCCGAGCATGATAACGATCACGTCGAGCGGATCGTGCGTTGCCAGCAGGGCAGGCAGCATTGCCATGCCGTTTCGGCCGTAATCAATCGGGTCGGTGCTGCAGATGGTGCGTCCGCACAGACCTTCCTCGATAAAGTGCACGTCCGGGAACTGAGCCGCAACCACACCGGTGTAACGCTTGTCCGCGTCCAGACGGTGCATGGGATCGTCGCCCTGATAACCCCAGGTGTTGGAATCGCCGTAGAACAGTACATTTTTCATTTTTACGCTCTCCTTTGTCTCTATCATAGCATGAAATTGCGGGAATAGATAAAGAAACCGCATTGTATTTCCGCACAGACATGCTACAATAAATACAGATTATTTCCCGGAGGTTTTTCCTATGACCCTGCAGCAGCTGACCTATCTTGTCACTGTGGCCGAATGCGGCAACATCACGGACGCCGCCGAGCGGCTGTTTCTCTCGCAGCCGAGTTTGAGCGCCGCGATTCACAATTTAGAGAAGGAGATGGGCGTTACCGCCTTTGTGCGCTCAAACAAGGGCGTAACCGTCACGCAGGAGGGCGAGGAGCTGCTTTCGTTTGCGCGCATGCTGCTCGAGCAGGCAGACATCATGCAGGAGCACTTCGGCGTGGGCAAAAAGCGCGTGCCCAAGTTCTGCGTGTCATGTCAGCACTATTCGTTCGCGGTGAACGCATTCGTCGAGGTTGTCAAGGAGTACGACGCGGACCAGTACGGTTTTATCCTGCGGGAAACACAGACCGGTGAGATCATTGATGATGTGGCGTCGGGCAAAAGCGAGCTGGGTCTGCTGTATTTGTCCGAGAGCAACGAAACCGTGCTCTCCAAGCTGCTGCGCAAAAGTGAGCTCGTGTTCGAGGAACTGTTCACTGCCGCACCGCATGTGTTCATCAATAAGGACCATCCGCTCGCAGACCGGAAGTGCATCACGCTCGATGAACTGAAGCCCTATCCGTATCTGATTTTTGAGCAGGGAGACCGCAATTCCTTTTATTTTTCCGAGGAACTGCTCAGCATGCTCGACATGCCGAAAACCATTCAGGTCCGCGACCGCGCAACACTGTTCAGTCTGGTGATCGGACTGAACGGCTTTACGGTCAGCTCGGGCATTATCGACCGCAAGCTGAACAGTCCGAGCATTATCGCGCGGCCGCTCGAGATGGAAGGCAGCATGCGCATCGGCCTCATCCGCAAGAAAAACGTGGTATTCAGCCGCTATGCGGACTCCTATGTGAAGGCACTGAAAAAGCATCTGTCGATAGATTAAAACTGTGAAGGGCGGCAGATAAAACGTATTTGTCAACCGACAGATTTCGTGGCAGGCTATTGTCAGGAAGAAAAAGCGCCATCGTGTTACCCAAAGAGATAGATACCCATGAGAAACCGGAAAACCCCATCTCGACATATTCTGCCGCGATGATTCGGGTGTGTCGGTGGAGCACCGGAACGATTCGTGGTCGTTCGACATCGCAAAAGCCGCTAAACGGTATACGTTTAGCGGCAGTTTTTTTATCGGTTTCTTCTCCACGTTTCCGGCGCAAACAGCAGAAGCATGGGGAACAGCTCCAGACGACCGGCGAGCATATCGAAAGTCAGCACGATTTTACTCAGCGGGTGCAGCGCACCGAAGTTAGCTGCAGGACCGACCTGATTGAGTCCCGGACCGACGTTATTGATGCAGGTAACGACCGAGGTGAAGCTGGTTACCATATCCTCACAGTGCAGGCTGACAATGAGGATGGAAGTGGCAATGACAATCAGATATGCCACAAGAAAGGCGTTGACCGAGCGCATGACCTCATGCTGGACGCGCTGTCCGTCCATTTTATGCACGCGCACCAGACGCGGATGAATCAGCGACATCATTTCCTTCTTTACGCCCTTGAACAGCAGCAGGATGCGCGAGCATTTCATGCCGCCGCCGGTCGAACCGGCACACGCGCCGATGAACATCAGCAGCACAAGCAGCAGCTTGCTGAATGCAGGCCACTGGTTAAAGTCCACGGTTGAAAAACCGGTGGTCGTGATGATAGACGCAACCTGAAACAGGGAATGGTGGAAGCTCTCGCGCAGCGAACCGAAGCAGCCGCGCACGTTGAAGGCGATCAGCGTGGTAAATACGGCAATCACGCCGAGGTACACGCGAATCTCCTCGATTTTGAACAATTGCTTGAATTTACGGGTCAAAAGCAGAAAATACGCGTTGAAATTGATACCGAAAAGGATCATAAAGACCGAGATGACATTCTGCAGGTAGGCGCTGTTGTAGTGCGCGATGGAATCATTCCAGTTGCCGAAGCCGCCGGTGCCGGCCGTGCCGAGCGAAACGCAGATGGCGTCGAACATCGGCATGCCGCCGAGCAGCAGCAGAATGATCTGCAGAACGGTCAGTCCGAAGTAAATCGCGTACAGGATAAGCGCGGTATCGCGCATATGCGGCGATATTTTGGAGACCGAGGGTCCCGGGCTTTCCGCGCGCATCAGATAAATGGTCTGACCGCCTGCCAGCGGCAGGACGATCAGCATGAACACCAGAATGCCCATGCCGCCGACCCAGTGCATCAGGCAGCGCCATAGCATAGAGGCATGCGAAAGCGCCTCCACATCGCCGAGAATGGTAGCGCCGGTGGTGGTGAAGCCGGATGCGGCCTCGAAAATTGCATCTACTGCGAACGGAATCTCGCGGCTGAGCACGAACGGCAGGGCACCGGTCACGGCCAGCACCAGCCAGCACAGCGCGACTGCCACAAAGCCTTCGCGTGCGTAGAACTTGGTGTTTTTCGGCTTGTATTCACACAGAATGCCTGCGCCGACCATACAAATCAGTGCGGTGGCGATATAGGCAGGCAGCTCGGGTTCACGGTAAATGACCGCGGTAAACGCGGGCAGCAGCAGGAACAGGGACTCAATGCCCATCAGCCAGCCGATCAGATAGCGGACGATTGCGAAATTCATTTTTCGCGCCCTCCGGCTGTCGGCAGGAAGATGTCCTGAAGGTCGTTCATGCCCTCGAAGGTGGAAACGACGATAACCGTATCGCCTTCATGCAGCACATCGTGGCCGCGCGGAATGATACGCTTGCCTCTGCGGTTGATGCAGCACAGCAGAACATCCGGACGAATCGGCATATACTGCAGGGGAACACCGGTGAGATGGTGCGCCGCAACACGGAACTCAAGCGCTTCTGCGCCGTCCAGCTGATGCAGGGTCTCCACGTTGGAGCCCATCGAGTTCTGCATCGCGCGGGTGTACTGGCTGATCAGCTCGGCGGTGGTCTGCTTGGGGCGAATCACCTTGCCGATCGGCATGCTGGCGATGACTTCCTCAAAGTTCACACGGTTGACCTTGGTGAACAGCTTGGCGCGGGAGTGCCGTCCGGCGTGCAGCGCGAGCAGAATGTTCTCCTCGTCCATGCCGGTGAGCGCCGCAAACGCCTCGCAGGTTGCCAGACCCTCCTCGTCGAGCAGGTCGCGGTCGGTGCCGTCGCCGTAGATGATGGTCGCGTTCGGGAGCATTTCGGAAAGCGCCTCGCAGCGTTCCAGTTTGTTTTCGATAATCTTGACTGCAATGCCGGAATCTAGCAGGATCTTCGCCAGAAAATACGAGATCTTGCCGCCGCCGACCAGCATCGCGGAGGAAATGCGCTTGACCGGCAGACCGACCTTCTCGAAAAATTCGTTCTGCTCGTGCGGCGGAATGATGACGGTGATGTTATCGTTCTCGTGCAGGATGAAGTCGCCCTTCGGGATATAGGTCTGACCGTCGCGGCGGACCATGCACAGCAGCACGTCCGTGCGGAGCAGAGGATTGACCTCGCAGACCGCCATGCCGTCCAGGCGGGACTCGTGCGGAATTTTGAGGTCGAGCAGCTCGATACGTCCGCGGGCAAACGTGCTGACGCTGATGGCCGACGGGAATCGGATCAGACGCGAAACAACACGCGCGGTGGACAGCTCGGGGTTGATGACCATCGAAATACCCAGCTCATCGCGGATAAAGCCGAGGTCGGATACATATTCCGGATCGCGCACACGCGCAATGGCGTGGCAGCCGGATGCTTTACGAGCGATCAGGCAGGAAAGCAGGTTGATTTCGTCATGGGTGGTAACGGCGATGAGCAGGTCGGTATCCTGCACGCCGGCTTCACGCAGAACGTGATAGCTGGTGCCGCTGCCCTTTACTGTAGCAAGGTCGTACATATTGGAAAGCTCGTTCAGCCGGCGTTCGGACAGGTCAATCAGTGTCAGGTCGTGTCCGGCCGCGCTGAGCTGTCCTGCCAGCTCCGAGCCGACTTTGCCGCAGCCTACAATAATGATGCGCATAGCGCACCTCCGATCTATTTCTCTATAGCTGTGCTCTGTTGACACAGTCTTGATACGCATATAGCGATTATAGCTGTTTGACCGAGAAAAAGCAATATCCAGACAGGAATTTTGCAGGAGTTTAGCGGAAAACCGACAGATAGGGAGAAATGGTCGGTGTATAGCTGATAATAGTATGCCCGAAAAAAAGGAAAAACCACCCGAACGGGTGGTTTTCACTGCGGATTAAAGTTCCGCGACAGGTCACTTAAACTGTGTATAAGTGGTATCGCTTGCGTAGCCGTCACTGTCGGTCTGGTGCATGGAGACCAGATTGCCGTTATCATCAAAGGTACGGGTATCGGTTGAGAGGGTGCCGCCTTCGATGGTCGAGCGGGTGGTCTGCGTTTTGCCGTCCACCGAGTACACGGTGAGCACTTCTAACACGATGCCGCTCTCGTCTACGGTGACCGACTGGATGAGCCGTCCCTGACTGTCGTAGCGGTTGTCGGTGGAGGAGGTGATGTTGTCCTCGCCCTCGTAGGTGCGGGAGGACAGCACATCACCGTTGGTGTTCATGCCCATGCGGACGACCATCAGCTCATTGCCGTCTGCGTCGTAAACCGTGTTGACGGCAGAGGACTGACCGTTGTCAACCTCGGTGTAAACCGTCTCGGAGGAGACCGAAAGTTCGCCGTCCTCGTAGTTTTCCGTGCGAAGAACGCGATTTTTGTCGTCATAGCTGCGGCGGTATTCCGAAGTAGAGTTGTTGGTCTTGTCGGTGGTGATAGCATCCGTGCAGTTGCCGTTTCCGTCGTAGGTGTAGTCCGTATAGGTGAAATTGAGCGGTTCTTCCTCGCCTTCCACGGTCTGCATGGTGTAGGAGCGGAAGGTGTTGCCGTCCTTGTCATGGCAGTTGACCGTGTAGCTGCGGTTGCCTTCCTCCGTGCGCAACTCCAGTTCATAGGAAGCAGCACGCGGCAGAACGGAAGCCAGCTGTGTTGGCACCTGCTCCATCACGGCAATGCGGCATGCAGGCGTGCGGTCATACGCGATAGTGGCGCCGAGCACGATGACCGTGCTTACAATACAGGAAATAATGCGTTTGATCATATTTTTGTTCCCCTAAAATAATTAAGGCAATACCGCATAATTGAACAAGAGTGATTTGCGAGTAAATTTTGCGTACTGACGAGGCACAGTTTTGCGGTAATACTTGATGTATTACCGTGAAACTTCGGCAGCGCGGACGGAACTCGCGCAAGGAACCGAAGCCAAAGTCAGGACACAAAATTTCCGCAAAGCACCGCGGCAGTGCGACCGGAGCCTGCACAAGGAGCCGCCGCTTTAATTGTGCGGTGTTGCCTTAAGGTATCATAATTTCGGTAATCAAGGTGATTCCGGAAAAATGCAGCCGAACCGGAATTCGGCTGCATTCAGCGTTGATGGATTTTTACTGCGGTGTTGCCTCAGTTACTTTACGATTTCCTTCGCTGCAGCGGTCAGAGCCTCGACCTTTTCTGCGGCCTCGGCCTTGTTCTCGCCCTTGGCCATGATGTAAACCTTGACCTTCGGCTCGGTGCCGGACGGACGGATGATAAAGGTTGTGCCGCCCTCGAGCTCGTAGTACATCACGTTCTGACCCTTAAGCTCCATCGGCTCGGACTTGCCGTCTGCCATGCAGGTACGGGTGCCCGGCATGTAGTCGCGGGTGTAATCGATCTTGTGGGTGCCGATCTGGGTCAGCGGCTTGTCGCGCAGCTCCTGCATGAGCTCCTTCATGCGCTGCAGGCCGGAAACGCCCGGCATAACGATCGAAATGGTCTGCTCGCAGTAGCAGCCGTACTTTTCGTACATCTCTTCCATTGCGTCGTACAGGGTCTTGCCCTGGGTGCGGTAGTAAGCCGCCATCTCGGCGATCAGCATGGAAGCGGTAACGGCATCCTTGTCGCGGGCATAATCGCCGCACAGGTAGCCGTAGGACTCCTCGAATGCGAAAATGTACTCGTGCGAGCCGTCCTGCTCGAACTGCTTGATCTTCTCGGCAAGGAACTTGAAGCCGGTGAAGGTGTCGAAGCACTCAACGCCGTTCTTTTCAGCCGCCGCGCGTGCCATTTCGGTGGTAACGATGGATTTGAGCACCGCCGGATGTGCAGGCATGGTGTTCGTCAGCTTCTTTGCGGTGATGATGTAATCGGTGAGCAGCACGCCGACCTGATTGCCGGACAGGGTGACATACTCGCCGGACTTGTCCTTGAGGACGATGCCGGTACGGTCGGAGTCCGGGTCGGTGCCGATAATCAGATCAACATCGTTCTGCTTTGCCAGCTCGATGGCGAGCGTAAAGCCTTCCTTGTACTCCGGATTCGGGTTCTTAACGGTCGGGAAGTCGCCGTCGATCTTCATCTGCTCCGGCTCACAGATAATGTGCTTGTAGCCCAGACGGCGCAGGATCTCGGGCACCAGACGGTAGCCGGCACCGTGGAACGGCGTGTACACCAGCTTGAACTCATCGGCAACCTGCTTTACGCAGTCCGGATTTACCGCAACCTTAATAACCTCGCCGAGATAAGCCTCGTCGGTCTCCTTAGACAGAATACGGATCAGACCGTTTTTGACGGACTCATCGTAGTCTGCAGTTTTTACACCGGTGAAGATATCGGTCTTTGCCATTTCGCTGGCAACCACGTCTGCCTCGGCCGGAGGAAGCTGTGCGCCGTCCTCCCAGTAAACCTTGTAGCCGTTGTATTCCTTCGGGTTGTGGGAAGCCGTGATGTTGATGCCTGCGATGCAGCCGTAGTGACGGACAGCGAAGGACAGCTCCGGGGTCGGACGCAGCTCATCGAACAGCAGCGACTGGATGCCGTTTGCGGCCATGATGCATGCAGACTGCTTGGCGAACTCGGCCGAGAAATGGCGGGAGTCATATGCGATGGCAACGCCGCGGTCCATTGCGGCCTGACCGTTCGATACGATCAGGTTTGCCAGACCCTGTGCAGCCTGACCGACGGTAAAGCGGTTCATGCGGTTGAGGCCGACGCCCAGTACACCGCGCAGACCGGCCGTGCCGAACGACAGCGGCGCAAAGAAACGGCTTTCGATCTCTTCCTGATTATCTGCAACAGCAGCCAGCTCGGCATGCTCGTCCGCAGAGAGGGCAGAGCAGTCCAGCCAACGCTTGTATTCCGACATATAATCCATTGGTATCACCTCATCGTGTTAGTTGGCGCATCGCCGCTTTCAACCGACGGATTGCCACTATCTAAATTATACAATATCCGGCTGTCAATGCAAGGGGTTTTGCGCGAATTTGTGAAAAGATTCCATGAAGCGGAGTAATGATATACAAAACGGCAGAGCAGAAATTGTACGTTCTGTGAGAATACCGGAAAATTCTGCGAAAATGCGGAACCAAAACCAGCAGCAGGCTGTCTATTTAGACAAAAGCCCTGTCTCGAGATAAAAATAACAGTACACAAATAAACAAAAGAATGGTAGAATAAAGGTAAATTATAATAAGAGGTGATAGCTTTGAAAAAAGTCCTTTCCGCCGTACTGACAGCGGCGCTGCTGGTCAGTACCGTGCCGGCTGCCTTTGCGGCTTCGGATATTGATGGCCACTGGGCAAAGTCCTACATTACTGAGCTGCATGAAAACGGCATTATCAATCCGTCTGCCAGCACGGGCAACTACGGCCCGGATGACAAGGTAACGCGCTGGGAGTTCATGCGCTATATCAACCGCGCGTTCGGCTTTACCGAAAAGGCGGATATCAGCTTCTCGGATGTCAATTCGAGCGATGTTTTCTACGAAACCGTGCAGATTGCGGTCAAGCAGGGTTATATCAACGGTGTCGGCAACAACCGTATGGCGCCGGAGGGCACGCTGACCCGTGAGCAGGCAGCAACCATCCTCGGCCGACTGCACAAGTACACGCCGACGGCTGACCTGTCTGCGCTGGATATGTTCTCTGATCGGGCCAAGCTGAGCGATTACAGCAAATCCTACGTTGCGGAAGCGGTCAAGCAGGGTTATATCAACGGCTACACGAACGGTACCTTTAAGCCGCAGGGCACGCTCAGCCGAGGCGAAATCGCCAAAATGCTGTACGGCTATATGGGCACCCCGCTGAATAAGAACGGCAACGTGTACTCGCAGGCTACGCTCAAGAGCGATACCAAAAACGTTACGATTTCCGTACCGTGCACGCTGGCCGATGCGGATATCAAGGGCAATCTGTATATCACCGAGGGCGTTCTGGCGGGCAATGTAGCGCTTGAGGATGTCACCGTTGCGGGCGATATCATCGTCAGCGGCGGCAATGTAACGCTGGACGGTGTTTCCGCACTCGAGATGGTCGTCTCCAACCCGACCGGACTGACCCCGCAGGTTATTGCGACCGGCAACACCAACATTGGCACCACCGAGGTAAAAACCTCTGCAACGCTGACCGAGAGCAATCTGGCAGCGACTGCAGGCGGCTTCTCCGATCTTAAAATGAACGGCAGCAGCGTCAGCCTGACGCTGGATGCAGCTGTCTGGGACGTTGCCAATGAGCAGACCGGCACCATCCTGACGACCGGCAGTACCTCTATCAGCACGCTTACCGCGAACGGAAGAACCACTGTCACCGGCGGCGGCTCGGTCCAGAAGGCGGTGCTCAACTCCAACGGCTGTGAGCTGACTATGCAGCCGACCAGCGTTGAGCTGGCGAGCGGCGTCACCGCGAAAATTGCCGGCAAGGACGTTGCGGCGTCCACCAGCGTTTCGGTTTCTCCGTCCACGCTGTCCATCGACGTGAACAACAAGGACGCGATCGCGTTCTCCTACGAATTCACCTTCAACGCGGACAAGAACGATCTGACTCGTGTTTCGGTCAACGGCACCAATCTCAAGCAGGGCACGGATTATAACCTGCTGAGCGACAAGAACGGTATTCGCGTGTACAAAACCTATCTGTCTACGCTCAAGGCGGGCACCTACACCGCAGAACTGACCTTTGAGGACGGCTCCAAGGCAGCCATCGGTCTGGCGGTCAGCAACTCGGCGCAGAGCGCAGTCAGCCCGAGCCAGATTACCTTTGACAAGTACGAGCAGTCCGCAAACTATGCCGATCAGACCGTAAACGTCGTTCTTCCGGCGGGCACGCGTCTGGATTCCATCAAAATCGGCAGTACGGTGCTCGAGCGCGGCACGGATTACACCTATAATACAACCAACGGCACGATTCGTCTGCTCAAGGAGACGCTTGCCAAGAAGAGCAAGGGCACTTATACGGTTACATTCGTACCCAATCAGGGTTCGTCCTTTACCTGCTCGCTGAGCGTGGTAGATACCGCGCCGGTGAACGAAGTGGTTCCGGGCACGGTTGATTTTGACGCGAACACCTCGTCCGGCGGATACGCCGATCTGGTGGTAACGCTTAACATGGTAGACGGTGCAAAGCTCAAGAATATCCGCTCGAACGGTAAGACGCTCGAGGAGAACTGGCAGTACAAGATCGAGGGCAGCAAGGTCACGATCAACAAGTCTGCGGTTGCGGAATTCGGCAAGAGCGGTGCATCCTATGCGGATTTCGTTTTTGTGATGAGCAAGGGTCAAAGCCCGACGCTGCGTGTCAACTACGTTACCACTTACGCGCTGACGGCTTCCGTGGTCGATGATCTCGGTCTGCCGATTTCGGGTGCGTCCGTCACCTTCACGCCTTCGGACGCGGAGAGCGGCACGGCAGCGCAGACGCTGACCACCGGCTCGGACGGCACGGCAACCGTTTATGTCAAGCGCGGCTCGTACGTTGTAACGGCAACGCATTCGCGTTTTACCGCGGCGGTTACGCAGACGGTCAAAATCTCTGCAGGCCGCACGGTCAAGCTGACCGGCGAGATTCTCGAGAATGTACAGCTGGTTGTCACCAACGCGTACGGCGCACCGCTGTCCGGTGCGGTTGTCACGGTCGGCGGCAAGAGCATCACCACCGGCACGGACGGCACGGCGTCGTTCAGCCTCAAGCGCGGCAGCTATGTGGCGCAGGTGGCGTGCACCGGCTACTCCGCACAGAGCGTACAGCTTTCCGTAACCGATTCGATTCGTGAGCGCGTACAGCTCAAGTAATTTCTCCAAAATGCAAGCCGCCCGGTTTTCCGGGCGGCTTTTTTGCGCGCTTTTACAGGCGGGATGGGGGATAGGGTGCAAGGGCATCAGAACGGCGCACAGCGGCTTGCGGTTGGGGTGTGATAGGGAATAAGGGCGGCCTCCTGACGGGTGATGGACTGGTACGGTCGGAATGTTCCGTCATCATAGCCGGTTACAATACCGAGCGCCGCTGCCAGACAGACACTCTCATTCTCGCAGTCGGAAAAGGCCGCTGCCGGAGCCGCGGAGGCATTCGGCTGCACATAAATAACGCCATCGTTTCATAAAAAATACCTCCTGCCTATGAAGTCCTTCGCTTGCTATAACCGTTAGACGAGGAAAAATGCGACAAAGTTCTCTCAAAAAATTTATTTTCATGTCACAGTTGACAGTGCAGAATGGTTAGGTTATATATATGGTATAAATTCATCTGGCAAGGGGATAGGGAACATGAAAAAACGAATGGTTTTGCTGTCTGCACTCGTGCTGTGCGGCTGTATGCTGATTGGCGCCGGAGCCGCAGATGCCGCATCGCAAACGCAGCTTACGCAGCAGGCAATTACGCATTTTCAACAAAGCCCACCGGAAAAGGATACCAGTTATCCGGAACATACGGCATGGAAAAGTTGGCAAATTGACAGCTGCGAGGTTCTTCCGTGTCGACTGATCGAGGAAAAGGACATCTGGAAGCTGATATTTACCCCGAGTGACTATAGCAGCCGATGGGTCTGCGCGGTCGATTTGTCCGCCGGAACGATTGTTACGCCCCTGTTTGATGGTCTTGATGGTCAAATTTGGAAGTGCGCAGATGATCAGTTGCTGCTAGAGCATAGCGACACTTATCAACTATGCGATTTGAATGGCAGTTTGACCGATATATCCATTCCTCATGCCGGCCATGTATTGGCAGTCGATGATCAAGGATATGTCCTTTGCCAGTACCCGGTCACCAGAACTGTGCGGACCGATAGCGGCACAATGCCGTACACGTTCCATCAGTACACGCTGCTGGGACCGGATTTTACCGTCCTGCAGGACGGCATCGACCAGTATTACAACGTTGGTCAGTATGATTACTCTTGTGATAGCGAACTATTTTATAACGGCCTTGTCGCCGTTCGCGTGGGCGCGACTGACTGGTATCTGCCGGACGGCGGACCGTGGCCGCGGCTGTATTTCAACAGTAAATATATGTTCATCGACCGCAGCGGCAAAACGGTGAGCAGCAGCCGCTACGATGAGGTATCACACGAAAATGACCGCTGGTTCGGCTGTCACGGTACGACCGAGTATCTGTTGGACAGCAACGGAAATGAGCGCGAACAGGCGAATTACTGCTATGTTCCCAGCACTTGGGCTGAAAATATAGTCGAACAAGCGGAGAAAGACGGACTCCGACTGTCCTATCATACACCATACCGCCTGAATATCCACCGCGATGAATTCTGCAAGCTGGCTTGGCAAACCATTCAGACGGTAAACCCAAACATCAATCTGCCTGAACCGGCACAGCCGTTCTCCGACTGCGATGAAGACATAGTACGTCAGATCGCGGCACTCGGTATTGTTACCGGTTATGAGGACGGCACCTTCCAGCCCACGCGCGAGCTTTCCTGACAGGAAGCGGCGGTTATCCTGCAGCGCCTTTATACGGTGCTGTATGGAAATATCGAAGTCAGTCCTATGCTCTATGCTGACAACGGGAGTATTGGCGTATGGGCAAAGGATTCTGTCTATGCGATGAGGCAAACCGGTATCATGCAGGGCGTAGGAGCGAATCGATTTGATCCGAAGAATGGCTATACTTGCGAGCAGTCGATCATCACAATGCTGCGTATGACGCAGAAGGCGTAATCGGGGAGGAAAATCATGCGTATTGTGAAAAAATACTGGCTGCCGCTGCTGGCGCTTGTGCTTGCGATTGGACTGGCGGTCTGGCGAATCGGTTATCTGGAGCGGACGAACACGTCGCTCAGCATGGAAATCGGCAGCAGGGAAGCCCTGCAGAACGGAGAGCCGATCACGCTGGAGAATCCGGTTATTCTGTACAAAAATGAGCCATATATCCCACTTTACGAGGTTGTAGAGCGCCTTGGCGGTACAACAGACGGCAAAACATACACACTGCACGGTGCTGAGACCGCTGTCTCCGGCGTGGAACGGAATAGCGTGCTGTACACGCCGTTTTCGTACCTGTGGGACAGCCACATTCCGCAGATACGGTGGGATAAGAGCCGCAACCGCGTTATCATCACCGAGGCACCGGATGAAATTCCACTGACCCGCCGGTGGCTGTTCTGGCGGCACAAAACCGTGCGCGGACTGCGTGTCGGAGACAGCGAAGCACGGTTCCTCGATCTGTATGGCTCGCCAGACGCACGGGACGAAACGATGGTGGACCTGCTGCGTGTCACCATCGAAAACGGCATCGTAACCGAGATTTTCATGGGACGTTATGAGTAAGCAAAAGGACTTCGTCAAAACGAAGTCCTTTTTGGTATGGCTGGTTATTTGATGATTTGATACATGCGCTCGATGGTCACAATGGACTGCTCTGCGGTGTAGCCGTCCGTCGGGCAGAACTGATTGTTTTCCTTGCCCTGCATGATGCCGGTCTGGCGCATGGCGTAAACGCTGCCGCGCGCCCAGTCGCCGATTTTGGCATCGTCAGCGAAGGCCTTTTCGGAAACCACGTCCGTTTTGCCGCCGAGTACCTGATACAGCCGGTCAAGCATGGCGGCAGCCTCCTGACGGGAGATGGTCTTGTACGGACGGAAGGTGCCGTCCTCGTAGCCGGTGACAATGCCGAGTGCGGCGGCATTGTTCACGTTCGGGTCGTTCCTGCAGTCGGTGAACTTGGTTTCCAGAGCCGGAATCTCCTTGTTGGGATAAATCTTGTTGTACAGGTTCATCGCCAGCATGGTGAAGTTTTCGCGGGTAATGTCCAGCCTGGGATAGGAGAATGACTCGGTGAGACCGTGCTCTCCTGCGGCAGCTACTTCGGTTTTGGCCCAGCTGCTGTACTCCTTGACGTTTGCGGGCAGCAGGGTTTCGCCGCCCTTGCCATCCAGCAGATAAGATTTTGTGCCGCTGCTGCGTGTGCCGATAAAGTGCTGATCGTACCAGAAAATCTGGTTAAAATCGTGCTTGCCGACAAATTTTTCGGTTTTCGGGTCAAACAGACCGTAGGTGCCGTTGCCGCTCGTATTTGACTTGTCAATACGTTCCCACTTAGTGCTGCCGGTCTTTGCGATGAAGAAATCGGCGTACCAATCCGGTACCATGTCGATGTCATCGAGGATGATGTTCATGTCTTTGTCGGCCAGAGCACAGAAGGTGACATCCTCAACCTGTGTGGTTGGACCATCGCCGGAATACGGGTCATATACCGGCTTTTTCACGTTTTTGAAGAGCACGAACACATTGCTGTTTGGCTCATACGTCGCAAGCTCATAACCGGACGGCAGCTTCATCGGCGTCAGTTTGCCGGTTTCATCGGCGAACCAGTAGTTGGGGTGATGATCAGCGTCGTACTGGC
>OGXW01000846.1_pt1 | contig 23409 bp, 24 predicted proteins | sample 1576341 | NCBI WGS metagenome assembly OGXW01 (sample SAMEA3541592, study PRJEB24748) | human gut metagenome | biome: human gut; feature: human-associated habitat; material: faeces | place: China | collected 2012
ATGAGGGGTTAAAGGAAGTATTTGCCGATATCTCTCCGATCGCAGATTACAGCGGTCAGTGGCCTGACAATTCAACTTCCAAGCGCAAATCTTTCCTGCGTGGATGTAAGAGCGTAAGCTTTCTTATTGTAAAGAAGCAATATCCTACGGAAATAAACTGAGCAATAAGTGTCGCTTCGGCTGCCCCTGCAATTCCCCATCCAAACACACATACAAAAAGCAAATCTAATACAATATTGCTGGCTGCAGCAATGGCTGTTGCAATAAGAGGTGTCTTACTGTCTCCAATTGCGCGCAGCATAGATGCTAATAAATTATATGCAACAACAATGGGAATACCAGAAAATAAAATACGAAGATATAAAATCGTATCTGGCTTAATATCCTCTGGTGTTTGTAAAATAGCAAGTACTGGACAAACAGCTGCCTGAAATACTATAGTAAGCAAAACTGCAAGCAATGCTGAAAGCACAATACTGTGTCCAACCGCCTGATGAAGTCCATCCTCATCCTTCGCTCCAAACTGCTGTGCCATACGAATGGAAAATCCCTGTGTCAATCCCTGGATACTGCCAAGGCTCATCCAGCCTAGAGACTCTGCAGCGCCCAGTGCTGCCAATGCAGAAACACCAAGCGTCTGACCTACAATCATTGTATCAACTACTGTATAAAGCTGCTGAAAAACGTTGCCAAACATCAAAGGAAGAGAAAACAAAAACAGCAGTTTCATTGGTTTTCCCTTGGTCATATCTGTAGCATTCATTGTTCAAAACCTAAAATATATCATATTCCTTTCTTTTTCATTAAGTATACTCTAAACTTAGTTTTTTTGTCCTTCCTGTATAAAGAGCTCTGCCATACGCTCACGAAGCTGCAAAATATAATCTGCCAAGTGAGGATGACGAAAAGGAGCAGACTCTGAACCAGCTGCTGGTGGAAATGGACGGCTTCGGCCATACCGAGGGCATCATCGTCCTGGCGGCCACCAACCGCCCCGACATTCTTGACCCCGCTCTGCTGCGGCCCGGACGGTTTGACCGGCAGATCCAGGTTAACGCCCCGGATGTGAAGGGCCGGGAGGAGATCCTGAAAGTCCACGCCAAGGACAAAAAGCTGGATGACTCCGTCAATCTGCGCACCGTTGCCCGGGCAACCTCCGGCTTTACCGGCGCTGACCTGAGCAACCTCTTAAACGAGGCTGCCATTCTGGCCGCCCGGGAGAATCGCCCTGTGCTGAACATGGAGGATATCAACGAGGCTTTGATGAAGATCGTAGCCGGTCCTGCCAAGAAGAGCCACGTCCAGTCCCGCCGGGACCTGAAAACCACGGCCATCCACGAGGCGGGCCACGCCGTGGCCATGTACCGGCTGCCCTCTCATGATCCGGTGCGGCAGATATCCATTGTGCCCCGGGGCAGAAGCCTGGGTGCCACCTGGTACCTGCCCAAGGACGATTCCTCCAATTTGACCCGGAACGAGATGTACGAACAGATCGTGGGGCTGCTGGGTGGAAGAGTGGCCGAGGCGCTGTATGTGGGGGATATCTCCGTGGGCGCTTCCAACGACATTGACCGGGCAACCAAGCTTGCCAAGGATATGGTGGCCCGCTACGGCATGTGCGAGAAGCTGGGTACCGTGTCCTATCTGGATGACGGCGAGGTCTTCATCGGCCGGGACTATCAGAACACCAAGAGCTATTCCGAAAAGGTAGCAGGGACTATTGACGAAGAGGTCAAAGCCCTGATCGATCAGGCCTATGACGACTGCAAGGCGATCTTGGAAAAGGACGGCGACAAGCTGCAGCAGGTGGTTGCTTACCTCATGGAGCACGAGACCATGACCGGCGCCCAGTTTGCAGACCTGATGGAGGGCCGCGAGCTCTCCGAAGCTTCTGCTACCGCTCTGACCGACGGCTACGGCGAGGAAGAAAGCGAATAAGTTTACCCCGGCAGAGCGATCTGCCGGGGCTTTTCCTGGTTGACAAAAAATGCTATAATAAAAATAGACCAAATATAAGGAGGAGCTTTCCATGCGAAAGAATTTTGGAGCAAAGCCCTGGAGCTACCCGCAGCCTGTATTCATCATTGCAGCCTATGACGAGGCGGGGAATCCGGATGCGATGAACGCCGCCTGGGGCGGCATCAGCGACACTGCGGAGGTTTCCATCTGCCTCAGCGCCAGCCACAAGACGGTAAAGAATATCCTTGCAAGAAAGGCCTTCACCATCAGCATGGCCACAGCTTCCCAGGTCGTTGCCTGCGACTATGTGGGCCTTGTCAGCGGCAACCAGGTACCGGATAAATTCCAGCGGGCCGGTTTCCATGCTGAAAAGGCCAGCCAGGTGGACGCGCCCCTCATTCAGGAGCTGCCCATGGCGTTGGAATGCGAGCTTGTGAGCTATGACCCCAGTACCGGACGGATGGTGGGCCGGATCGTCAACGTCAGCGCTGAGGAAGCCATTCTGGACGAAAGCGGAAAGATCGATCCGGACAAGCTGGAGCCCATCGTCTTCGACCCCGTGCAGCAGACCTACCGAAAGCTGGGCGAGACCGTCGGTCATGCCTTCCGGGACGGAAAAAAGCTGAAATAATTTTCAGTCGGATTTCACAAGGTGAGAAACACAATGGCTGTTTCGGCTGGAAAATCCTACAAAATCTTTCCCGGAAATGCAGTTTGGAAAAATGAAACTTGCATTTCTGGAAAGTGTATGCTATGATGGCCCCAACGAAAAACTGAATATCGTGCGATAGGAAGCTGACGGAAAACAGGGCTTTTGTCCGACCGAAGGAGTAACACTCTCAGGTGCTGCCGCAGGGCAGCGGGACCGCCGGTGGATCGCACTCTGGAGACATCTGAATGGATCAGAGGCCGAAGGTGCAAGGGGTGTTTATCACCGAATCTCTCAGGCAAAAGGACAGAGCTTTTTCATTTCAGCTGCGCTTCTTGCGCGGTGTATCTGAACTTTTGGCAGGAATACCCCTTTGCGGGTATTCCTGTTTTTTTGAGAAAAGGGAGGATACATTTTATGAACGGACTGCGGGATATTGTAGCCATGGTCAACGGAAAGGTCAACAACTTTGTCTGGGGCCTGCCCATGCTGGTGCTGCTGGTGGGCACCGGCATTCTGATGACGGTTTTGACCAAGGGCTTTCAGCTGAGCCATTTCCGGTTCTGGATGGCGCATACCGTTGGCGCCATTTTCAAAAACAAGCACGTAACGGCCCATACTGCCAAGGAGGACCGGTCTATCAGCCAGTTCCAGAGCCTTTGCACCGCTCTGGCCGCTACCATCGGTACAGGCAACATCGCAGGCGTTGCTGCGGCCATTGCTGCAGGCGGTCCCGGGGCCATTTTCTGGATGTGGATCGTGGCCATTTTCGGCATGATGACGAACTTCTCCGAGAACGTTCTGGGCATCTACTACCGCCGGAAGAATGCCGCAGGGGAGTGGTCCGGCGGGGCTATGTACTATCTGCAGGACGGCCTGGGCAGCTTCCGGGGCTGTAAGCAGCTGGGCAAAGTCCTGGGGCTGCTGTTCAGTATATTCTGCATTCTCGCCAGCTTCGGCATTGGCAATATGGGACAGATCAATTCCATTGCCACCAACATGCGGGCGGTTTTCTCCATTCCCAACTGGGTCACGGGCGTGTTTCTGATGGTCGTTGCGGCTTTGGTCGTCGTGGGAGGCCTGAAGCGCATTGCGGCAGTCACGGAAAAGCTGGTACCGGTTATGGCGCTGCTGTATGTCGTTGGAGCATTGGCTATCGTTGCTATGAATTACCGGAGCATCCTGCCGGCTTTCGCTTCCATCTTCAAGGGTGCCTTTGCTATGAAGGCCGTCGGCGGCGGCATTGTGGGCTGCGGGGTAAAGGCGGCTGTGACCTGGGGCATGAAGCGGGGCGTGTTTTCCAATGAAGCAGGTCTCGGCTCCAGCGTCATGGTCCATTCCAGCTCCAATGTGAAAGAGCCTGTGGCCCAGGGAATGTGGGGCATTTTTGAGGTGTTTGCCGACACCCTGGTGGTGTGCACCCTGACTGCCCTGGTGGTCCTCACCAGCGGCCTCGTGGACCTGAATACCGGTGCGGTTTTGACCTCTATGGAGAAAACCGCCATGGTGGCTGAGGCCTTCAGTCTCCATTTCGGCGGCTTCGGCAGCGCCTTTATTGCCATTGCCATTTTGCTTTTTGCCTTCTCCACGGTGCTGGGCTGGAGCCACTACGGCACCAAGGCATTTGAATATCTCTTCGGCACCAAGGCCACGATTTTCTATAAAATCGTCTTTGTCCTTTTCACCATTGTCGGTGCAACCATGCAGCTGGATCTGGCCTGGGACCTCAGCGATACCTTCAACGGCCTTATGGCCATTCCCAACCTGATCGGCGTTGTGGCCCTCAGCGGTCTGGTGCGGAAAATCACCAGGAATTTCGTGGATCGCCGGATCTGCGGAAAAGACGTGGAACCCATGTACTCCGCTTTTGCAGATGTCCAGCAGGAGCAGGAAGTGCAGCCCTGATGGAATTTCGATTTTTCCTGTTGCGTCCAACCTCAGAATTTGCTATGATAGGAAGAAAAGGCTGATGGCTATGCCATTGGCAAAAAGAGAGGATGCACCATGCGGAAAATTATTTCTTTCACGTTGCTGCTTTGGATGCTCCTGGTGCCGGTCTGGGCTGAGGAGACCGAACCGGAGCCGACGGCAGCAGCGGCAGAGGCCATACAGATCCATACGCCCCAGGACCTGTCTGCCATGGCCCAGGAGCCGAATGGGGACTATATTCTGGCAGAGGACCTGGATATGGCAGGGGAAGAATGGATGCCCTTTGCGTTTTCCGGCACTCTGGACGGAAACGGCCACAGCATTCTGAACCTGACACTGTCTGAGCCCGGGGCAGAGATCATAACGGCGCTGGACGGCAATCAAAAGGAATATGACGCCGTGTATTGCGGTCTGTTCTCTACGCTGCAAAATGCCAGAATTCAGAATCTGAATCTGGTAAACGTCCGCGGGTGCATTGAAACGGCCCAGCCCTGCCTGGCCGGTCCCATAGCGGGCTACTGCATGGACAGCACCATTGAAAACTGCACTGTCTCCGGTCGGCTGGAGCTGCGAGCCTACAACGGAATGTTCGGACTGGGCGGCTTTGTGGGCTACGGCGTTGGCGATATTGTGAGCTGTACCACAGACATGACGTTGATCTGTGTGGATACGGACGAGAGCACCATGGACGAACAGTTCCTGGGCGGCGCCTATGCCACCGGATTCATGACAACGACGGGCTGCACCATTCGACTGGACGCCTATATTTCGGAGCACGGCTATGTCCACAGCGGCGGCGTTGTGGGAATGCTGATGCAGTATCCCATCGGTATGGGCCATTCCGCCATGCTTACGGACAACTCTATCGATGCCAAGATCAGCTTTTTCGAACACAACAAAAGCCGCCGGGCCTACTGCGGGAAGGTCTATGGCGAGCTCATGACGAGCGTCAACTATAACTATCGCATTACCGGCAATGAGGGCAGCCTGCAAAGGAACGAGACCTCGGACTATACCAGAGAGCTTCGGCCGGAGACCTGCGGCGAGCCCGATTACCAGCAGACCGTCGTGCCCTCGGACTGCACCCATTTCGGCTACACGGAATATGTCTGCCAGGGCTGCGGCTATACCTACCGGGACGACTATCAGCTGTGTGTGCACAGCGTCAGCACCTGGACGGTGGTAACGCCCGCCACCACAGAGCAGACCGGTAAGAGCATCGGCATCTGCGACATCTGCGGTGCAGAACAGACCCGGGAAGACCCTGTTCTTCCGGAGCCGGAGCCGGAACCCGAGACAGAGCCGGAGACCCAGCCGCAGACCGAACCCGAAACCCAGCCCCTGACCACCCAGCCGGAGACGGAGCCGGAAACCATTCCGGAAACCGCCCCGGAAACCCTTCCCGAGACCGAGCCGGAATCGGAAGGGAAGCACTCGAAGGCGTGGATTCCCTGGGTGCTCGGTGTTGCGGCGGTGGCCCTTGCAATTGGTATCCGGCATATGCTGTCCTATAAGCCGCAGCATGCCAAAAAACGCAAAAAGTAAAGAAATGCCCCATGGAATGCGGCCTTTGCTTCCATGGGGCGCGTTTTACTTTGCCTCAGCCAGAGCCTGCTTCAGAGCAACGGACAGCTGATCGGGGCAGGAGGTGCTCTTCATGCCGCACTGGATTCCGGCCACCCGGTCGATGACGTCCTCGGCCTTCATGCCTTCAACCAGAGCGCCGATGCCCTTCAGGTTGCCGTTGCAGCCGCCGACGAACTGCACGTTGTGGACCTTGCCGTCCTCCAGGTCGAAGAGAATCGTCCGGGAGCAGGTGCCTTTGGTGGTATACTCGTAATGCATTGCGTATTTTCCTTTCTTTGTTGCGCTTTATTTGGTTAAATCCACGATCTTAGCATCGATCATGGCGGCAATGGGTTCCGGAGGAACGATCATCTGGTGGCCCCGTTCTCCTGCGGAGAGCGCGATCTCATCACACAGCAGGCACAGCTCGTCCAGAAAAGTCGGGTATTTTTTCTTCATCCCCACCGGGCTGCAGCCGCCCCGGATGTAGCCCGTAAGGCCCAGAAGCTCTTTTACATGGATCAGTTCCATATTTTTGTCCCCCGCAGCCTTGGCGGCCTTTTTCAGGTCCAGCTCGCAGCACACGGGAATACAGAAAACATTGATGCCGGTCCGTTCCCCCCGGGCGACCAGGGTCTTGAAGACCTGCTCCTCTGGCAGCCCCAGGACCTGGGCTGCATGATTGCCGCTTAGATCCTCCTCGGAATATTCGTAGAATTTTTCCAAATAAGGAATTCCCGCCTTTTCTACCAGGCGGATGGCATTTGTTTTTGCTGACATAGAATCACCGTAACCCATTATATCCGCATTTTAAAACTTTTGCAATAGGGAATTGATTGTTTTCTTTTGGTTATCCTATGAAAAAAGGAGGCAATGAAATGGAAACGGAGAAAAACGCGGACCTGAAAAAAGAGGAGCGCAGTCAAATCGTTGACCTGGGCTCCGACATGACCCGCTCGGAAAAAGGAAATATTTACACGCTTACCATCATCGGCCAGATCGAGGGTCACCAGGTAGCGCCGGAAACGGTGAAAACCACCAAATATGAGCATGTCTTGCCCCTGCTTGCCGGAATCGAGGAGAGCGACGATGTGGATGGGCTGCTGCTTTTGCTCAATACGGTGGGCGGCGACATTGAAGCAGGGCTTGCCATCGCGGAGATGATTGCCGGGATGAAGAAACCCACGGTCTCTCTGGTCCTGGGGGGCGGCCATTCCATCGGCATTCCGCTGGCCGTGTGCACCAAGCGTTCCTTTATCACGCCCACTGCCAGCATGACGGTGCACCCGGTCCGCATGACAGGCCTGGTGGTGGGCGCACCCCAGACCTTCCGCTATTTCCAGCGGATTCAGGAGCAGATCGCCGAGTTCGTCACCGCCAATTCCCGCATCTCGAAAAAGGACTTCGAGAAGTTCATGATGGCGACGGGGGAGATGGCAACGGACGTCGGAACCATCCTTTATGGCAAGGAGGCAGTGGCCTCGGGGCTCATCGACCGGCTGGGCGGTCTGAACGATGCCCTTTCCTGCCTGCATCGGATGATTGAAAAGCGGAAAGCCGAGAAAAAGGCGTAAGCCAAACGGGCTGTCAGTTGATTTTCCTGACGGCCCGTTTCTCTTTCCCGGGAAAACAAGAAAAAAACATTGTATTTTTCTGGATTTGTGATACAATAAACAAAACTATGCAGTGCGCATTGCAGTGCAGTGATTTAGGAGGGTTTCAATTATGGCTGAATATAAGCAGTACATTTCCCAGGCAGAAGAAAACGGGAATGTTTTGATTTCAGAAGATGTGGTTGCCGCCATTGCAGAACATGCGGTTTCCGAGGTGGAAGGTGCCGCCGGGATCTATGCCAAGCCCGGCAACGAGGTAGCAGACCTCATCGGCAAGAACTGGGGCCGGGGCCTGAAGATCCAGATCGCAGAGAACAATTCCGTCGCCATCGACATGGATATTCTCATTCACTATGGCTACAGCGTGGTAGACGTTGCGGATGCCGTCCAGACCGCCGTTGCTTCCGCCGTGGAGTCCATGACCGGCGTGAAGGTGACCGCCGTGAATATCAACGTCAGCGGTATTTCCCGAAAGTAAGAGAAGCAAGAGGTAGATTATGACAAGATCCGATGCCAGAGAACTGGCCGTCCATTTGATTTACGCCCGGGAGTTCACCGGCGAGGAGCCGGAAGAGGTTGTCGCCACCCGGCTGAATAAGGAATACTATCCCTCTCTTTCCCAGGAGAACGCCATTTACACGGACCGGCCCAGCAATTCTCAGCTGCGGTATATCGACTCTGTGGTCTCCGGCGTTGCCAACCGCAGCGAAGAGCTGAACGATGTCATCAAGCGATTCTCCATCGGCTGGGACATCAGCCGAATCTCCCGGCTGACCCGCTGCGTCATGGAGCTGGCGATTTATGAGATCCTGTACGTAGACGATGTGCCCACCGGCGTTGCCATTAACGAAGCGGTCCGTCTGGCCAAGCTCTATGACGGCGACGATACCGGCGCATTCACCAATGGCATTCTGGGCGCTTTTGCCAGAAGCCTGACGGAAAACAAAGAGGAAAACTGACATGGCTGTGATTGGAATCGACACCAGCAATTACACCACCTCCATCGCCTTCCTGGATGGAGAGCAGGGGGAGAATTGCGGAAAGCTGCTGCCCGTAAAGCAGGGGGAGCTGGGTCTGCGCCAATCCGATGCCGTTTTCGCACATATCAAAGGCCTGCCGGAGCTCTCCGGCAGGCTGTTTTCCCATATAGAGGGGAAGACGGTAACGGCCGTAGGTGTCAGTACCCGCCCAAGAGCGGTAGAGGGCAGCTATATGCCCTGCTTCCTGGTGGGCTATTCCCACGCGAAGCTTCTGAGTGATGCCTTTCATGTGCCGCTGGTGGAGGTTTCCCACCAGCAGGGGCACATTGCTGCGGCGCTGTGGAGTGCAGGCAGGCTGGAAATGATGGATGCGCCCTTCCTGTCCTGGCACCTGTCCGGGGGGACCACCGAGCTTCTGCTGGTGGAACCGGAGGGGAAAAATGTGCGCTGCACCAAAATCGGCGGCACAACGGATATCTCTGCCGGTCAGCTCATCGACCGGACGGGGCAGCTGCTGGGACTGCCGTTTCCCTCGGGGAAGCATCTGGACGCTCTGAGCCGGGAGGCGGAAAAGAAGGACAGCTTCCGGGTCAAGTGCGCGGACTGCTATTTCTCCCTGTCCGGCATTCAGAACAAGGTCACCCAGTATTTTGAGCAGGGGAATCCCCCGGCAGATACGGCAGCTTATGCGCTGCGCTGCGTTTCCGGTGCCGTATACAAGGCTACCGAGCAGGCGCTGGAGCGATTCCCGGGGCTGGAGGTCCTGTTCTCCGGCGGCGTGGCCTCCAATTCCATGCTGCGGGAGCGCCTGGCCCCTCTGAGTCCCATTTTCGCCCAGCCCCAGTATTCCACGGACAATGCCATGGGTGTAGCGGTGCTGGCTCAGAGAATGACGGAGGTGTGATATGCCCCAGATACTCTCAATTACCCAAGTTAACGAATACATTCAGGGAAAAATGAACGCTGACCCGCTCCTGGCCCAGGTGGCGGTCCGGGGCGAGATCAGCAACTACAAGTGTTACCCCTCGGGGCACCACTATTTTACGCTGAAGGATGAAGCCTCGGCATTGAAGTGCGTCATGTTCAAGGGCAATGCCATGGGGCTGCGCTTCCGGCCTGCCAACGGCATGAAGGTCATCGCCCTGGGCCGGATCTCCGTCTACCCAAGAGACGGTGCTTACCAGCTGTATTGCAGCGCTATGAGCGTGGACGGCGTGGGGGACCTGTATGCCGCTTTCGAGCAGCTGAAAGCCAAGCTGGCAGCCAAGGGCCTGTTCGATCCGGAAAAGAAGAAAAAGCTTCCGAAGTATCCGGGCACCATCGGCATTGTCACCAGCTCTGCCGGTGCGGCAGTCCACGATATTCTGCGCATTCTGCGCAAGCGCTATCCGCTCTCCCAGGTGAAGCTCCTGCCGGTGCGTGTCCAGGGCGCGGAAGCCCCGGAGGAAATCGCCGGAGCCATCCGCTATGCCAATGCCCACCGTCTGGCAGACCTGCTGATCGTAGGCCGGGGCGGCGGCTCTCTGGAAGACCTGTGGGCCTTCAATGATGAGCGGGTGGCCTATGCCATCTACGAATCGGAGATCCCCATTATTTCCGCCGTGGGCCATGAGCCGGATGTGACCATTGCGGACTATGTGGCAGACCTGCGGGCAGCCACGCCCTCCAACGGCGCGGAACTGGCCGTGCCGGACCAGGAGGCCCTGCTGCAAAACCTGGATGCCCTGAACGCCTCCATGGCCGCAGCACTGAACCGGCAGCTGAAGCTGGCGGGGCAGCGGCTGGATGCATTGTCCGCAAGCCCCGCCCTGCGCTCTCCCACAGCCTACCTGGACCGGAAGAGCAAGGATCTGCAGCTGCTGCAAAATCGGCTGGTATCGGCTCAGGAGCGGACCATTGCCGGGGACAATGCCCGGTTTATCAGCCTGGTAGCCAAGCTGGATGCCATGAGCCCCCTGAAGGTTCTGAGCCGGGGGTACGCCATAGCCCACACACAAGAGGGCGCACTTCTGCGCTCCGTAAAGCAGACGGCACCCAATGACACGATCACCGTATCCGTCAGCGACGGAAAAATCACCGCCACGGTTTTGAATGCAAAGGAGACTGAACATGAATCAGCAAAATCAGACGTTTGAGCAGAATATGCTTCGGTTGGAGCAGATCGTCCGGGCCATGGAGCGGGGGGATGTGGCGCTGGAGGAGTCCCTGAAGCTCTTCCAGGAGGGCACCGAGCTTGTGCGCTCCTGCGGCAAGCTCCTGGAGGATGCCAAGCTCCAGGTAAGTAAAATCACCGCCGGGACTGACGGCGAGCCCGTGGAGGAGCCCTTCGATGAGCAGCTTTGAAGCCCAGACCCGGCTGTACCGGGAGAAAATCGAAGCATATCTGAAAGAGGTCTATGCGCCCTTTCTGGAAGAGCCCCAAAAGCTGATTTTTGAGGCTGCGAATTACAGCCTTCTGGCAGGAGGCAAGCGGCTGCGGCCCATTTTTGCTCTGGATTTCTGCCGGATGTGCGGCAGGGATTCCGCCAAAGCCATGCCCTTTGCAGCGGCCATGGAAATGGTCCATACCTACAGCCTGATTCACGACGATCTGCCCTGCATGGACAATGACGACTACCGCCGGGGCCGCCTCACCAACCACAAGGTCTATGGAGAGGGCATGGCCGTTCTGGCAGGGGATGCCCTGCTGACCGATGCCTTTGCCATGGCCGCCCGGACAGAGCTGAAAAAACCGGAGGATATGGCCCTGGCCATCGGGGTGCTCAGCGAGTGCGCCGGCTCCCTGGGCATGATCGGCGGGCAGGTGCTGGATATCCTCAGCGAGCAGCGGCAGTGCACCGAGCAGGAGGTCCTGGACATCCAGACCCGAAAGACCGGTGCCCTCATCCGGGCAGCCTGTGTCCTGGGCGTTATCGCCGGCGGCGGCAGTGAAGCGCAGCGGTGTGCCGCAGCGGAATTTGCAGGCCTTCTGGGCCTGGCCTTCCAGATCCGGGACGACATTCTGGATGTGGTGGGGGACGCCAAGGAGCTGGGCAAAGCCGTGGGCGTGGACGGGGCTAAAAACACATTTGTCCGGCTCTACGGCATTGACGAGTGCGAAAAGCGGGTAGAAACCTATACGGATATGGCAATTTCCAAGCTGGAAGCTTTTGAAGACAGCAGCTATATGCGCGCACTGGCTCTGAGCCTGACCCAGCGGCGCAGTTGAGAAAGGGAAACACAAAATGATTACGTTTCGAGAAAACTACTATGCGGATGTCCGCATCGAGGACAGGAGCCGGACGGTGATCCAGTACCAGGACGGCAAGCTGCAGGAGTTCAAGGCCCCCGTAGAGGTGCGGGCGTTCCTGCGGGTGTATGACGGGAAAATGTGGTACTATGCCTCCGTCACGGATGTGGCCCACATTCAGGAGACTCTGGAACGGCTCTATGCTGCGGCAACCCCCAATCCGGCGATCGAGAAAGACCCAGTCGTTTCCAAGCTGGAGCGGAACCGGGACAAAAAGCTGGTTTTTGCAGATTGCTCGGTGCGGAATATCCCTGTGGAGCAAAAGCAGGCCCTTCTGCAGAGCTATCTGCCTCTGCTCAGTGAGGACAGCGCCTGCGCCATGCCCGTGGGCATTTACCTGGACCGGAACAGCCTGTATACCTTCCGGTCCTCTCTGGGCGCGGACATTACATATGACTATCAGACCTGCGGCCTGTCCCTGCGGTGCAGCATGGCCGAGGGGGAGAAGAAGTTCTCCGCCGTCTGGCAGCGGGGCTGCACCCGGTTTGAAGACCTGAATGGCCTGACGGAGGAGATCCGTGCCTCCATGCAGGAGCAGGCGGCCTTTATGCGTCAGTCCGTCCCGGTGGTGCCCGGAAAGTACCCTGTGGTGCTGTCTCCTGAGGCAGCGGGCGTCTTTGCCCACGAGTCCTTCGGTCACAAGTCCGAGTCGGACTTCATGCTCTCCGATGAATCCATGCGGCAGGAGTGGCAGCTGGGCAAGCAGGTGGGCTCTTCGCTCCTGTCCATCGCCGAGTGCGGCGAGTACCCCGGCAGCGGCTATGTTCCCTATGATGACGAGGGCACCAGGGCCAGAAAGAACTATCTCATCAAGGATGGCATTCTGGCCGGGCGGCTCCACAGCGCCCAGACCGCCGCAGCCCTGGGGGAGGAGGTCACCGGCAACGCCCGGGCCATCGACTGCACCTTTGAGCCCATTGTCCGCATGACTACCACCTATATTGAGCCGGGCAAGGAGACATTCGAGCAGCTGCTTGCCCCTATTCGCAAGGGTTACTATATCAAGACAATTTCCCACGGCAGCGGCATGAGCACCTTCACCATTGCCCCCATGCTGGCCTACGAGATCGAAAATGGCCGCCTTGGCAAGCCCACCCAGATCAGCGTCATTACCGGCAGCGTCTTCGAAACCCTGGGACTGATCGACGGCCTGTCTGACAAGCTGACGCTGCTGTCCTTTGTCACCGGCGGCTGCGGCAAGATGGAGCAGATGGGCCTGCCTGTTGGCTTTGGCGGCCCCTGCGTCCGGGTATCCGAAATGAATGTGCAGTGAGGTGGAAGCGATGGAAAAAGAGTTTTTGAAGAGCAGCAGCCGCTCCGTGACCCTGAATATTACCGGCGGCAAAATCGACAGCTACCGGGAGCAGGAAGAGACTACCGGCACCGTTCGCGTCTATGCCGATGGGAAAATCGGCGTGGCCGGGTGCCTGGGAGAGCCGGAGGAAGAGCAGCTCACTGCCCAGGCGGAAAAGGCCCTGGAGCTGGGCATTCCCTATGTCAGTGCCCTGGACGGTGCTTTGGAGCGCGCGGAAGACCGCAGCGAAGAGATCCTGCCGGAAAAAGAGCTGATCCCCGCCATGCAGACCATGCTGGACAAGGTCGGAGCGGCCTGCCCCGGCTTTGCCATCAGCAATAAGATCAGTCTCAACTGGGATTCCGAGGAATACCGGAATTCCAAGGGCCGGAAGCTCAGGAGCACCGACAGCAGCCTGACCGTCAGCCTGCTGTTCCAGAGCAGGGGCTCCGGCAATCTGATGGATGCATTCTATGAGTACAATTGCAGAAGCTTTGACCCGGAAAAGATCGCTGCGAGCTGCAAGGCGGTGTACGATGCCTATCACACTCCGGCAGAGCTGGAGGAAGGGGAGTGGCCCGTCATCATCTCTCCAATGGAGCTGCTGGGGCCTGGCATCAGCCACTTCGTGGGGGAAATGTATACCGCAGGTGCCTCTCTGCTCAGCGGAAAGCTGGGGGAGAAGTGCTTCTCCGAAAAATTCACCTTTGGCGACGACCGGAACGCCGCCACCCATCCGGGCAGCTGCTTCTTTGATGCTGAGGGCACCGTCCGCCCGGAGGACCGGGGGCTGCTGGTTCAGAACGGTACCCTGGCGGCCCTGGCCACAACGAAGAACTCCGCCGCCCTTTTCGGCCTGCCGGTTTCCGGCCATGCCCATGCCGCCTATGACGGCGTACCCTCTTTGGGCATGAACGGCCTTTACGTCGCAAAGACCGCCGAGAGCATTGCGCAGGTCGTGCCCGGGAAGGCCGTCTATGTCATGTCCGCCAGCGGCGGCGACTATACCCCCGGCGGCCATTATGCCACCCCGGTACAGATGGCCTATCTGGTGGAGAAAGGAACGGTCGTTGGCCGCCTGCCGGAGCTGAATATCAGCGGCGACTTCTTCACGATCCTGGGTGAGGACTACTTGGGTGCCATCCCGGACACCCTGCTGAACGACAACCCCGGAGAGCTGTGCGTCGCACGGATGCTGGTCAAGAAATAACCGGGATCGCACATTTTCACAAAAACTGCGGGCAGGCACTTCGGTGCCTGCCCGTTCTGGCTTTGTCCAATTATGCTTTCACAAGAATCCCGCTTACGTCCGCTTCTCCTGCGGTGAAGGTGACGGCTTCGCCGTCGTGGGAGAGGGCGTAGCGCTCCGTGGCCGGGGCCGCAGCCAGAAGGTCGGCGGTCAGGAATTCGGAGGTGGCCCCCTTGGTGATAAATACGATTCTCTCAATGCCCTGGGCCTGGAGGGAGGCAATGCCGCTGAGCCTGCCGGTGAGCACGGCCCGGTCGGCCTCCACGGTGACGGTGAGAACGCCGTCGCGCCAGGTCGTTTCATAGCTTACGTCCTTCCCGTCCCCGTCCGTAACGCGGTAGAGGGGGGCAGCAGGCTGCGCGGGGGCTGCCGCTTCCCGGGCGGGCTGGGGCGGAATATATGTGCCTACGATGGTCTGGGAGGGAGCGTCCTTATCCATATCCGCGCCGGGGGCGTAATACTCGATTCTCCCTGTCGTCAGGCCGGAGGTGTCCGGCTCGACCTCTGCGCCGAGTATCTTGGTTCCGTACGCATTGCTGCCGCCGTCGCCGATGCCTGCTCCCGCTCCGTCATAATGGTCTTCATCGCCGCCCTGCACCTTCAGCTTCGTGTCACCGGAAACGGTGATGTCTTTTCCTTTACTCCGCAGACCGCCGCCGATGCCTGCGCCGTTTACGCCGCCGCTGGCATTGACCTCGCCGCCGGAGATGGTGATGTCGCTGCCAGTGCCGCGAGATCCGCCGCCGATGCCTGCGCTGAATCTGCCGCCGGTGGCATTGACCTCGCCACCGGTGATGATAATGTCCTTGCCGATGCCGTATTCGCCGCCGCCGATGCCTGCGCCGTACTTGCCACCGGTGGCATTGACCTCGCCGTCGGTGATGGTGATGTCGCTGCCATCTCCCTTGCCGCCGCCGATGCCGGCACCGTATTGGCCGCCGGTGGCCTTGATCTCGCCGCCGGTGATGGTGATGCCGCTGCCAGCTCCCTGATCGCCGCCGCCTATGCCCGCGCCGTATTTGCCGCCCTCGGCGGTCAGCTTGCCGTTTTTGTCCTCGTCCGCAATGGTCAGCTTGCCGCCGTTTTTCTTTTCAAGGCCGGCATGACCCTTACCGCTCTTGAGCGTGTTGTCGCCGTCCAGCTCAATGCTGACATTGCCCTCGCCAGTAGTGGAAACGGCGGCATTGCCCTTGGTGCTCCCGTCGATGTTTGCGCCGGAGAGGGTGACGTTTGCGGTCTGGTCCTTCTCGGCCACGATGCTGACGGTGTTCGTCGCAGAGTTTCCGATAATGACGGGATTGTCGTCCGAAATGTCGTTCTCGGTTCCCTGGGACACCTTTTGCCCGTCATTGTCTGCGACGATGGTAATGTCTCCGTCGGCAATGTCCCACTCCCTTGCCAGGGCGGACATAGGCAGACTGGCGGCCAGCATCAGGGCGGCCAGGCCGGAAAGAATGCGTCTGTGTTTCATGGATGTAGGTCTCCTTCCTGTTTTGGAACAATTCGTTTTCTCTATACGTTAGAACCGATTACAAATCCATTCTAGCAAAACAGGTAGTATTTGTCAAGGATTTCCGCAAAACCTTCCCCGGTGGGGAAGGGGGACCGCCGCCGTAGGCGGTGGTGGAAGAGGGGCGTTGCGGGAGAGAGCGGTGCGGATTTGACGGTATTGCAATATTTTAACAACCACCCCAGAAAGGATGTTCATTCCATGGTCAAACACATTATTCTGTTCACCCTGAAAGAAGACGCCGACAAGCCTGCCGTCATTGCTGCGGCCCAGGCGGCCCTGCTGCCCCTGGTCGGCCAGATCTCCGGCCTTACCAAGATGGAGGTGAAGCCCTGCTTCTGCGGCCCGGACTTTGTGCTCTATTCCGAGTTCGACAGCCGGGAGGCTCTGAATGGCTACGCCGATCACCCCCTGCACGTGGAGGCCAAGTCCCACTTCTTCCCCTGGGTGGCCTCCAGAATGCCTGCGGACTACGAAGTATAAGGAGAGAAATACCATGAAAGCAATCGTGACCGTTGTGGGCCAGGACCGGGTGGGCATCATCGCCGCCGTCTGCTCCAAGCTGGCCGAGTTCAATGTCAATGTGCTGGATATCAGCCAGACCGTTATGCAGGGCTATTTTACCATGATGATGGCTACGGAGGTTTCCGCCTGCAATGTCCCCCTGGCAGAGCTTGCCCGGAGAATGGACGAGCTGGGCGTTCAGATGGGGCTGTCCATCCGGGTGCAGCGGGAAGATATCTTCCAGTCCATGCACCGCATCTGAGGAGACGCCATGCTGGATCAAAATGACATTCTGTCCACCCTGGACATGATCGACAATCAGCACCTGGATATCCGGACCATCACCATGGGCATCAGCCTTCTGGACTGCGCCGATGGGGATTTGTCCGCCTGCTGCAAAAAGATCTACGATAAAATCACCCGCTGCGCCAAGGACCTGGTCCGTGTGGGCCAGGAGATCGAGGCGGAGTTCGGCATTCCCATTGTGAATAAGCGCATTTCCGTCACCCCCATTTCTCTGGTGGCCGCCGCCTGCCGGACGGAGAGCTATGTGGAGATCGCGAAGACCCTGGATGCCGCTGCCAAGAAATGCGGCGTCAACTTCATCGGCGGCTTCTCCGCCCTGGTGCAGAAGGGCGCTACGATCAGCGACTGGAAGCTGATCCGCTCCATCCCCGAGGCCATGGCCTCCACGGATATGGTCTGCGCCAGCGTCAACGTGGGCTCCACCAAGGCCGGCATCAATATGGATGCCGTGGCCGAGATGGGCCGCATCGTCAAAAAGACCGCCGAGCTCACCCGGGACAAGGACTGCCTGGGCTGCGCCAAGCTGGTGGTCTTTGCCAACGCCGTGGAGGATAACCCCTTCATGGCCGGTGCCTTCCACGGCGTGGGAGAGCCGGAGTGCGTCATCAATGTGGGCGTTTCCGGTCCCGGGGTCGTGTACCACGCCCTGCAAAGCGTCAAGGGCCAGCCCTTCGACGTGGTGGCCGAGACCGTGAAGAAGACCGCCTTCCGCATTACCCGCATGGGTCAGCTGGTGGGCGTAGAGGCCTCCCGCCGCCTGGGTGTGCCCTTCGGCATTGTGGACCTGAGCCTGGCCCCCACCCCTGCCATCGGCGACAGCGTGGCGAGAATCCTGGAGGAGATGGGCCTGGAAACCTGCGGCACCCACGGCACCACCGCGGCTTTGGCATTGCTGAACGACGCGGTGAAGAAGGGCGGCGTGATGGCCTCCAACCATGTGGGCGGCCTGTCCGGCGCTTTCATCCCCGTGTCTGAGGACGAGGGCATGATCGCCGCCGCCGAGAAGGGCACCCTGGTCCTGGACAAGCTGGAGGCCATGACCTGCGTCTGCTCCGTGGGCCTGGATATGATCGCCGTTCCCGGGGACACCACCGCTTCCACCATCTCCGCCATCATCGCCGACGAGGCGGCCATCGGCATGGTCAATTCCAAGACCACCGCCGTGCGCATCATCCCCGCCCTGGGCAAGGGGGTAGGGGACCGGGTGGAGATGGGGGGATTGCTGGGCAGCGCCCCGGTGATGCCCCTGCACAGCGAGAGCAGCGAGGCATTCATCGCCCGGGGCGGCCGCATCCCCGCCCCCCTGCAGAGCCTGAAAAACTGACCCTTTCGTGCCTCCGGCTTTTCGCCGGAGGCATTTTCACCCTTGACAATTCCCGGGAACGGCGTTATAATATCCCAGTCGATCAAAGGAGACATGGGCTTGTAGCGCAGTTGGGAGCGCACCACATTCGCATTGTGGGGGTCGAGAGTTCGAATCTCTTCAAGTCCACCAGAATTGAGCCCGGTAAACCGCAGGTTTACCGGGTTTTGCTATTTCATTGCAGGGGGCCAGAAAATGAGAACCTATACCATCATCGGCGGCGTGAACGGCGTGGGCAAGTCCAGCTTCACGGGACTGCTGAAAGAGCAGCGCCCAGACCTGGGCATTCTCATCGACGTGAACAAGATCACCGCAGAGCTGGGCGGGAATGCCCTTGCAGGGGGCAGGGCCGCCTTGAAGAAAATCCGGGACTGCATCGACAAGGGTATTTCTTTTACCCAGGAAACCACCCTTTCAGGCCGCCACACAGAGGCCACAGCCCGGGAATTGGTGGAAAAGGGTTACCGTGTACGGCTGTACTATATCGGTCTGGACAGCGCCGCCGAAAGCGTTTCCCGCATTGCAAACCGTGTAAAGCGTGGCGGGCATGATATTCCAACCCAGGATGTAGAGCGCCGCTTTGCTTCCCGCTGGGAAGCTGTCGCAAAGGTGCTTCCTTATTGCGACGAAGCGGAATTCTACGACAATGACAATGGCTTTGCTCTGGTGGCGGAGTACCGCAACGGAGAATTGCGCTCAGTCGGGGAGAGTTCCCCTCAGTGGCTTAAAGAGCTGAGGGCATATCTGGACAACTGAATGAACGAAAAGCCGGGGGCCTGTGAAGCTCCCGGCTTTTGCTCTGTGCGGCGGCTGGTGGCCCTGCTGTGCAATCCAGTACGGCGGAGAGCCTGGAGAGTACCGCTTTGCACGGGCTGTTATTTGATGACCCCAGGGGGTATCTTAACATAAAATTTATGATCCCGTGCTATAATAACCTCAGCAAACCGAGCAATCGCCAAAGAAAGGATGGATCAGAACCATGAGATCACGATGGGAAATCACTTTTATCATATGTGTTGTGCTGATTGCCGCCGTACTTGCAGGCTGCGGCGCAGCCGGGCAGCCTCCGGCATTGGAAAAAATGGAATACACGAACCTAAACGACAGTGGTTCCAGGGAGCTTTTGCAGGAGCTGCTCTCCGACGCAGGCGTGTCAGATGGGCGTATTCAGGGCTTTTTCCGCCGTGTGGATCACTTTAATGACAGCGTGAAGCAGGAATGGCTTACGGATGGCTTTGAGGAAGCGGAGCTGCTGTATACGAAATATGACCCTTACGCGATGCAGGACGAATGGACGGCGAAAAACGGGACGTTTCCGGGCTATAACTGCCGGATCACCGCCATGAACCTGTTTGGGGACTTCCTCTCCGTGAGCGCAGACTCTCAAATCAATGCCGGTGAAGATGTGCTGTTTGTGGACGAGGAAACGCTGAAAACAGATCCCGATGCGCTGGGCGGAAGCAGCCTTGCAGATTTCCGCGCACTGTATTCCTCCATGAAGGCGGAGGATACCACGGAGATCAAGCGTCATGTACAAACCGTACAAGAGGAATGGGCTTCCCGCGGCGTTACCTTTCGGGAGAATGAACGGATCCGCCTCATCACGGTATTCTTCCACGATAAGCCGACCGAGGAGGAATCTCTGCTGTTTGTCGGGCATGTTGGCGTACTTTTGACGGCGGAGGACGGGACGCTGTACTTTGTAGAAAAGGTTGCCTTTCAGGAGCCGTACCGGATGCTGCGCTTTGCCGACCGAACGGCACTGAGCGATTACCTTATGGGGAAATATGACACCTCATGGGGACAGGATACGGCAAGCCCCTTTATCATGGAGAACGACAAGTTTATGGACGGCTGGCGTCCAAATACTGACGGAGGGGCATACGCCGACCTTGTACCAAGCGGCGGCGTTGATGAATACTGCAAGAGCTTCCGTAAACACCAGCCTAAAGGCTGAGGGCTTGCTTTGCGACCACGGCAGTGTCTGTTGAAAAAAGCTGTCCTGGGTTCAAAACTCACAATTGTTCACTTGAAAGGTTATGGAGGAGTGCCGGTGGTGGTAATCCTCCTGCTTTTTTGTACAGAGGGAACGGGTGAGAAGCAAAGAAAATGAGAAACTGCTTTCCTATGCAGCTAACAGACTTATGTCGTTTTGCTGGGCAAACTGCCACAACGCAGCCGCAATAATTGGCTATTTTCACAAATAAAATCGGCAATATCGAGGGAGACAGGTGAGTTTAAGGACGGAAAACAGTTTCACAGAAAACGATTTACAGCATTTTTGGCGTGAATTATAATAAAAATGCCCTATAGTGATATTGGGACAAAAAATATGGAGGAAAGTAAGATGAAAAAGGTATTGGCCATTCTTTTTGCTGTTTCTTTGTGCATTTCCTCGCTTTATACGGTTGCCTTTGCGGAAGAAGAGAAGAGCAACGAGATGATTCCTGTTTGCGTATCCGTACCTGAAGGCTGGGACGCTCCCTGCTGTTGGGCCTGGGCGGATGATGGCACAAACGCTTTTGAGGCATGGCCTGGCGAGCAGCTTGAACCTTTGGATGATGGCTGGTATTACACTTATGTTCCACGCTTTGTGCAGAACATCATTGTCAATGCCAGTGAGGCCTCTGTCCAGACGGAAGGCATTGCGGTAGAGGCCGGCAAAGCCGTTTGGATCACGGTTGCCGATGACGCGACCGCTTCTGTAAGCTATGAAGCGCAGAGTATGGCAGAGGTCCCCGAGTATGTGGAGAAGTTTACAGTACATGCTTATGTGCCGCTGACATGGAAAAGCGTAAATCTTTGGGCATGGTCCGCCCCCGATGGTACCAATGCATTTGCGGCGTGGCCCGGTCAGGCTATGGATGAGGGTGAAGACGGCTGGTTCACCGCCAAAGCCCCTACATGGGTGAATTCTGTCATAGTTAACGGCAACGAGGGCACTGTTCAGACAGCCGATATCAGCATTGAGGGCAAGGATCTCTGGATTACCGTTTATGAGGATCTGAGCTATGAGCTCTCCGACACAGATCCGAACAAAACGGCTGAAAATATTACCGTCCGCGCTCAGATTCCCTCCGACTGGTCTGCTCCGTGCTGCTGGGCATGGTCTGCGCCGGACGGCACAAATGCATTTTCTTCGTGGCCCGGTGAGGCTCTGACAATGGATGGTGACTGGTATACCATCGAGGTTCCCGGTTGGATTAACTCCGTAATCATTAACGCCAATGAAGGCTCTGTCCAGACCGCTGATCTGTCTGTTGAAGTCGGAAAGGATGTATGGATTGTTGTGTCTGATGCGGAAAATGCAACCGTCAGCTATGAGGAACCTGCCGGCAGCAAAATCGTTGCCGCTGAAAAGGACAATACCGTTCTGATTGTTTGCGTTGCTTTGGCTGTTGCTGCTGCGGCAGCGGTTGCGGTCGTTGTTGTGGTAAAGAAGAAAAAGGCAAAGTAACGGTTGATAACAATAGTGCGGGTATGCGTTTTTGCATCCCCGCACTATGTATTAGAAAGGGGATATTATGAAACGATTTCTCGCCTTGACGCTGGCGCTGCTGATAGTAATGACCATGGCGGCGTGCGGCGGATCTGGCGGCAAAGCTGCCGATCCGAATACTCTTGTTGTGTGGCACGACAAGGAGGCCGCAGTCATTGAAGCCTTACAGGCATATCTGGATAAGGCACTGCCTGATATCACGGTACGGTTTGAAAAGAAAACCAGCCTGACAGACTCGCTGAAGCTGGTAGGCAATGATCCTTCCTCCGCTCCCGATCTGTTTATATTTGCCCATGACAAAATAGGCGTTTTTGCCGAAATGGGAATACTTACGCCTGTTACAGAGCTGATCTCACAAAGCGAACTGTCCGGTTATCTCCCCATGACGCTGGAGGCTGCGACCTACAACGGCAGCTTGTACCAGCTTCCTCTGTATTTTGAAACGCTGCTGTTTATGTATAATCGACGCTATATGCAGGATGAAGAGGTGCCGACCACCACAGAAGAATTGCTGGCGTATATGAAAGAAAACACCGGGCGCGGTCGCTACGGCTTTGTGGAGCAGCACAGCACCGCCTATTACAGCGCTGCATGGATTCACGGCTTTGGCGGCAGCATTATTGATGCAGACGGCACACCGTTCCCCGATCAGCAGGCAGTCAAGGACGCGTTGGAGTATCATTTGAAATTTGTAGATCTGATGCCTGGGGAAACGGAGTATTCTACGGTGAATACCCTGTTTTTGGAGGGGAAAGCGGACGCAACAATCGGCGGTCCGTGGATGGTTCCCTCTGCCCGTGAAGCGAATATAGACCTCGGCATTGCTTCGATGCCTACCGTAGATAAAACAGGCAGGGCTCTTGCTCCCTACTCCGGCGTGCAGGGGATTCATGTGCTGACCTTCGCGGCACAGAACAAAACGGACGCCGTCCAAAAGCTGCTGCATGCATTGCTGGATCCGGAAGTGGGTGTTGTGCTGGCGCAAGCAAGCGGCTGTGCTCCGGCAAACAGCGCATGCTATGATGACAGCCGTGTATGTGATGATACACTGGTGCAGGCAATGCGCACTACCGCTGAAATTGCCGTTCCCATGCCCAATATCCCCGAAATGGATGTTATGTGGACAGTAGTCGGTAATTTGCTGACAGATGTAAACCTCTCCAAATCGGGGGTAGACAAAGCCTTTGCTGCCGCATTGACGCAAGCGAACAGCTTGATTGACGCCATGCATTGAGGAACTTTCTATGAAACGTAAGCTACAAAAGGAGTGGCTCCGCTCCTATTTATGGTCCGGACCGTCCCTCCTGCTGATTGCTTTGGTAGTAGTCTTTCCCATCCTCTATACGTTCTATATCTCTCTGACCAACATGAACGTGTACCACTGGTTTGACTTTACCATTATCGGCTTGGAGAATTATATCCGTGCGCTGTTCGTTTTTGATTCCGGGTTTTTATCGGCGCTTCTCGTAACCGTTTTGTGGACGGTGGTCAATATGGTGTTGCAGCTGGTGATCGCCTTTGTGCTGGCAAGCCTTTTGAATATACAGAACTTGCGGTTTCGGAAGCTGTATAAAACACTGCTGATGTTTCCGTGGGCCATGCCCGGCTATGTCTCCATTCTTCTGTGGAAAACCGGCATGTTCAACACACAGTTCGGCTTGCTGAACCAGTGGATGGAAAAGCTGGGGCTGGAGACTAT
>OGXW01000849.1_pt1 | contig 23385 bp, 20 predicted proteins | sample 1576341 | NCBI WGS metagenome assembly OGXW01 (sample SAMEA3541592, study PRJEB24748) | human gut metagenome | biome: human gut; feature: human-associated habitat; material: faeces | place: China | collected 2012
TGAAATTCTTGTTTGGAATTTCAGGGTTGTCATGTTGTTAATTTTTCAAGGTTCTTATAAGCTTTTGACACTAAGTATGACTAACGGAGAAGGAGGGATTTGAACCCTCGCGCCGCTATTAACGGCCTACTCCCTTTCCAGGGGAGCCCCTTCAACCGCTTGGGTACTTCTCCAGTATCAAGCGCTTGAACTTTCATATGTATGAAAGTCAGCGGAGAGAGAGGGATTCGAACCCTCGCGCCCTTTCGGACAAACGGTTTTCAAGACCGCCTCGTTATGACCGCTTCGATATCTCTCCAAGTTGTTTTTGTTTATCGCCATCAACCGACGACTTGTATATATTAGCACTTTAAGGTTTTTGTGTCAACATCTTTTTTCAAAAAATTTGAAGCAATTTTTAAATCCTCAGGAGTTGTGATTTTTATGTTCTCATACGCACCCCAGATCACCTTTGTCTTAACCTTGCTATAGCGCTCTACGATCATGGTATCATCCGTTATATACGCGTTCTTATCCTCTCCAAGCTTTGCATAACAGCCAAGCAAAAGTTCTCTGTCAAAGCTCTGCGGAGTCTGAATCTGCCACAATCTGGATCTGTCAGGAGTATCCACGCCCATCTGTTCTTCATCAACTATCTTTATGGTATCTTTTACCGGAACTCCGACAGTGCACGCAGGATATTCATTCACTGCATCTATAGAGTCTCTTATTATATTCTGGGTTATGCACGGTCTGGCTCCGTCATGTATAAGTACATACCTGGCCCCATTTGCGGCAATAAGTCCATTTCGCACGGAGTCATAGCGCTCCGCTCCTCCAGTCACTATCTTACTGATCTTGGTCAGATTATATCTCTCCACTATATCTTTGCTGCAGTATTCGACAGCATCCTCCCCTGCAACCAGAATAATGTCATCGACAGAGCTGTCCTGAAAAGCCTTGAGTGAGTAATATATCACAGGGTATCCGTCCAGCATCATGAACTGTTTTGGTATATCGCTGTGCATTCTGCTGCCTTTCCCTGCTGCAAGGACTATTGCTGTAATTCTATCAGCAATAGCAGTATCAGTTCTCTCTACACTTACTTTTTTATATGTATAATAACCTTTATCGCCCATTTTCATCTTCTCCCCAAAGCACAATACTTCTATAGTGCATTTGTCCGCTTGCTATCTCTCACCCAGCTTGAGGTTTGGTATGGCATTAAGATCCCATCCATGTCTGGTCCCATTTATGTATTCATAGTATCCCGCAGCACCTATCATGGCGGCATTGTCTGTACACAGTATAGGTGACGGATTGTACAGAGTAAGCCCCGCTTTGTCACAGGCAGCCTTCATACTTGCTCTCAGTGCAGAATTGGATGCAACTCCACCCGCAATGGCGATCTTATCCATATGGAATTCTTTTGCCGCGGCTACTGCATGTTCCGTGAGCACCTCTGTTACAGCCTTCTGGAACGAGGCAGCTACATCCGCTTCATTTATCTCTTCATCTCTCATGTGAGCCTGATTGATATAGTTGAGCACCGCAGATTTCAAGCCACTGAAACTAAAATCGTACACAGACTCGGCCACTTTCGCTCTTGGGAATACTATGGCGTCAGGATTACCTTCCTTTGCTTTTTTGTCTATCTTTGGTCCCCCCGGATATCCGAGGCCTATAGCCCTGGCTACCTTGTCAAATGCTTCTCCGGCAGCATCATCCCTTGTTATACCAAGTATCTCAAATTTTCCGTAATCCACCACTTTTACGAGATGGGTGTGCCCTCCTGACACGACAAGGCACATGAATGGCGGTTCGAGATCCTTGTTCTCTATATAATTTGCGGCAATATGTCCCTCGATGTGATGAACCCCCACAAGAGGAATATCTTTGGCAAATGCTATAGCTTTGGCTGCTCCAACACCCACAAGAAGAGCTCCTACAAGTCCCGGGCCATAGGTGACTGCAACTGCATCTATGTCATCAAGGGTACACTCTGCCTCCTTGAGTGCCTGTCTGATGACCTGATTTATCTTCTCTATATGTTTTCTGGACGCAATCTCAGGGACTACGCCACCATACAATGTATGGATATCAATCTGTGAATATATGACATTTGACAATACGTTTCTTCCATTCACTACCACGGCTGCAGATGTCTCATCACAGGAAGACTCTATAGCCAGTATCTTTACTTCTTTTTCCATAATCTCTCACCTTTGCCGATATAGATAATCAAATATTCTTCTGTATCCCCGTATGCATCATTCATCTTCAGAAAACCTGAGTGTGGTGGCTGCTCTGTCTTTAGCCGCCACCGTGCGCGGAAATATCTCCCTTATTTCGTCCATAAATACAGCTGGTTTTGACATTGAAGGGCTGTAATGTGTAAGCCACATCTCGCCCACGTCAGCTTTTGCAGCTATGGCCGCAGCCTCCTGCATCATCATGTGCTTATGCTCCAACGCCTTTATCTCTTTGTCTTTCTCACCGTACATGCCCTCACAAATGAATAGGTCAGAGCCCGCTGCATACTTTTCTATAAGCGGCGTAGGCCTTGTATCTGTACAGTACGTCAATTTCAGTCCCTTGCGGTCCGGACCAAGAACCATATCCGGAGTATAGATCTTGCCTTCCTCCTCGAATGTGTTCCCCTTCTGAAGCCCATTCCAATATTTCATCGGAATGTCATTTTCACGGGCACGGTCTACACTGAATTTGCCGACTCTTGGGAGTGACATGGAATATCCATAGCAAGTCACATTGTGATTCACCCTGAATGCATCGACCTTGATATCCTGCCACATAAAACTATCTTCTACATCGGCCAGCTCTTTGAACTGTATCTCAAATGGCAGCTCAGGGGCTATAACCCGGAGGGAGTTCACAACCTTTTCAAGTCTCTTCGGTCCCACCATGAGAAGCGGCTCTGTCCTCTCTGCATTGCCAATCGTGAGCAGGAGTCCAGGCAGGCCGCTTATGTGATCTGCATGATAATGTGTAAAGCAAATCACATCTATCTGCTTGAATCCCACTGTTCCCTGCTGCCTCATGGACGTCTGAGTTCCCTCTCCACAATCAATCAGCATCTCATGTCCATTATATTTAACCACAAGTGATGTCAAAGCTCTGTATGGCAGTGGCATCATACCTCCGGTTCCCAAAAGACATACGTCTATCATCTTCTATCTCCGTTTCTAAGTGCAGTTATGCTATGCATATTCTGTCACATCATCTATTTCAGGAGAAACAACACAATCATCCACAAATCTGTCGAAGCACTCTTCACACATTCTAATGGTATATCTCTTTCCATCTTTGCGTGAGAAATATCCCCATTCTTTCCGAATGAGAAGATAGTCCTCCTTATCGTGCTTTTCTCCGAATATTATCTTTCTTCCACACATATTGCATCTGATCTCGCTCATGTCTTATCTCCTGTCCGACTGTTTTTAGTCTTTCACTATGTGTCTGATTATAAGCCAGATCGATCATATAATATACTGACAATGTTTACCACAATCAATTTTTACTTCATTGCCTTTACGATTATTTGTCAAATTACAGGTCTGCCTGCATGACGATTCCATCTTCATCCGGCTCACTATAATATTTTTTTCTTCTTGAAATTTCTTTGAATCCCAGGGATCTATACATATTCCGAGCGGGGTCATTTGATTCCCGGACTTCAAGGAATATCTTAATCGCCCCCAGAGCTTGGCAGTCTTCTATCATTCGTCCCATAAGAAGCAATCCCAGCCCCCGTCTTCGGTGTTCTGGTCTCACAGCAACCCTGAGAAGGTCAGCGCTGTCACACACCACAGAATATATTATATAACCGCAGATGCGGTTATTCTGGATATATACAAATACCTTATCATAAGCTCCTTCTATAGAGTCTGCGATCATTTGCTCATTCCAGGCATGAGAGAATACCAATCTTTCTATCTCTGATATTGCTCCGGCATGTCTTTTTTCTGCACATACTATATCAAAATGTGCAGATTCGCAGTGAGCCTCTGCGAGCTTGTCAGGCGTCTTATCTAGAATATTCACAGCACTGTTATTCATTTGCAGTTCTGCCTGCTTTCTGTCTCTCCGCACGCTCGCGCTCCGCCTGGGATTGTCTGAGATATTCAGGAGCGAAATCATCACCCGAAGTATATATACCTTCTTCGTATCTCTTCTTTGCTGCCACAGCAACAGAACCAGCTCTCTGCTTATTCATATGAGCAGGGGCAAATGAAAATGGTACCGTCATCTTCTGCCTGATGGTATCAGCATACACATCTATACCATCTCCCACGAACAGCACTTCCTCTCCCCTGTCTCCAAGAACTTCTATAAGCTCATCTATATCCATAGGGACCTGATCCATCAGAACTTCCATTTTATCGTCTTTGTCAAATCTGTATAAACCTGTATAGACCTGCCTTCTTCTGGCATCCATGATCGGGCAGATGATGCGTCTGCTTCCCCATGCATTGTAGGCAAGCGCCTCAAGTGTAGGAACCGCTACAACAGGTATATCCCAGGCAAGAGCAAGTCCTTTGACTGTTGCTGATCCTATTCTAAGGCCAGTGAAAGAACCTGGTCCCGCCGCAACCGCAAGCAGGTCAAAACTTTTCTTGTCAGTCTCCGTCATCCTGACAACTTCATCAAGCATAGGAAGAAGCGTCTGTGAATGAGTCTTTTTATAGTTCGTCGTATATTCTGCTATCAAATTATCATCCTGGACTATCGCCACCGATGCGACAAGCCCTGAACTGTCAAATGCCAGGATCTTCATATCTACATATGCCTCTCTTCTATCGTAATACGTCTGTAATCTAGTCCTTTTTCAAGATCTTTTTCTATATCTATTCTTATGTATGTATCAGGAAGTATATCTTCTATAAGATTTGCCCACTCTATCAGGCAGACGCCATCCCCATATATCATCTCGTTGTAGCCGATCTCGTCCATCTCATCTACATCGCCTATTCTGTACACATCAAAATGATACAGTGGAAGTCTTCCCTCATCATACTCTTTCACTATCGTGAATGTGGGACTGTTCACAACTTCAGTTATTCCAAGTCCCGCTGCAACTCCCTGCGAAATTATCGTCTTGCCAACTCCAAGATCTCCGTATATACAGTATACCTGTCCCGAAACTGCATTCTGTCCAAGCCGTACTCCCGTGTTGTAAGTTTCTTCTCTGCTATTGCTTTCTATGACCATATTCTCTCCTGTCTTTCATGCATATTTGATTTCTTCAGTCCGTCGGATCGACACTTATTCTTCTAAAGATCAAGTGTGATCTTCCTTCCCTTCGATTCAAATGGTCTGTATGTAACACCAGCCATATCAAACATTTTTTTTGAGGCTATGGTACTCTCTGTCATAGCGTACTTGTCTGACATATACACAACTTCCTTTATTCCGCACTGGATAATCGCCTTTGCGCACTCGTTACATGGGAACAGGGTAGAATAAATAATCGCATCCTTGAGATTGCCGCCTCTATAGTTAAGGATCGAATTCAATTCTGCATGACATACATAGAAATATTTGTTGTCAAGCGGGTCACCAGTTTTTCCCCATGGCATTGTATCATCATCACAACCAGCAGGCATACCGTTGTAGCCCATTGACAGGATTCTGTTGTTCTTGTCCACTATGCACGCTCCAACCTGTGTTGAGGGATCTTTGCTTCGTTCTGCTGACATCATCGCAATTCCCATAAAATACTGATCCCATGATATATAATCTGTTCTCTTCATACCCTGACTCCTTTCCAAGTTCATTAAAGGAATCCCCCGCCTTAACGGCGGGTCCCCCTTATGATAATATAAGCCGGAGTTTCCCCCGGCGTATATTGTAAGATCCTGCTAGGCAGGACTGTATATGATTCTGTTGGGATTAACGATCGCCGAGTGCGAACTTGTCATGAATTGCATTCATTGCGCGCTCTGTATACTGCTCATCGATAAGTACAGTAACTCTGATCTCTGATGTTGATATCATTCTGATATTGATGTTCTCATCGTAGAGAGCCTCGAACATCTTTGCTGCAACGCCTGCATTCGACTGCATACCTGCACCTACGATTGAAACCTTTGCAACGTCCTTATTTACATCAATGCTCTCAAACTTACCGATATTGTTCTTGATGATCTCCTCTGCTCTGTCTGCATTCTCGTCGCTGCATGTGAATGTGATATCCTTTGTTCCATGTCTACCAACTGACTGCAGGATCATATCTATATTGATGTCATTCTTTGCAAGCAGGTTGAAAAGCTTGAATGCAACACCTGGTGTGTCCTCCAATCCTACAACTGCTACTCTTGCTGAGTCTGCATCTGCTGCTACTCCACTAACTAACATCTTCTCCATTCCAGTATCCTCCTTAACTATTGTACCCTCTGATAAATTGAGACTTGAACGAACAACCAGCTGAACACCAAACTTCTTTGCAAGCTCAACTGAACGGTTGTGCAGAACGCCTGCACCAAGTGTAGCAAGCTCAAGCATCTCATCGTATGTTATCGCATCCAGTTTACGTGCTGTCTTTACCTTTCGTGGATCTGCTGTGTATACACCATCCACATCTGTATAAATCTCGCACGCATCAGCGTTAAGTGCCGCTGCAAGTGCAACAGCTGTTGTATCTGAACCGCCACGACCAAGAGTTGTGTAATCATCGTACTTGTTGATTCCCTGGAATCCTGTAACTATAACTATCTTTCTCTGCTCAAGTTCATGTCTGATCCTCTCAACATCAATTCTCTTCAGACGTGCGTTGCCATATACTGAAGTTGTATGCATTGCCACCTGGAATGCATTGAGAGAGATTGCAGGAACCTTCAATGAATTCATAGCCATAGCCATGAGTGATACGGACATCTGCTCTCCTATTGTGAAAAGCATATCCATCTCCCTCTTAGGCGGATTTTCATTTACCTGCTTGGCCATATCTATCAGCTCATCTGTGTATTTACCCATAGCAGACAGTACCACAACAACGTCGTTGCCCTTCTGCCAGTCCTCAATACATCTTTTGGCCACGTTAAAGATTCTTTCGGTATTTCCAACGGAAGTACCACCAAACTTCTTTACTATTAACATATTGTCCTCCTGATCGCTCATTTGAAAATTTGTATATTTAACTTTTCAGAGTTTTACGCTCCAAACCCGTGAAAAGAAAATAAGCCTTTTGTAAAATACCTCAATTCTACAAGGAATGCAAGACCTTTGAATAATATTGTACTAATCCAGCACTCTGAGAGCACTCTTAACCACAATCTTATTGCAACATGCCTCAAATTCTCCCTCTGTAATCACCGCTGTGACAAACGCCTTTTCATTGAGATCAGAATCGACATACTGAACGTCGCCAAATACTGCCTTGATAGCAGCCTCATCCTTCTCATCTGTCCTGACAAAAAATCTGCTTGATGAATCCTTAAATTCACCCATCTCAAGCGCCTCATCATCCCAGATGACAGGGACATGTCTTCCTGTGTTTCTAACAGCCTCTACAACATCCGACACAACCGCCGATGCTGTAGGGAGTTTTCCGGCCCCCTTGCCATAGAACATCACATCATCGAGAGCATTTCCATGTACAAGTATACCGTTGTATACATCATCTATCTTTGCCAACGGATTGTCATGTGGAAGCATGACAGGGGCAACGTATGAATAAAGCTTTCCGTCTGTCTTTCTTGTTGTACCAACAAGCTTTACAGAATACCCCATCTTATCCGCATACTTGAAATCATCTGTTGTAATCTTTGTTATTCCCTCCATATGGATTCTGTTGTAATCCAGATTTTTGCCATATACAAGAGATGTAAGTATAGCAATCTTTCTGCACGCATCGCCGCCCTCAACATCAGCCTCAGGATTGCGCTCCGCATAGCCGAGCTCCTGTGCCTGTTTCAGGACTGTAGCATAATCTGCGCCCTCCTTGTCCATCTTAGTAAGGATGTAATTGGTTGTTCCGTTGAGTATTCCTGTGATCTCTGTAACCTCATCCGCCGTTATGGATGTGCTTAATGGTCTTATAACCGGGATTCCGCCACCTGCTGATGCCTCAAAGAAGAAATTGATATTGCCCTCTCTGGCAATCCTTATAAGCTCCGGTCCGTGAACAGCCACGAGTTCCTTGTTGGAGGTTGCCACGCTCTTACCGGCAAGCAGACACTTCTTGACAAATGTATATGCAGGCTCAACGCCTCCCATAACCTCCACAACAACACTTATATCATCATCATTAAGTATATCTTCAAAATCATGGGTGAGAATGTTCTCGACAGGATTCCCAGGAAATTCCCTGAGATCAAGAACTCTCTTAACGTTTATCTCCTGTCCAGCTCTCCTGTTAACAATATCATGGTTGGTGTTAATCACTTCCACAACTCCCGAGCCTACTGTACCATAACCTAATACTGCTATATTCACCATGTTTTTATCTCCTTTTATCTCCTTTTTCTGCATAACATGCAAATTTAGTACGTCATTACTTTATCAGTATAAAGCGTCATTGTCAAAGACTAATTTCTTATCGTCCGCTGCTCATACGCTGCTACACCTCAACCTTATTCAACCATTTGAGATATGCTGTCATAAATCCATCAAGATCTCCATCCAAGACCGCTGACACATTGGAATTCTCATAGGATGTCCTCTTGTCCTTGACCATCGTATATGGCTGAAGCACATATGATCTGATCTGACTGCCAAATCCATTGTCAGTCACCTCACCGCGGATATCTGATATCTTCTCAAGATTCTCCTGTTTCTTCAGAAGATAAAGCTTGGACTTCAGCATCTGCATAGCCTTGTTTTTATTCATGAGCTGTGACCGCTCATTCTGGCACTGAACCACTATGCCTGTAGGATAGTGTGTAATTCTAATGGCCGACGAGGTCTTGTTGATATGCTGTCCACCAGCACCACTTGATCTGTAGGTATCTATTCTTATATCTTCATCACGTATGTCTACTTCCAGATCCTGTTCTATATCCGGAATAACATCACACGATGCAAACGAAGTCATACGCTTGCCTGCCGAATTGAACGGTGATATCCTGACAAGCCTGTGCACGCCTTTTTCAGATTTGAGATACCCGTATGCGTGTGGTCCATTTATCTGAATTGTCACAGACTTTATACCAGCCTCATCACCTTCAAGAAAATCAAGCACTTCAATATTCATGCCATGTTTTTCAGCCCATCTGGTATACATTCTGTAAAGCATGCTCGCCCAGTCACAGGACTCGGTTCCGCCTTCCCCTGAATGGAGTGTGAGAACCGCATTGCAGTCATCAAATTCATCAACGAACAGCAGATTGATCCTGTACTCTTCGAATTCCTTTGTGAATATCTCAATCTGTTCTCCTATCTCAGGAACCAGGCTTGGATCATTCTCCTCCTCAGCCATCAGAATAAGTGTATCTATATCCACATAGTCATTCTCCAACTTCTTGTAGTTGTCCACAAGATCCTGCAGTCCCTTCAGTTCTTTTGACACCTCCCGGGATTCATTGACATCATCCCAGAACCCAGGCTGCTCCATCTCATAATTAAGTTTCGCTATTCTATCTGTCTTATTTTCAATGTCAAGGGATGACTTGACTTCCTCCAAAGGTTCCCTGTAGGAGGTCATCGTCGCCCTGTACTCATCTAACTCTATCACTCAGCTTCTCCTGTATATGGTCCTATGCCTCACGTCCGCAGCAATTCTTGTATTTCTTGCCGCTTCCGCACGGGCACAGATCATTTCTGCCTATCTTCTTCGCCTTCTTTATAGGTCCCTTTGCCACTGTGTCATCTTTGTTTGTACCAGTGACCTTGTTTACCTCTTCACGCTCAATCTTCTGCTCTACCTTTATCCTGAACAGAACCTTAACAGTCTCCTCACGGATAGCAGCAGTCATGTCATTGAACATATCGTATCCAGCAAATTTATACTCTACCACAGGATCTCTCTGTCCCAGAGAACGAAGTCCTATTCCCTGTCTCAGGTTATCCATATCATCTATATGGTCTGTCCACTTTCTGTCTATGGACTTGAGAAGCACAACTCTCTCAATCTCTCTCATCTGGTCAGAATCGCCGAGTTCCTCCTCCTTCGCCGCATAGAGCTCAACCGCCTCACTATACAGTCTCTCCTTAAGTCCATCTATATCAGTTTTCCTGATCTCCTCATCAGTAAGCTGGACAGGATTCTCGAACGGAATAATGTTTCTGATCATGTCATCAAGTTCTGTCTGATTCCAATCCTCCGGTGATGTCTCATGTGAGCACACAAGATCAACAGCAGAATTGATGTCATCCTTTATCATCTTGAGAATAACCTCATGCATATTCTCGCCGTCAAGAACTCTTCTTCTTTCCTTGTATATAATCTCTCTCTGTTCATTGTTTACTCTGTCATACTCAAGAAGATTCTTTCTGATTGCAAAGTTGTTGCCCTCTATCTTCTTCTGCGCCTTCTCAACAAAGTTAGAGATAGTCTTGTGCTCTATCTCCTCTCCCTCAGGAATCTTAAGTGCATCATATACACTCATAACACGCTCTGATCCAAACAGTCTCATCAGATCATCTTCCAGCGACAGATAAAATTTGGATTCTCCCGGATCTCCCTGTCGTCCTGAACGTCCACGAAGCTGATTATCAATTCGTCTGCTCTCATGTCTCTCTGTTCCTATAATCCTGAGTCCGCCAAGTTCAGCGACACCTTCTCCAAGCTTGATATCAGTACCACGTCCTGCCATGTTGGTTGCGATAGTAACCGCATTCTTCTGTCCGGCATCTGCTACTATCTCAGCCTCGAGCTCATGAAACTTCGCATTCAAAACCTTATGAGGGATTTTTCTCTTTGTGAGCATATGACTGAGTTCCTCTGACGCATCAATATTGATAGTACCGACGAGGACTGGCTGCCCTTTTCTGTAACTGATATTTATCTGTTCTACTATTGCATTCAGCTTTTCTTTCTTTGTCTTGAAGATAGAATCAGGCTGATCTATTCTCTGTATCGGTCTGTTTGTCGGAATGACAACTACGTCCATTCCGTAAATCTCTCTGAACTCCTCTTCCTCGGTCTGGGCAGTACCTGTCATACCTGCCTTCTTGTCAAACATATTGAAGAAGTTCTGGAATGTGATAGTTGCAAGAGTCTTGCTCTCTCTCTTGACCTTTACATTCTCCTTCGCCTCTATGGCCTGATGGAGACCATCTGAGAATCTTCTTCCAGGCATAATACGACCTGTAAATTCATCTACAATAAGAACCTCATCGTCCTTTACAACATAATCTCTGTCTCTGAACATGAGGTTATGTGCGCGGAGCGCAAGTATGATATTGTGCTGTATCTCCATATTCTCAGGATCTGAAAGATTCTCAATATGGAAAAACTGCTCAACCATCTTTACACCATTCGCTGTGAGCATGACGTACTTGTCCTTCTCATTTACAAGAAAATCTCCATCTTCCTCTATAGCCGTCTTCATGAGCATATCCATCTTGGATATCTCACCATCGCCCTCGCCACGCTTCATCTGTCTTGCAAGGTAATCACACATCTTGTAAAGCTCAGTTGATTTGCCACTCTGGCCTGATATGATAAGAGGAGTTCTAGCCTCATCTATGAGTACCGAATCAACCTCATCTATTACGCAGTAGTGAAGGTCACGGAGAACCAGCTTCTCCTTATATATAACCATGTTATCCCTCAGGTAATCAAATCCAAGCTCGTTGTTGGTTACATATGTAATATCGCAGTTATATGCCTCTCTTCTCTCATCAGTTGTCGAGCTGTTGAGAATGATACCAACCTTCAGACCCAGGAACTCATGAACCTGTCCCATCCACTCAGCATCACGCTTTGCCAGGTAGTCGTTTACTGTAACTACATGTACGCCCTTTCCTTCAAGGGCATTGAGATAAGCCGGAAGTGTCGATACAAGGGTCTTACCTTCACCAGTTCTCATCTCTGCTATACGTCCCTGATGAAGAACAATTCCACCTATAAGCTGTACTCTATAGTGTTTCATTCCGAGCACACGATAAGCAGCTTCCCTGACCACCGCAAACGCCTCAACAAGAATGTCGTCCAGAGTCTCGCCTGCAGCAAGCCTGTCCTTAAATTCCTGTGTCTTAGCTTTCAGCTCCTCATCTGAAAGCGCCTGCATCTTGTCATCAAGTGCCTCTATCGCATCAACTATAGGAGCTATCTTCTTAAGCTCCTTCTCACTATGTGTTCCAAATATCTTTTCAAACAAACCCATTGTTGTTATTGCCTCCTAGCTATCATTATTCAGGGTACATTCTAACATCTTATTCTACTTATATCAAGCAAAAAGGAGACCTTCTATATTGGAAAGTCTCCTTATATCTCATAGTTTCATATATAATATGTCACAGTTTTACTGTGCCTTTGCCGTACGTCTGTTAGAATTCTGGCTCGATGAGTCCGTATGTGTTGCCCTTTCTCTTGTATACAACATTAACCTCATCTGTCTCTGCGTTTCTGAAAACATAGAAGTTATGGCCAACAAGATCCATCTGGATACATGCATCCTCTGGATACATAGGCTTTACAGCAAACTTCTTTGTTCTCACGATCTTGATGTCATCATCATCCTCAACATCCTCATCAACAAATGCCTTGCTGAGGTATGCTGCGTTCTGCTCCTTGTCGATCAGTTTCTTGCGATGTCTTGTAACCTGTCTCTCTATAACCTCTACAACGAGATCTATTGAAACATACATATCATCACTAACCTGCTCAGCTCTGATGATATGTCCCTTCATAGGGATGGTTACTTCTATCTTCTGTCTATCCTTCTCGACACTAAATGTCACCTGTACTGATGCATCGTCAGCAAAATACTTCTCAAGCTTGGACAGCTTATCCTGCACTGCGCTTCTAAGTCCTTCTGTGACTTCAATATTCTTACCACTGATTATGTAATTCATGATGCCCAACTCCTTCTTTTTTGGAATAAATCCAAATTGATGTATCTATTATATCATACATCGACTTTTTTTCAATATATTTGAGTCATTTTAATGTGCATATTGTCGACTTTTTTTGTTCATTCCGCAAAGTTTTCGCCATTTTGAACAAAAAGAGCGCACTTACATAAGCAAGTGTGCTCTTTTTATGTTTGATATTATACACTACCAAAAGTCTTCTGTCTACTGTCCAATTATTCTGACAGCGCAATATGGGGTTCTGTAGAACGCTGAGGAAATCTTTATTCCTGTCTCCTCTGTACTTGCATGAACTATCATGCCTCCACCTATATATATAGCGCAGTGCTCTATAGAACTATCTCCATAAAACAAGATGTCTCCAGGTTCCAGACTTGATGTATCAACTCTAACACCATATCCTGACTGTGCTCCAGCTGAATGTGGAAGTGAATATCCAAACTGTGCATACACTGCCATGACAAATCCTGAACAGTCTGCTCCATCTGTAAGGCTCGAACCGCCATACACATATGGGTTGCCAACAAACTGTGTTGCATAATTTGCAAGATCAATTCCTGTCTGTCCACTCGGCGCAGCAACATCGCCCGAACCACTGTCCTGATCATCTGAACTGTCCTGACTGTCATCGGTGCCTTGATCACCTGAGTTATCCTGGCTGTCATCCACATCCTGATCATCTGAGTTATCCTGGCTGTCATCCACATCCTGACTGTCATCTATATCCTGACTATCATCTGTGCTCTGATCATCTTCTGAATCCTGATCGTCATCCACATCCTGACTGTCATCGGTGTCATAGTCAGTCTGATCATCAGCAGCATCCTGTTCGTCTAATGTCTGATCATCTTCTGCCTGCTGCTCTGCTTCAATCTCAGCCTGTATCTGCTCCATGGTCTTTGCTGTATTAAAATCATATGTATATTCCACATAATCAGCACTCACATATCCACTTGTCTGATCATCAAGAGCTATCTGTACCCACTTATCATCCTGCGAAAGAATACTGAACGATTCACCTGATCCAACCTGTGTTATACAGTCTGAATTTACATCTGCCCCGGTTCTTACATTCAGAGTCTCTGTAGTGACAGTTGCTTTCTTCTCGCAGTTACTCTCTGCATAAGCACCAGCCTCATCTCCGTATAAGAGAAGATCATTCCTTATGTATCCTGTACAATCTCCTGAAGCGACCTGGGTCCACTCCTTGCCTTTCTTGACAACTGTAGCTATACCATTATTCTGTATGATACCTACCACGTCAGAATCAGTACCTTCTCCAGACCTTATGTTGACATAGTCATCACTTACCGCAACACACTTGTCCTTGAAATCAGGATACTTTACAGACTTCTTTCCGGCATCCTTCTTAGCATCTGTCTGGCTCTTACTGCTGTCGTCTGTCTTCTTATCAGCTGTGCCATCTCCGTGCTGTGCATCTGTTGCAGTGGCAATATCACCTGCACTCTTTACGCTCTTATCATTGCCCGCAAGGGTGTTCGCATATCTGTCAAACGCAGATGAAATTCCCACGGTTGAATCGTCGTATATCTGACTCGCACTCACACTGCCAAATGCAGTTGTGATAACCATTCCGGCTGCTGCAGCGACTACTATAGATTTCTTTATAGTCTTTGCCTTAGACATCATAAAACCTCCTATGCTTGATCTCAGCGTAACAATTATTACGTTTTTGTTACAAATCTATTGTAGTATAGCAATAATAGTTACATTTGTCAACACAGGAGGTTTTATTTCATACATTTTTATTTAGAATTTGTTAAATATTTGTTACATCTAGTTTGAGATTACCACGCCATCTTCGCCATTTACCGTGACGATAGCACCCGATTTCAGTATCTTGGTAGCATTCTGAGCTCCAAGTATCACCGGAATATCTCTGCTGAGTCCAACTATAGCGGCATGCGAATTGCCACCATTCTTCTCGCAGACTATTGCGGATGCCGTCTTGAGCTGATCCATAATCCTGTTGCTGGTCTCATTGATAACAATGATATCACCATCCTTGTAATTTGCTATGAGCTCATCCTCTGACTCGCACACACACAGCGGAGCTGTCGCGCTCCTTTCATTAATCGAATAGCCCTTCACAAGAATGTGTCCTACTACATGAACTTTTATAAGGTTGGTCGTTCCCGTGACTCCAAGAGGGACTCCTGCAGTTATTACTGTCACCTCTCCATCCTTGACATAGCCATGTCTCTTGGCAGCATCAACCGCATGCTCAAAGAGATCATCTGTATTGTTCTCCTCTTCTATGAGAAGCGGCTGAACTCCCCATGACAGATTTATCTGTCTCGCAACCTTCTCAACAGGAGTACATCCTATGATCGGACACTTTGGTCTGTACTTTGACAGCATTCTCGCTGTCTTGCCGGACTTTGTGACAGTGATGATAGCCGCAGCAGCAAGATCTATAGCTGTAGTACATGTCGCATGCGAAATAGCGCTTGTTATATCAGGATTCTGTACAGCATCTCTGCTGAAGAAACGCTTATTGTAATCAATGTCACGCTCTGCTCTCTCTGCAATTGTCTTCATTGTATGAAGAGCCTCAACAGGATACTTTCCTGCGGCAGTCTCACCTGAAAGCATGATAGCACTGGTTCCGTCGTATATAGCATTTGCAACATCTGTAGCCTCTGCTCTGGTTGGTCTTGGATGTATCATCATGGAATCAAGCATCTGTGTAGCTGTTATGACCTGCTTATCTGCATTGTATACTTTCTTAATTATCATCTTCTGGATAATAGGCACATCCTCAAGTGGAATCTCTACTCCCATATCACCTCTGGCTACCATAATTCCATCCGAAACCCTGATGATCTCATCAATATTGTCAACGCCCTGCATATTCTCTATCTTTGCAATTATGTTGATATTGTCACATTCATATTCATCAAGTATCTTTCTGATCTGCAAAATATCATCCGCTGACCTTACAAATGAAGCAGCAATAAAATCAAAATCATTCTTTATACCAAATATTATGTCTTCCCTGTCAACATCACTTATATACGGCATTGTAAGATTGACTCTTGGCACATTCACACCTTTGTGGTTTGACACCGGACCGCCATTTTCAACCTTACAGATAATCTCTTTGGAGGTAACCTTCTCTATCTTCATATTTATAAGGCCATCATCTATCAGTATGGTATCTCCAGGTTTAACGTCATTCACAAGATTCTTATATGTTATGGATACCTTTGCCTGATCACCTATGACATCCTCTGTAGTCAAGGTAAACGCCTGTCCTTCTACAAGTTCTACCTTTCCGTCTTTAAAATCGCCGACTCTGATCTCTGGTCCCTTAGTATCTAACAGAGTCGCAACAGGAATACCCAGTTCATCCCTGAGTTTTTCTACTCTGTCTTTATTCTTTCTGTGCTGGGCATGATCCCCATGAGAAAAATTGAACCTGGCTACATCCATACCCTCTATCATGAGCTGTCTGAGCACATTATCATCATCTGTTGCTGGTCCAAGTGTACATATGATCTTGGTCTTTCTCAAATTGTTCATGTAAATAATCCTCCTGGTGTTATATATTATAAAATTAAATGTGTGCTTTATCTATTGTCCGCGTTTATGTTATCTTCCGGATCTTCATCTGTTTCGTGTGCGTTATTCTGACTCTGACCTGCCTGCCCATAGCCGTTATAGCTCTGCTGATTCATCTGCCCATAGCCGTTATAACTCTGCTGATTCGTCTGCCCATAGCCGTTATAACTCTGCTGATTCGTCTGTCCATAGCCGTTATAGCTCTGCTGATTCGTCTGCCCATAGCCGTTATAGCTCTGCTGATTCGTCTGCCCGTAGCCGTTATAACTCTGCTGATTCGTCTGCCCATAGCCGTTATAGCTCTGCTGATTCATCTGCCCATAGCTGCCATAACCCTGTTGTTCATTCATCGGAGCCGCCATGCCGCTGTACGCAGGTGCCGCCTGATATGGGTTCTCCTTGCTGTATCTTGATATGGCTATGAACATATAGACGACAGCTATAAGAACACCTATCATACGAAGAGTGGTTGTCGCCGGCCACACATATGCAGCTATAACCATCACAACTGAATGCCAGATAATCCTTATGTATAAGGCTGCCTTATAAGTAGTTCCAAATGAAACCTTGTAATTCTTCATTGATGCTATGAGAAGCCCGACTGCCCCTATCAGGAGTGCCATGATCAAATCGCCGATGAATCCTATGATGGTTTTAACAACATATACCGTAACCAATACAGGAGTGTCAAATCTATTTATGATATCAAGTATATCCTGTTTGCAAAAAGAACGACCACTTCCCAACGGGCTCAGTGCCTCATACAGCTCTCTGCACTTTATAACCTGCATCTGTCCGCCATTATATGATATGATATCCTGCGATGTAATCATGAATACAGTAGTATATCCTTCCCTCTGTGCAAACTCCCGCACCTCATCGCTGTCAACGTCGCCCAAAGATGTATCTATACTTATATAGGACAAACCTTCCTCGTCCGACCACTCAAATGCATCATCATAAAAAAATCCTTCATTCGTCAGTGCAAAATCGCCAATGGCGTTATCAACAGCATCCGCCAGCCTTCCTCCTCCAAACATATTATTGTATGGAATAAAGAAAATCACCAGATATAACAGTATGCTCATAATAAATGCAGCAAATACAGCCGGTCCTGCCTTTCCTTTTGCGCCATTATGAATATATAACTCAGGCTTTACAATGCCGACAAACATATTCTTTAGTGCCGTTCCAAATCCAACTTTATCCTCCATCAGACCGGTCCTCCTTTTTTTTGCAAAGTTTATAACAATTATATCATACCGCCTAAATATTTTATATCAAATTTATAATTCTTTAGCTGTTTTTTTATCATAACTTTTTATGAAAATTTATGCTTTAAATATTTTTTTGTAATATTTGCGTAACAATTTGACTCATTTTATTGACTTTTAACCCTTTTAACACTATTATGTAAACTATACTACATCTATAGGGAGGACTATATGTTTAACAGACATTTCAGAAAGAATTTAATAGGCTTTGCCCTTGGTGTCAGCGCATTCATTTTTGCCGGAGCAAACGGCGTAAATGCATATGCAGCTGACTCTTCAGACATAACAGTCACATCTACAAAAGAGGAAGTCCAGCAAGTGGTAGACGAGGGTAACTTCAACTACAGAGAACTGGACGAAGCAGAGATCGAACATGTATACAATCTGTACAACAACGATCCCGAAACTATCAAACAACTGCAAAGGCAGTCAGATTACGCTTCCTCTCAGGAAACCGCATCTCTCGCCAGTTCAGGCTACACTCACTCATCCATGTTCAAAAACCACAAAGTCGTAAAAGGCATCGACGTGTCTGAGTGGAACGGCGACGACATCAACTGGAAAAAGGTAAAAGCCTCAGGAATATCTTTTGCATTTATCAGAGTTGGTGGCCGCTACTACGGATCAGGCGCCTATTATAGAGATTCCACATTTGAGCAGAACATCAAAGCTGCAACAGCAGCAGGTATAGATGTTGGAGTATACTTCTACTCTCAGGCTATCAACACAGCCGAAGCAAAGCGGGAAGCCGCCTACACAATGAATCTCCTGTCAGGATACAACATCAACCTTCCTATTGTTATGGATTACGAATACGCATGGGAAGGCGGTCTCACTGGAAGACTCTACAATGCCCATCTTTCAAAGAGTGCAGCGACAAATGTCATCAAGACGTTCTGCTCTACTGTAGAGGCTAAGGGATATGTAGGTATGCTCTACGCAAGTAAGACAGTCATAACAGATGACATGAATGCAGCATCGATTGCCTCACTGTACCCGGTATGGACAGCCCAGTACAATGACACAGACACGCTCACAACAGCACACTCATATTGGCAGTACTCAGATGCAGGTGTTATATCTGGTATAAACAATCACCTGACAGATTTGAATTTCAGATATATAAAGGCTCCAAAGGCGCCATCTTCCCTCTCTGTAAGAGAATCGACAGATTCAACTATAACATTGTCATGGACCAAAGTTCCAGAGGTGTACGGATATCAGATTCTCAGGCTTGACGAATCTACAGGAGCATATACATCAGTCGGCACAGTTAAAGGTGCCAGCAAACTGACATTTACAGATAAGAATCTTCAGGACGGCAAGAAATATACATACAGGGTCCGCGGTTATTACAAGCTGAATTCCGGCACTGTCTACGGAGTTAAATCTACAGAGACCGCAGGAATCACAGTTCCAGATAATGTGGAGAATTTTGCAGCAAAGGCTGTATCATCTTCTTCCATAAAACTTTCATGGACCCCTATTCCTGTCACATCCGGTTACAGGATATACAGATACAACAGCACAAAGAAAGCTTATGAGGCCATATACACAAGTTCATCTTCTGCGACAAGCAGCTATATAGACACAGATCTCGCAGGAGGAACCGAATACAGCTATAAGATACGTGCGTTTACTAAGACAAGCACAGATACAATCTGGCATGTCGTATCAGGCGCTATAAGTATGACAACTCTCCCTGGGCAGGTCAGCGGTCTAAAAGCAAGCTATGCATCCAGCAACTCTATTACACTAAAGTGGAACAAAGAGAATAATGTAGCAGGATACATAATTTACCGATGGGATTCCAAGACTGCTACATGGAGCAAGATCGGCAAGACATACTCCGCTTCCAGCGCAATATTTACACAGACCGGTCTTCCGGCTGCCACCCAGTACAGCTACACAGTTGCCGCATACTACAAGCACAATGGAAAGTATTTCAACACACCTCTTGCACCTTTCGTGACAGCCAGCACAGGTCCTGACAAACCTGCAAATGTGATAACACTCGCCAGAACTTCAAGTTCAATCCGCATCATGTGGAGCAAGACAGCAAATACAACCGGTTACATCGTATATCTGTATAATACAAAAACAAAAACCTACGATTCCATATCAACTATACAGGGTGCAGACGACAGAACATATACGATTTCCGAATTGTCATCATCAACTGTTTACAAGATCGGTATAAAAGCATTTTCACAGAAAAACGGATATACCAGCTACAGCAACATCAGAGAATACAGTTCCTGCACTGTTCCGCCAATGTTCAGCGGATCATTCAAGATGGCAACTTTGAGCTCCAAGGCATACCTTCAGTGGAGAAAACTCAGCGGCGTGAACGGCTATGTGATATACAAGTACAATGACAGCACGAAGAAATATACTATGGTGAAAATCCTGCCAGCTGAGACGACAAGCTATATTGCACCTGCTCTTTCCAAGGGCAATACATACAGAATCCGAGCTTACAAGACGTTCAACGGAAAATACTACTACGGAGAGATGTCATCTGAGCCAATTGCCCTGACTTCACTGAACGGCGTTGTCACAGACTACCAGGTCCGTGTGAGATCCGGAGCCGGAACAAATCACAGCATCATCACTGAACTGGGTTACGGAACAAAGATACAGATCATCGGCTCAGCAACAGCTTCCGATAAATCTGTCTGGTATAAGATCACATTTACCAAAAACGGTAAAAAGATTACAGGATACATGATGTCCGATTTCATAAGGATAAACTAAACATCATGGATTCCTAATACTGTACAAAAAATGCTGCCACAGTCTTTAAAGACTGTGGCAGCATTTTTATATCATATATTCGCTGCACATACATTAACCAAATGTTTAATTGGATGTATCTGACTCTGATGATTCTGTTGTATCCCTGGTGCTCTCTGAGGATTTATCGCCAATGTAATCTCCAAATATATCAGAAAGTTTTTCATCTGTGACATCAACAATTTTTTTTACGACATTCGTATGCTGATAATATTCTAGTTCAAAATAAACACCGCTCACCATAACCTAATTTTTACTTTATTCTTGTATTCATCATAAATTGATCTATCTGCAGCCAAAACTTAAAAGATTATCTGACCACCTTAAACGACGCCTTTACATAACCATCTGCATAGAGAACAAGCTCTCTTCCGTTGCTGCCCCACATAAGGTCTTCCTCTGCGTATGAAGGCTCTACAAACTTCACATCAAGTCTCTTCAAATCCTCATGCGCACATGCTGCGGTGCGTAAGAGCAGCATTCCCTGGACTACTGGATGATCTGTGAGGTGAATCTTGTTCTCGTCTCCTGTCTCCTTGCTGAATGCATATACCTCTTCCTTTGTAAATGTGTGGAACGGCTTCTCATCCTCATAATCAGCCTTCTCAACTCTTTTGATATCCTTCTCCTTGTCAGACGCCTTTACGAGTGTGATGGTCATCTTCTCAACAGGAGCCTCCTCTCCTGCTACTTTACCAAGTATTGAGAGTATGTACATGAAAGCATTCTCCTTCACATCGCCATACTCATATGTAATGCTGTCGGCAGCTTCTGCCTTCTCTCTATCAACCGTGTAGGATATCTTACCTATGAATGCGCCCTGGTATGTGGATGCATCCATGTCTGTCATCTTTGTTCCAAGTCCCATGATCCTGTCATAAATCTTCATAATATATCTTCTCCTTTTCCATCTGTAACTACAATTCCATGACATTACATGTCACAAATATACCAACTTACTCACACTGTTGAGTCATGCCTCAGACATATCACTCTGTCAAATGCACTCTGTCCGTTGTAAATCCTTTTCTCTGTATCATGTCAAAGTCAAGGTCAAACGATGTGCCATCTGTTGTGAGGAAGTCTCCACTTATGACCGCATTTGCTCCGGCTGCAAGTGCAGCCTCGCCGTTGTCCTCATATCTTCCTCTTCCAGCCGCAAGCCTTATCATAACTTTTGGCATGACAAATCTGTATACCGCTATCGTTCTGACGTACTCCTCCTCAGCGAGAGGCGTCTTGTCGTAGAACGGCGTTCCCTCCCTCGGATTGAGGAGGTTCATCGGAACAGAATCCACTCCAAGTTCCCTGAGTTCAAATGCAAGCGCCACCCTGTCCTCAAGTGACTCTCCCATGCCGAACAGACTTCCACTGCACACCATAAGTCCCGCAGCCTTTGCAGCGCGTATTGTCGCCTTCTTCTGTTCCTGCGTGTGACTGGTACACACCTCCGGGAAATATGCCGGCGAGGTCTCAAGGTTGTTATGTATCATCGATAGTCCCGCACCCTTAAGCTTCGTGAAGTCCTCCTGATCCAGCAAGCCAAACGATGCGCATATATTAATATCCACGTTGTCGTATATATCCTGTACTGTTTTCTCTGCAAGCTCGACCTCACGCTTTGAAAGTCGCCTGCCCTCAGCCACAAGGCAGTACCTGAAGCTTCCCTTGCCACAGTCAATCGATGCACCCTCAGTAACCGCTTCTTCGCCTAGAAGATTTATCTCAGGTACATCCTTCTTCGCTATCCTGGACTGTGCACAGTATCTGCAGTTCTCTGTGCATCTGCCCTCCTTCACGCTTATGACCGAGCACACATCGCACCGGTCTCCGCAGAAATGCTCTCTTATCTCATTTGCTGAAGCCGCCAATATATCCAGATCCTCATGTGCCAGCTTCAGAGCTTCGTCATATGTGATCTCCGCTCCACCGCTTAGCACGCGGGTCTTAAGTTCCTCTACATACTCTCTGCCCATATGATTCCTACCTCTCTTCTGTAAAGTTCTCCAGTTTCTTCTGGTCTTCAGCCCTTGTGTATTGTAACTTCTGGTATCAGCCGGATGTACATGGTATGTTTTACCGGACATCAGCCTACCCATACGTATATATGGAAAGAGCCTGCCACCGGCAGGCTCCCCCATCTGTATATAACGCTCTATGTCTTTCGCAGATATTTAGTCTCAGCTATTTCAGCTTATATATCTGCCATGTAGTCCAAATTATCGCATCAGGATTACAGTGCAGCCTTGATCTGCTTATAGATACCCTCGGCATCAAGCTCATACTTGTGAAGCAGTTCCTTTGCAGGGCCTGACTCACCGAATGTATCTCTCACACCGATCCTTGTCAGCTTTGTAGGACACTTCTCAGCAAGCACCTCTGCAACAGCACTTCCGAGGCCACCTATGATGGAGTGCTCCTCAACTGTAAACACTCTTCCTGTCTTCTGAGCTGTCTCCACGATGATATCCTCATCAATAGGCTTGATAGTGTGTATGTTGATAATCTCCGCATCTATACCATCAGCAGCGAGCATATCCACAGCCTTCACTGCCTCAGATACACAAAGTCCTGTAGCTATGATAGATATGTCCTTGCCGTCCTTGAGCTTAACACCCTTACCGATCTCAAACTTGTATGTGCTCTCATCATTGAGAACCGGAACTGCCAGTCTTCCAAATCTGAGATATACAGGTCCTACATACTCGTATGCAACTTTCACTGCTGCTCTTGCCTCTACATCATCACATGGGTT
>OGXW01000865.1_pt1 | contig 23218 bp, 18 predicted proteins | sample 1576341 | NCBI WGS metagenome assembly OGXW01 (sample SAMEA3541592, study PRJEB24748) | human gut metagenome | biome: human gut; feature: human-associated habitat; material: faeces | place: China | collected 2012
ACTCTGTGAAGGAATTTGTTCTGTAAAATCTCTGAGGAGAGCGGAAAAAGGACAGACAGATATGCAGATGGAAACGGTCAGGAAAATATTAAACAGGCTGGGACTATCTGGGCTGATGCAGTGGGGGAGACTTATTACAAATGACCGTGACGTTATTAAATATGCAGATAAATTGATTGAATGTATGAATAATCGAGATTTTGTAATGGCTAATAAGCAATTACAAAAATTGAAATTAAAGGCTTCTATTGACATTCCTCAAAATAAGCAATTTTTCATGGAAAGACAGGCGTTATTGGATTTGAATCAAGGAAGAATAAGCAAGAAAGAATTTGTAGAAAGAGAAAAAGAAGTTTTGAGATGTACTTTGCCTATAGAAAATCTCCTGAAACATGAGAATGTATATCTCACGGAAAGAGAAGCAATATGTATTCGTAATGGCTGGAAATGGATGGAGGAAAAAGAAAAAAGAGAAACTATTAGATTCTTGTTGAATTTTTATGAAAAGTATATTGAGGATAAAGGTGTTTCAGAGGTTATTTCTATGTATGAATTTGTGACAGAGGGAGCTGTCGAAGAATTGGGAAACATGGGAGAGCATGAATTTGCTCAGAAGATAGATAGAAAAGCAATCAGGGCTAGTCTGAGCTGCAGAAGATTATGTGATATTCATTATAAACTGTATGATATATGGTGGAATGAAAATGTAAGAAAGAAAAAAGAGGGTAAGGAAACCAGCAAGGATGAAAAGTGTAGAGTGTTTAAAAAGTGTATTATTCTAAGTCATTATGTAAAACGTTATTTTTATGAAAAAATTTATAGAGAAAAATTAGAAAAGCTGATTAATTAGGTGATGTTGTATTTCAAGGGACAGAACTGTCAATGAAAAATTTGACAATTCTGTCCCTTGTCTGTAAATATGGAATCTGCTAGATTGATATTAGGTGAAATCACCCAAAATGACCAAAATATGTCTTTTGGTGCATAATGGATTGAATTGGATATACAATTATCTTATGATTGTGTATATAAAACAGGGGAAGTTAAGGAGATAATTATGGGGAATCTAAGAAAAATCATATCAGCTACAATGACAGCAACACTTTTATTATCCATGTGGGGCTGTGGCAGCACATCAGACAAGGCAGATATCGGCGAAGCAGGGATAAACTGTGCAGACTTAGTAAGCGTGGATGAAAAGGATGCAGAAGCCTGGATGGACGCACCCAGTAACGTATGTTCCGTAGATGATGGAGCTTATATTGCACAAGGGCTGGATACAGGAGACTTCTTATATTACTACGATTATGATGCTAAAAAATATACTAAGGTATGCAATAAGCCTGAGTGTTCACACAGTGATGAGAGCTGTAATGCTTTTCTGCCAGGCGTGATGGTGGGGAATGGTGAGCTTTATGACACATCACTCATTCAGAAATATGATAATGCAATATACATAGGTGGATTGGATGATAAAAAAGCATGTATATACAAGGTGGCGTGTGATGGGTCTGAGAGAGGAAAGGTGATAGACCTATTTGATGCAGAGATAAGCACAAGTAAGGACGGAGGAGCTACTTTTGCGGAGTATAATTCATTTAAGTTTTGCATACACAGGGGTTATGTATATTATAGTATAGATAATGGGCAGAATTCTTCTCTTTTCAGGAAAAAGCTTGATGGCAGTTCCAAATCAGAGGAAACGATAGTCAGTATAGATGAGCAGAATGATGTATACAGATTGGAGCCATATGGCAGATATGTATTTTTCCAAAAGGGAAAATATAATGAGGATTACAGTGACATAACAAGTACCTTATATGCCTATGATACTGAGAAAAATGAGGTTGTTGATGTGAAGGATGACATCATCAATGTCTATGTAATCAGAGATGATAAGCTGTATTATGAGGTTGTGGGTGAGGGAATATATGAGTATTCGCTTAAAGATGGAACTGAAAACTTGGCAGTGAGTACAAAGGATGCCTGCTACAATATATATAAAACTGCGGATAAATACATCACTATGAGCATGGAGGGGCTGCGTGTATATGATGAAAACGGAAATGAAATTTATCATATAGGACAGGATGAGTGCCGTGAGTTAAAGTATGTAAGTGATAGCCGGTTGATTACAGGCGCCATGAATGAGGATGGGCGGATGGAGTATACGTTCGTCAATAACGTACAGGATGACCCTGACCAGTGGGATAGGAACACTTTTGTATTTGAATAAACTTGAATAAACTATATAATATATTACTTGTTAAATATGCTTTGAAGTGATAAACTCACTTCAAAGCATATTTTCATATCAGGTGCCTTGGCACACAAATCTAAATCAATTTATTACAAATTATTAGAATCGAAATTCATGCTTATTTACAAAACCACAACTGAATATGGAACTATTAATTTGATTATCACAAGGAGGGTATACACTATGCCATGCCGATACGGGTTATGGGATATGATCATTATTCCTATAATAAACAGTATAATGACAGGAAGAACTATTATAAAACTAATGGAATTAGCCTAAAGGATGATGAGTTTATATCAGGTATAAGGAAAACAGATAAATTCTTGCCAGTGATAACACTTGTGTTGTATTATGGAGAAAAAGACTGGGATGGACCGAGGAGTCTGTATGATATGTTGGTAATTCCTGATAGAATTAAGCATTTTGTCGGAAACTATCCGATAAATATAATACAGATGAAGGATAATGATTTACTGTTTCATAATCAGTATAATGTAGATTTATTCACAGTAATGTCTATAGTGTACAATACTGAGAAGACAATGAATCAAAAGATTGAAGAACTAAGACAATACGAATCAGACAGACTTATAGATGAAAAAGTAATTGACGTGATCGTAGCAACAACTAATCTAAAGGTTAATAAGAAGAAAGTGGGGGAACAGAAAATGTGTACGTTTTGGGATGAAGTAAAGGAATATGGCAAAATGGAAGCTCAGTACGAAGATATACGCAAAATAATGGAATCCTTAAACATGAGCATGGAGCAGGCTATGGATGTTCTCAAGATTCCAGAAAGTGAACGGGCTAAATACACAAGCAAAGCCTAACCAGAAAATGTAAGGGACAGAATTGTCAACAATTTTGACAATTCTGTCCCTTGTCTGTAAATATGGTATATGCTAGATTGATATTAGATGAAATTATCAAAAATGCCCAAAATATGTCTTTTGGTGCATAACAGATTGAATTGGATATACAATTATCTTATGATTGTGTATATAAAACAGGGGGAAAATAGAGGGGAAAAGGGATATTATCTATGGAAATCTACAAGTTATTAACTAAGAAGAAAATACTTCTGCTTCTTTTGGCAATTTACATATGTACCATGGTTCTTTTTGTCAGGCAAAATCCCGCACTTGGCAATTATGACGAGGAATATGTGACTAATTACAGTTCAGAAATCGAAGAAATCCTAAATGCTTCTGACAATTTGAATTCCTTTTCAATTTTTAATGTTGAGGATTCTTTTTCGGAAAGAAATATCGAAAAGACTAAGAATGATTTCTCAAAGATTGCAGACATCAATGTCACTAAGCTGAGTGGACTGGCATTGGAGAACTACTTTCGTTTTGATGAGGCTGATATAGCCATATTCATAGGTGGGGTATTTATAGCACTTGCCTGTCTTGATGAGAGAAAGAAAGCTCTCCAGTGTGTGCTTCATACCTGTAGTAAAGGCAGAGGCAGACTAGCTGCCAGACGGATTGGAGCTATGTTTTTTGCCACAGCATTTTTTATACTTGTGGTCAAGCTGTCCCTTCTTGTGACTGCAAATGTCAAATATGGTGGAAACATAATAAGCGACTTGTCGCAGCCAGTTCAGTCGGTTCAGAAGTATTTCATGCTGACATATAGTTTGACAATCGGTCAGTTCTGTATAGTGAAGTACTTGTATTCTGTGCTTAGCTGTTTTCTGGCGGCACTAATTGTCTGGAGCTTTTTCTGGATTATAGACAATTTTATGGCTGCAATGGGTGGAGTGCTGATATTCGGTCTGGTAGAATATGGGCTGTACACATGGATTAAGACAGGGCAGGGGGCGGAAAATCTGCATTACTGCAATATATTTTATAATTGTATGGATGCAAGACTCTGGTCTGAGTACAAAAACCTCAATATTGCGTCAAGCCCGGTGGATAAGATGTTTGTTAATCTGATATTAGAGCTGGTTCTGCTTATACTGGCTGGATGTGTGGCGATACTGGTGGCACATTTCAGATATCCGATTGCAAGCCGCAGACTTGGTTCTGGCAGAGTGGTTCAAAAGGTGACAGTCTGGTATTCTGGTGCGAGAAGTGGATTGCAGGAGAAGCTGTCAGTCATGATGGCTGAATTCTACAAGCTCATGGTATCACAAAAGGGAATACTTGTGGTTGCCGGCATAATAATTGCACTCATATATATAAATCCAATTCCTGATGTGAAATTTATGGGCTTTCAGGAGGGCTATAACGATTTCATTCACGAATATGGAGGAGCACCTTCCGAGAGGTCAGAGGAGGGACTTGCAGAGCTGCAGGCTCTGGTGGATGAAGAGGATGCCAGACATATGCAGGTACTGGAGCTTTATGATGAGGGTAAGGCATCTGCCCAGGATGCTGCTACATCAGAGATGCTGCACAGCAGTCTGGAGTACAGGCGCAATCTGCTTGATAAGCTTATGGAACAGACCCAGTATGTGCAAAGTGTCAGGGACTATAAGGGGATAGATGCCTGGTATGTAAATTATTATGAGTACAGCAATTTGCTGGAAGATGAGAAAATTATAAACATGCTGCTCCTGCTTTTGAGTATATCATTGATAAGTGGTGCCTGTGTCAGCGCAGAGAAAAAGACGGATATGGGCAAAATACTGCACACAACATATATAGGAAGAAAACGGATGCTTAAAAACAAGCTGCTGGTGGCTGGAATCTTCAGTGCCCTGATATATGGAGTTATGATTTATCTTAGGCTGGCAGCAGTCTGGGCAACCTACAAATTTGAAGGCTTAGGCGCACCGGTGCAGAGCTATCCTGAACTAGCAGCGGTTTCCGTGCCAATCAGTATGCGAACTTATCTGATATTATATTATCTGATAAAAATGCTTACAGTTATCTGCTGGGCAGATGGAGTAGTTCTTATCAACATGAGGGTGGATTCAAAGCTTGCCTCGATAGTTACTGTGGTGTTGGGAGCTGCATTGTATATTCTCATAAAGACAGTCGGATATCAGTATGCAGTCATACCTTGTATTGTATTGACTCTTGGGGCGATTATATTGGAGCAGAGAAGGTGGATGGTGAGTTATGAAATTAGTGATTAAAAATGTGTCAAAAACATATGGAAAAGTCAGGGCACTTAAGGATGCGTCCTTTGAGCTGAGGGAGGGAATATATGGTCTGCTGGGACCTAACGGAGCAGGAAAAAGCACCTTAATCAACCTTCTGACAGATAATATAAAAAGAGACAGTGGAGAGATACTGCTGGACGGCACAGACATTCTTGCCATGAAGGGTGAATACTTAAACTATGTGGGATATATGCCGCAGGATCAGGGCTACTATGAAGAATTCACAGTGAAAGCCTTCCTTATGTATATAGCCCGGCTCAAGGGGTTAAAGACTAAAGAAGCCAAAGCCAGAGCCGAGGAGCTTATAGATATGTTTAACATGGATTACTACTGTCACAAAAAGGTAGGAAGCTTGTCCGGCGGTATGAGGCAGCGTGTGCTTCTGGCGCAGGCTCTGCTCAATGATCCGCCAATACTGATACTGGACGAGCCAACAGCGGGAGTAGACCCACAGGAGAGAATCAACATCCGCAACAGTATCAGCAAGCTGGCAGAAAACCGTATAATCATAATCGCAACCCATATTGTATCAGACATAGAAGCCATAGCAAATGAAATCCTGCTGATGAAGGATGGTGTGATTATTGAAAAAGACACACCATACAATCTCATAAATAAGGTAAGACCAAAGGTGCACTGCTTTGACGTATCCCAATCAGTGCTTGACACTGTGCAGCAGAATTACACTATAAGCAACATACAGCATACCATGGATGGTTACAGCATAAAGATTGTGTGTGATGATTATGATGGCAGATATGGAGAGCGTGAGGTGGAGGCCAATCTGGAGGACGTATACCTCTACTATTTCTAGTTTATGCTTCGGAAAAGAAACCCATCATTAATCTGTCCCTGGCATTTGTTAAGCCAACATTATGATTAATTGTATAAAAAATTCAAAAATTAAAAAAAGTTGCAAAAAGTTTGAAAAATTTTAAAAAAGGGCTTGACGAACCGATATGTCTTTGATATTATAATACACGGTTCGTTGGTCAAGCGGTTAAGACGCCGCCCTCTCACGGCGGAAACACGGGTTCGATTCCCGTACGGACTGCTCACTGTAAATTAATACAGCCCAACCCGAAGGAACACTGACTTGGTCAGTGTTCTTTTTTATCGTATAACAGAAGTACGATGAGCCATGCACCATGCAAGCTGGCTTGCAATGGGGCATGGCGAAATCGGACGGCCTAACGAAAAGCGAGAATCATAGCTGCGTAAGCAGCGGGGAAGCAGCGAAGCTGCGGATTCAAGCTTAGAGTTAGGGTTATACGATAAAAACAAAACAGAAAAAGACCTAACGAAAAGCGAGAATCATAGTTGCGTGGGGCGGAGAAGCAGCGAAGCTGCGGATTCGAGCTTGTAGTTAGGGTTATACGCTAAAAAACAATACACAAATTAGTCACGGAGGTTCATATGCCAGACAACAAATATACCAAATGGGTTGCCTGCTGGGGCAACGCCACATCAATCACAGACCAGAAAGCAGCGATGTACGCAAAAGATATAACCTTAAGATACCCAATCCGCATGGTATTTAACGGAAACAAACTCAGGTTTCGTTTCTCAAATCTGACAGGCACAGAGCCGGTTACATTAACTAAGTGTTATGCAGAAAAGACACCGGTTACATTTGATGGAGAACCATCTGTCACAATCCAACCGGGCAGAGAGGTCACAAGCGATGAAATCTCGTTTGATGTCAAAGCTGGCACAGATATAAACATCAGTATATATCTGGGAGAGGTAACCCAGATGAATGCCGGAGTTCTCATAACAGGACCTCTTTCCAAGGGTTATTATGCCTACGGAGATTATGCGCTTGCAGATGAGCTTCCGGATGATTACACAAGGAATACAAATTGGTTTTATTTTCTTAATACAATCGATGTATTTACTCAGGAAGAAAATCATGCCTTCATATGCTATGGTGATTCCATTACGGCTCAGTCATGGCCTGATTATCTGGCACTCAGACTCTGGGAGCAGAATACCAGAAATGTATCTATAATCAGAAGGGCTGTCAGTGGAACAAGGATTTTACGCCAGTATGACTGTATCACATATGCTGCATATGGGTTGAAGGGAGAGACACGTTTCCCAGTCGAGATGAATGTGGCAGGAGCAGATGCTGTGCTTATCCAGCATGGCATAAATGACATTATCCATCCTGTAGGTGTGGAAGTGAATAAATTCAGACCCTGGTCGGATATGCCGACTGCACAAGACCTCATAGATGGTGTGACGGACATATACATAAAGCCTGCCAGAGAGTTAGGATACAAGGTATATGGAGGCACGCTTCTGCCTATATATGGCTGGCGTACCTATGCTCAGTTCAGGGAAGCTGTGAAAAACGAATACAATGAGTGGATTAGGACAACGAACCTGTTTGATGCCTGTGTAGATTTTGATGCCGCTGTCCGTGATGAAAATAAGCCGGAAGCCTTTGCAGAGGGAAACGACAGCGGAGACCACCTTCATCCAAGTGAGAAGGGCTATGAGCTCATGGCAGAGGCGGTGCAGAGGATTCTGTTTGGGTAAGATTGTTTAATTTGTCCGGAGTTTTCTGTTTAGGTAAACTCCTGGTGTAATATCATAATATTCATGAAACAATTCGCAAAAATAGAAAACCGCTGTGGCAGAAATAAATCTGCCACAGCGGTTTTTTAGTCTAAACCACATGTATGCATAAAAGCTGCCAGTGGCAGCTTTTATGCATGTGTCATATCGTGTGAAATTATATAGAGTGTCCGCCGCCACCTGAGTGACCACCGCCACCACCGGAATGACCGCTGCTGCTGCTTGATGAAGCAGGAGGGCTGTAGGTTCTTGTCTGATTAATAAATCTGCTTGAAGGATTATTAATCACTGCATTTGTAAAGGTTCCATTCAAAAGCTGGCTGTTTGAAGGCTTTTGCTGCCTGGATACAGCCATTACAATAATATAGTTAAACAGCATTGCAAGCACGACAGCCAAAACAGCATTGGAAATATACTTCATAGGCTGTGAAATCCTTCCACCATCAAGCAGGGTGTACACCTGATCCAGTGTCTCATAAGCACAAGTGTAGTAATCATAGCCATGGTCGCTTGTCGCATATATGTAAGTGTTATCGCAGATAACTGTACATCTGGAATTGTTTATGATTTTTTTAGCGCGTCCCTCGCATGCCAGATAAATTTTGTTCAAATCCCTGTCTATTACGAAAACCACACCATCAGCACCATTTCCAAACAAGTCTTCATAGGTTCCCACTGCATAATCCTCAGATGAATAGTAGCTGTGGCTTGTAGTTGTAGCAACCACAACGTTGCCGTATTCTGTAATCTGTTTCATCAGCTCTGTGAGGTCAGCTTCCTCATCGGCAGTGAAAAAGTCGGCGTCATCCTCAATTACAAGCTTGTAGCCTGTATTTTTGTTGGTTCCTGAAGTGTTTGCGAATACAGGTGAGACACTGCATAAAACAAGTATAGCGGCTGCAAATGTCATGAAAAATGCTTTTATCTTATGTGAAAGCTTATTATGCACGGTCATCACCTCCCTTATGGTTAAACTGTGGCAGCTCTCTGGTTGATAAAACATTATATGCTGCAATAATCTCTGTCAATGTCACAAAATCAGAGGCGGTAAGCAGTATGCAGGCCAGATAATACCATACATCACGAATCGGCTTAAACAAAGCGATTCCCACAAAAAGTACAAGAGAGATAATGAGAAATACAGGACCGGTATATTTCTTCTTTTTATCTTCGATTTTTCTAAGCTGCAAGAAGTAGATAATGCCTGTTATCACGGATATTATTCCAGTGACTACCAGTGAAGTCATGGGTGTAGGTGTAAAAAGCAGGCACAGCAGAAGGAAAATCGGGAGAGCCAGTATGAAGGAGCCTCCTACAAATTTTTTTTCATCTACAGGCAGGTCTGCAACTACCTTGCCGGTCTGACCATTTACAGTTGCATATGCCACACGGTCGCCGTTGCGGTAAGACATAAACCATACCGGAAACATTGAGTAGTCAATTGACTCAAACTTTGTGGTGTAGCCATGGGCACCGCTGTGACGCTTAGGCACGTTGCTGGTGTTTAAGGTCTTGTCAAGCGCGTCTGCAGTGGCGGCAAGTACATCTGTCTCCAGTGTAAAAGCAGAAAACTGTGGAGTTCCTGTTATCTGGTTCTGGGTCGCAGTCTCTGCAATTTCTACAGCCTGTGGCTTGTAGGTATCAGCAGATACATCTGCGGTATCAGCATAAAAGCCGCTTAGGTATGCTGGTGTGAATGCCTTCATTCCTTTTACATCATATGGAGCCAGAGCTTCGCTTATGTTGTCTGCAAAAGATGAAGAGGCATCAAAGGATATTCCCTTGTAATATGCATCCAGATTACCGGTCAGCTCGTAGTGGTCTGATACTATGTAATCTCCTGAACGATGCTGTTTTTTACCATTCATGATAAATGGACCCTTTTGGGTGATGTAGTAGGTCCAGTAAGGCATATAAATGCCTCTGAAACCATCAATGTACTTAGGGTCTTTAAGCTCCTTCGGTGCAAAAATAGCCTTTTTCATTAGGTCTGAGTAGGCCTGCTTACAGTCATCCTTTGTTTTCTTGAATGGAATAATGTAATTAGGTCTGTTCTCCTTCTGGATACGGCTGTGAAGTATTGTTGAAGCACCACAGAAGCTGCAGAAACCAGCAGCAGTATCATCTGTGCTTAAGATTTCACCACCACACTGAGGACATATGAAGACTGTGGCATCAAAGTCTTTTAACTCGATGCCATCAGATTCCTTCTTGTCAAAGCTGTAGGGGTCGAAATAGCTGTCACAGTACTCACATCGCATTTTTTGTGATGCAATATCAAATTTGACATTGGCACCGCAATTCTGGCATGCAATCATTTTCAAATCCTCCTATTTATTCCCTTTTTTCATATGCATATCTGCTGAGTGAAAAAGCTCCTTCCATATTGATGGGTGGAACAATATAAGCAGCGGGAAGAGCTCAAGTCTTCCTGCGAGCATATCAAACATCAGTACATATTTTGTCAGCGGATTAAAAAATCCGAAGTTGCAGGTTGGACCTACCAGTGACAGACCAGGACCTATATTGTTAAAGGTTGCAAGTACTGCCGTGAAATTGGTAGTAAAATCATAGCCCTCAAGAGATACCAAAATCACAGACACTACAAAGATTACAATAAAGGTGGTGAAGTAGACATTTATGGAACGGACTACATCATGGTCAACTGGCTTTCCTTCAAATTTTATCTTGCGGACACTCTTTGGATGAATGTAAGAGTGCAGCTCTTTTCTTAGATTTTTAATTACAATTATAATACGTGAAACCTTGATACCGCCGCCAGTGCTTCCGGCACAGGCTCCACAGAACATGAGCAGAATCAGGATGTTTTTTGACAGCTCAGGCCAGGTATTAAAATCTACAGTTGAAAATCCTGTGGTAGTTATAATTGAAGCCACCTGGAATGAGGCTGCCGTCAAGGCATCAAAAGCACTGGCACAGGTCTGGAGTATGTTTATAAAAATAATCGCAATAGATGCAAAGACGATTATAAAATAATATTTTACTTCTTCCACCTTCAATGCCTGCTTGATGCTGCCGAAAAACAGCAGATAGTATGCATTAAAATTTACACCAAACAGCAGCATAAAAATTGTTACCACCCATTGAATATATGGGCTGTAGCTGGTTATACTGTCATTTTTGATACCAAATCCACCAGTGCCCGCAGTTCCGAATGCTGTCGTAATCGAATCAAATAGAGACATTTTTCCGGCTAAAAGCAGCACGATTTCCAGAATCGTCATTCCAAAGTATATGATATACAGGATTCTGGCTGTGTATTTGAGCTTTGGTACAAGCTTGCCTACAGATGGACCAGGACTTTCTGCACGCATGAGATTGACATGGCTGCCACCGCTCATAGGGATAACTGCAAGCAGGAATACAAGTACACCCATTCCGCCAATCCAGTGTGTAAAGCTTCTCCAGAAGAGCATGCAGTGGGACAAGCTTTCGACATCGCTTAAAATGCTTGCTCCCGTTGTTGTAAAACCGGATATAACTTCAAAAAGTGCATCGGTAAAGCTAGGAATCTCCCCTGAGAAAACAAATGGAAGAGCCCCGAATATTGAGAGAATTATCCAGCTCAATGCAGTGGTGATGCATCCCTCTTTTAAATAAATAGTAGTGTTAGTAGGCTTTTTTACCGAAAAGGCAAAGCCTATTATCAAGCAAAGGAGTGCGGTGAATAAAATAGCCATACCGCTTTTCTCCCCATATATTCCAGCGACAATACAAGGAAACATGAGAAGCAGGGCTTCAAGCTTCAATACATATCCCAGAATATATCTGATCATAGTAGTATTCATTGCTGCCTCCCCTTATGCTAAGATGTCCTGGATGTCTGTAAATCCGACATGCTTTGTAATAATCATGACTGTATCGCCCTTTTGGATGTAATCATGTCCGCCAGGGATGATAATCTGTCCGTTTCGTGAGATGAAGGCTATGAGAAGCTCATCCTTGAGCCTTATATCCTTAAGCAGGATATTGGTTACAGCTGAGTCTTCCTTGATATCAAATTCTACAGCCTCCACACGGTTGTCATACATGTGGTAAAGTGTCTCGATATTGCTGCCTCGTGATGCGTTTTTGGCACGGACATATGCGATTATGGATTCTGCGGCAATGTGTTTTGGATATACCACGCTTCCCAAATCGAGAGAATTAATTACTTCTGTGAAGTTTATTCTGTTTATCTTGGTGATTGCTTTTGCATTGCTCACAGCCTTTGAGTAGAGGGTGAGCATTATGTTTTCCTCGTCTATTCCTGTGAGTGGAACAAAGGAAGCTGCTTCCTCCAGACCCTCTTCCTTCAAGAGGTCTTTGTCTGTTCCATCACCATGGATAATGATTGCCTTTGGCAGAAGTATGCTTAACTCTTCGCAGCGGGCAAGGTCATTTTCTATAATCTTAACCTCTATTCCTGCACGAATCAGCTGATCTGCCAGATAATATGCGGCTCTTCCTCCACCGATAATCATAGTGTCTGAAACATGCTTTGTCTTAAGCCCCAGGCTTGAGAAAAAGGTTCTTGCAGCCTTTCGGGATGCCACAAAGGACATCTTGTCTCCACTTTTTAATACAAAATTACCAGAAGGGATGAAGACCTCATCGCCTCTCTCCACCGCACCTATCAGCACATCGCTGGCAAGATTCTTGCCCAGCTCTGATATTGGCAGGTTATCCAGCATATTTCCCTCTGGAATTTGAAATTTTATAAGCTCAGCCTGACCATGAGCAAAGGATGTTACTTCAAGAGTGGATGGCATGTACAGAATTTTTGCCATTTCTCTGGCTGACTCAAGCTCAGGATTTATAACCATTGTAAGTCCAAGTTTTTCTCTTAGGTAGCCGATTTCCTGACTGTATTCAGGAGTACGGACTCTTGCTATAGTAGCGCAGTTACCAATCTGTGAAGCGATTGTGCAGCACAGCAGGTTTAACTCATCTGAGTTAGTTACTGCGATTAGCAAATCTGCATTTGCTATTCCAGCTTCCCGCTGGATGGTGTAGCTTGCACCATTGCCTTCAATTCCCAGAACATCGTACATATTGCACATCTGCTGTATCATAGCAGCTTTTTTGTCAACTATGGTAATATCATGCCCCTCGTTGCTAAGCTGCTCGGCCAGATTTCTTCCGACCTTACCACATCCTACGATAATAATTTTTAAACCGGAATGTGATGATTCTTTTTTTGTAAACATAATATCCTCCGAATAATTACCTGATAAAGGTATAATCCAAGTGTGATTATAACACAGTAACTATAAAAAAAGAAGCCCTCCGGGGACTTTGTCCCCAGAAGGCTTCTTATGAGTTTTGGCTTAAATATTTAATTGTAAGATTACAATTATTCAGCTCTCTGCATAGCCTCTTCGTAATCCTTTGTTCCAGCCCAGACATCGTTTGAATATGGGTTCTTGCCCATCTCGATAGAACGCTTGATGATAACTGCGATACAGATTACGTTTGCAACAACTGCAAGGAATGATACAACACCCTGCGCTGTTGGGTTAGCTGTGATTCCGTATGAAGAGATTACCTCACCAGCCTTGGCTGTCTTTCCTGCACCAGCCTGGAAAAGTGCAACTGCATCTTGGTAAAGGTCACAAGCCTTGATTCCGTTTGCTGAAGCTCCGCCATATACTGAAGGCATAACTGAGAACTTCTTAGAAATCTGGAATGTAGGTACTACCTGAGCGAACATACACCAGAGTGCAAGTGTGTTGGCACGGTTCTGAATCCATGCACCCTTGTTCCATAATGCGTTTGCAAATGTAGGAGCAAGGAGAAGAGCAACACCACAGTACCATGTATGTGTAGGTAAATTGTTGTATGTATACTCGAAGTTCCAGATATCGTAAGCAACGATGAACCATACTGTCATGTCTGGCCAGAGCATATCGCTCTTGTTCTTATCCTTTGATGTGTAAAGGTTAACAACACCTGTCATACAGAAGATGTTGATAAGACCAGCGATTGCATTTAAGATGTTCCACCATCCACCATAGATGAATACACCTTCGTTTGAAGCCCACCAGGCACCTGAGAAGTCTCCTGTGATTCCGTAAGCTGCAAAAGCTGACTCTAAGTCAGAAACAACTGCGATAAGGATGTTAGCTGCAACGATGAACCATGGGAACCAGGCGAACCATTTTTCTTTTCCGATTCCCCATTTGTACTTAATCATCATGAAGCCGACACATCCGATGTCTGCTGCATAGAGCTTGAAGTAATGGAACCATCCATCCATGTAAGCTACTGTTGGGTTTTCAGCTCCTCCGAAGAGTCCAACGTGAGCGAGAATGAAATAAACTGTAAGGATTACCGGAATAATAACAAATAAAAGAATTCCGCCTGCCTTAGAACGACGTCCAATTTCATTCATGATAACAAGTCCGGCGAATACGAGGACCCAGCCAAGTATCTGCCACATGCTTTCAATTTGGAATAACATATGTATTGCCTCCTATTTGATTAAATTTTAATAAATATTATAATGTAAGTATAAACAGTTTATTTACAAAAAACAACAGACAAAACAAGTGAAGTGTCTGGAAAATTGGCTTAAAATTACATACCAGAAAGGAAATTCATCTAAAATGCATGACTTTTTAAAAGCAAACTATCACACACATACCTTCAGATGCCATCACGCAGAGGGCACAGAGAGGGAATATATAGAGGCAGCTATAGAAATGGGGATTGAGAAGCTGGGCTTTTCAGACCATGTGCCATGTCCATTTAAGGACGGTTTTGTATCGGGAATCAGAATGACCATGAATGAGGCACCGGAATATGTGGACACAATCAGAAGGCTGGGAGAGGAATACAGGGACGATATACAGTTGTTTGTGGGCTTTGAGGCAGAATATGTGCCGGAGTTTTTTCCAGAGCAGAAATACATATTTGACAATTTAGGCTGCGACTACATGATAATGGGGCAGCATTTTCTGGAATCAGAGAAGACAGGTCCATATATGGGAAGCATCACAGAGGACGAATCCCGCATACGCCAGTATGTGGACACTGTTATAGAAGGAATGAAGACTGGATATTTTAAATATCTTGCTCATCCGGACCTTATTAATTTTGCGGGGCTTGACTCTGTCTATGACTGGGAGATGACCAGACTATGCAGGGCGCTTAAGGAGATGGATATACCGGTTGAGATAAACATACTTGGAATAAGTAATAACAAGCACTATCCTGCAGAGAAATTCTGGGAGATACCGGGACACGTCGGCAACAAGGTGATACTTGGACTTGATGCCCACAGCGTGCAGAATGTAAAGGATGTGGAAAGCTTCGAAAAGGCTATGGAAATAGTAAGTAAATACAATTTAAATCTTATAGATGATATAGGACTTTAAAGGTGACAGGAGAAGATAAAAATGGTAAAATGACAGAGGAGAGTAAATAATGTATTGGAGGTAAATATGAAACTAAAAACATCGCAAACTATCCGAATCGGATTTGCATTTTTGTCTATCTGCGCCTTCTGGCAGATGTATAATAATGTAATTCCACTTATGCTGACCAACACCTTTCACATGAATGAAACCATTACGGGCGCTATCATGGCAGCTGATAATGTGCTGGCACTTTTCCTTTTACCACTCTTTGGCGGACTGTCGGACAAGTGTACCAGCAGGATGGGCAAGAGAAGACCCTACATATTATGTGGAACTGTTGCAGCAGTATTTCTTATGCTGCTTATTCCATTTTTGGATAACAGCTTCTTTGCAGATCCAAAGACATCCACAGAGGTTATTTTCGTATGTGTGCTGGGCTGCCTCCTAGTGGCCATGGGCACCTACAGGAGCCCTGCTGTGGCACTTATGCCGGATGTCACACCAAAGCCCCTTAGAAGTAAGGGCAATGCAGTCATCAACCTGATGGGAGCATTGGGCGGTATAGTATATCTAATCGTTGCATCCCTTATGTACTCGGCTGACAGGACAAAGGATTTGGAACATGTCAACTACCTTCCACTTTTTATGGTGGTAGCAGGAATTATGGTTATTTCCCTCATTATAATAATGTTCACAGTCAACGAGGTAAAGCTTGGCAGGGAGATGCAGGAGTATGAGGCAGAGCATCCGGAAGAGAACCTTGAGGAAAAGGCAGAGGATGGAGGAACCAGGCTTCCGGAGGAGGTAAAGCGGAGCCTTGCGTTTTTGCTTTGTTCGATAGCTCTGTGGTTTATGGGCTACAATGCAGTTGATACCTGGTTTACTACCTATGCAAACAAGATGTGGGGCATGAGCCTTGGACAGGCGGCCATGTGTCTTACAGTGGCAACCGGAGGGGCGGTACTCTCTTATATTCCGGTTGGACAGGTGGCAAGTAAAATAGGCAGGAGAAAGACAATCATGGCAGGCATTGTGGGGCTGGCAGCTACATTTGTTATCATATTTATACTGACAGTGGTTAGCAGCAGCTTTAACCCTGTGTTATATGTGGTATTTTTATTTGTAGGTCTCTCATGGGCTGCTATCAATGTAAACAGCCTGCCTATGGTTCTTGAGATGTGTAAGGGCGGCGAAGTAGGCAGATTCACTGGATATTACTATACATTCAGCATGACAGCCCAGATTGTGACACCTATCGCCGCAGGAACATTACTTAAAAAGGTAAGCTACACAACACTGTTTCCATATGCAGCAGCGTTTGTTGTGGCATCATTTGTCACAATGTGCTTTGTAAAGCATGGCGATAATAAAATAGAAGCAAAAAAGGGGCTTGAAGCCTTTGATGTGGAGGACTAATGATATGAGCTTTGAGAATTTCAGAAAAAAAGACAGATGCCTGGTATGGGCACACAGAGGTGCAAGCGGCTACGCACCGGAAAATACACTGGAAGCCTTTAAAAAAGCTGTGGAAATGGGAGCAGACAGCGTGGAACTGGATGTACAGCTCACCAAGGATGACCAGATGGTTGTTATTCATGACGAATTAATCGATAGAACCAGCGATGGCAGGGGCTGGGTTAAGGACATGACTCTCGAGGAACTTAGAAAATATAATTACAACAAGACTCATCCTGAGTATGAGCATGCAGACATACCAACCCTAAGAGAAGTCTATGAGCTTTTAAAGCCCACAGGACTTACAATAAATGTGGAGCTTAAGACTGGAATTGTATTCTATGAGGAGCTTGAGAGAAAAGTCATAGAGCTGACTAAAGAGATGGGCATGGAGGATAAGGTGCTTTACTCTTCCTTTAACCATTATACCTGTGTGAAGCTCCATGAGCTTAATCCAGAGGCATATGTGGGATTTTTGTATGCAGATGGACCAATCGACATGGCATCATACGCTAAAAAGCATGGAGCAGATGCTCTTCATCCTGCCCTTTACAACCTACAGTTTCCTGATTATATGCAGGATGCAGCAGCAAATGGGCTGGATGTAAATGTCTGGACTGTAAATGAGCCGGAGCACCTCGCCCTTGCCAGCCAGATGAGGGTAAATGCCATTATCACAAACTATCCGGACAGAGCTCTGGAGATAGCAGAAAAATATAAGTAATTTGGTGTAATAATATGTGTCAGACATGGAGGGAAAAAAACTTCCTTATTAATGAGGAAGACTTTGAGACTAAAATGCGAGAGACAGTTCTGCCCCTGCTTAAGGCAGATATCCGCGAGGAATATTTTACCAGCAGGGACGGGAGCAGAATACATACAGAGTATATGATTAATCCGGATGAAAAGGCAGCGATTGTCATATCCCATGGCTTCTGTGAGTTTGCAGGCAAATATCACGAGATGATGTACTATATGTATAAGTGTGGTTATTCGGTATTTTTTATTGACCACAGAGGACATGGCTATTCTGACAAATGCGATGTGGATCCTGATATGGTCTATGTAAAGAGCTTTCAGGAATATGTGGATGATTTTGCAGATTTCATAGAGCATATTGCCAAAAAGCGGAGCAGGACAGGAAAACTCTATCTCTTTGCACACTCGATGGGGGGAGCTATTGCAGCAATGTATCTGGAACAGTTTCCGGATACATTTGAGAAGGCAGTCCTGTCATCGCCTATGATTGAGATGCGTTACGGCAGCTATTCCATGATTGCAGTCAGGGTGCTTATGCTTTTGTCTGTAGTATTACATTGGCAGAAAAAATACATGCCGGGACAGCATGGCTTTGACAATCTGAATGTATATGAGACCAGCAGTGCCATATCAAGGAGCAGATATGAGTATGCATTTGCTTTGCGGCAAAGTGACAGGCACTTTCAGACCTATGGCGGTTCTTATAGCTGGGGAAGGGCTGGCATGGCTGCGTCTGCATATATCAAAAAACACGCAGGAGATATAAGGACGCCGATTCTTTTATTGCAGGCGGGCAATGATTCGCTGGTCAGGCCAGAGGCACAGGATTATTTTGTGAAACATACAGCTAATACAAGCTTTATCAGATACGAGGACTCAAAGCATGAGATATTTAATGCCGGAGACGAGACGAGATACAAGTATTATGATGATGTATTTACTTTTTTTAATGCCTGAGTATTCAGAGAAAACTGTCAGTGGCAGGCTCTGTATATGCGCATGCAGGTGTGATTAGATTATATAGTGAGGGAAAGAAATAGTATGAAGAAGATATTAAAGTATATTGGAATAGTTGTTGCAGTTATTGTGATTGCAGCAGTAGTTGGTATAGGTATCCTGACAGTCACAGAGTACAAGCCGGATGATACAGAGGCTGTGGCAGTGACTGGTGAGAGCAGTGGGACGGTAAGTGAGGGAGATTCCTTGAGCATTCTGACCTGGAATATAGGTTATGGTGCTCTAGGTGCAAACGCAGACTTTTTCATGGATGGCGGAGAGCATGTGAGTACAGCCACAAAGGAACAGACAGAGGATAATATGGCAGCAATCAGCTCGCTCATAAGTGATACAGACCCTGATATTGTCATGCTTCAGGAGGTGGATACAGACTCAAAGAGGTCTCATTATATCAATGAATCTGATTATCTGATGTCAGCCCTCACTGGCTATGAGAGCACATTTGCGTATAATTACAAGGTGCTTTATGTCCCATATCCACTGCCTACAATAGGAAAAGTAAACTGTGGAATAAATACCCTGAGCAAATTTGATGTGACAGAGTCTACAAGGATGTCCCTGCCATGTCCGTTTACTTACCCAATCAGAATCTGCAATCTGAAAAGATGTATTATGGTTGACAGAATACCACTTGAGGGCAGCGACAAGGAGCTGGTTATTGTAAATCTTCATCTGGAGGCCTACGATTCCGGTGAGGGCAAGATAGCCCAGACAGCAATGCTCAAGGAAATACTTGAGACAGAGGCTGAAGCGGGTAATTATGTAATTGCAGGAGGAGATTTCAACCAGTCATTTTCAAATGTAGATACATCCGCATATCCGTTGGTGTCAGAGGATATGTGGCAGGCAGGGCAGATTGACGTGGATGAGTTTGATAATCTGACCTTTGTTACAGATAACAGTACACCTACCTGTCGTTCGCTGGATAAGCCATATGAAGGAGCAGACCCGGATAACTTCCAGTTTTACATGATTGATGGATTTATTGTGTCGGATAATATACAGGTGGATGAAGTTAGTACTATAGACACAAAGTTTGAAAACACTGACCATAATCCTATTCAGATGAAGTTTACTCTTAAGTGAAAACTGCTAAAAAGTCAAGTGGAAAAATTGACAAAAGAACGGGCGTGATTTGTGACAATTGCCTTATGGTTTTCGAATACTATATATTGTATAATATCTCTTGTTGACGAACTAAACTTAGTTATGAAAAGGGAGATGGATATGTCAGACGAGATTTTAGACGACGTAATGATCAAAGGAAGCTGTAAGGGAAAGGCGGATGCAATTGTTAATTGTCAGTGCAACATAGAGAGTGCACCTACAAGATGTGAGCAGGCAGAGCACTGTATGTTCTATTCTTATTATAAATGCAGTAAACAATGGAAGCGTCTGGCGTAGGGGGCGCCAGTCGTATATATAGTATATTTTTAGGAGAGGGAAAGGCTCTTGCCTGACGACGGTGTCAGGGCAGGAGCCTTTTTGCCGTACCAAAGTATGCAATAAAAGCTGCCGGTGGCAGGTTTTATGTTTTCTAAGGTCATTTATAAAAATGTGTGACATGTAAAAAGTCAGATGATATAGTATAAGAAATAAAGAAAGCGGGGATGAGCATATGAAAAAATTACTGGTTCTCAGTGATTCGCACGGAAATATAGATAATATGGTATTTGCAGTAAAGAAAACTGCTCCGGATATGATAATTCATCTGGGAGACTGCTGGTCAGACGCTGTGGGACTGGCAGAGGAGTTCCCCGAGATACCCATGGCGCATGTTCCCGGCAACTGTGACTTTTCCATGGAGGAGACAGAAAAAATTCTTGAGATAGAGGGGCAGAGGATTCTTATCTGCCATGGACATACATATAATGTAAAGTCCAATTACCTGACCCTTGAGTATGCAGCCCATGAGAAAAATGTAACAATAGCTCTGTTTGGCCATACCCACAAAGTATTTTATGATAAGCACAACGGACTGCTTCTTATGAATCCGGGCAGCATTGGGGCACCGGGCTGGGGGACACCACCATCGTATGGGATTCTGGAGCTGGATGAAGAACAAGGCATAGTAGACATGAATATATTATATATTGAAAAAAATTGACTAAACTCCTGACATCGCTGTATAATACAGCAGTATATAAAAATGAGGAGCGGAAGAAAAATGGTAAAGGTTGTTAAGTTTGGTGGAAGCTCTTTAGCCAGCGCAGAACAGTTTGCTAAAGTTGGAAAAATAATAAGAGCTGATGAGACTCGTAAGTATGTTGTGCCTAGTGCACCGGGAAAGAGAAATCCTAAGGATACAAAGGTTACAGATATGTTGTATGCCTGCTATGCCCTTGCAGAGGCAGATAAGGATTTTAGAATTGCTCTTATGAAAATCAAAGATCGTTATGATTCAATCATCAATGGTCTTCATTTAAAGCTTTCTCTGGATGATGAATTTAAGACCATCACAGAGAACTTCAAGGCGCATGCAGGCACTGATTATGCAGCAAGCCGTGGAGAATATTTAAACGGAATCATCATGGCGAATTATCTGGGCTATGAATTTATAGATTCTGCAACAGTCATCTTTTTCGACGAAGAGGGAGAGTTTGACGCAGACAAGACTAATAAGGTACTTTCAAAGAAGCTTGAGTCAGCAGAGAAGGCAGTTATACCTGGCTTCTATGGAGCAATGCCAGATGGTAAGGTAAAGACCTTCTCAAGAGGCGGAAGTGATATAACAGGCTCTATCGTGGCAAAGGCATGCAGAGCCAGCATGTATGAGAACTGGACAGACGTTTCAGGCTGTCTTGTTGCAGACCCACGAGTAATCAAGGATCCACAGCCAATCAAGGTTGTAACCTACAGAGAGCTCAGAGAGCTTTCCTACATGGGAGCATCAGTGCTTCACGAGGAGGCTATTTTCCCAGTACGTACCTCAGGTATTCCAATCAATATCAAGAATACAAACGCACCGGAGGACCCGGGTACATTGATTGTTGAGAGTACATGCCAGAAGCCTGACTTTACTATTACAGGTATCGCAGGCAAGAAGGGCTTTGTGGCAGTAAATATCGATAAGGACAGGATGAACAGTGAGGTAGGCTTCTGCCGTAAGTGCCTGCAGGCCTTTGAGGAGAATGGTATCTCAATTGAGCATATGCCTTCTGGAATCGATACAATGACTGTATTCGTACATCAGGCAGAGTTTGAAGGCAAGGAGCAGCAGGTAATCAGCTCAATCAGACGTCTGGCAGACCCGGACATCATTGATTTGGATTCAGACCTGGCACTTATCGCAGTGGTAGGACGAGGAATGCGCCAGAACCGTGGTACAGCAGGCAGAATCTTCTCTGCACTCGCTCATGCCAATATCAATGTCAGAATGATTGACCAGGGTTCATCAGAGCTCAATATCATCATTGGTGTCAGCAATGATGACTTTGAAAAGGCTATTTCAGCAATTTACGATATTTTTGTTGAGACAAGACTTTAATAAGTGGCAACATATACTCTCTTTCATAAAATATATGGAAGGGAGTATTTTTTATGGGCAATAATACAATTATCTATGTTACAGATGACAGACAAAGATATCTGGCTCACTTCCTTCGCGGAAAAAAGAGACAGATAGAAAAGCTTGAGGACATTAATATGGCAGAGGTTGGCAGGGTGATTTTACCCACCCCTTTTACCAGACTCAGATTAAATCAAAACGAGTACGAGCAGATGAAATATGAGCTGTCCAAGTATCAGCCGAAAATATACGGCGGGGTATTTCCGAAGGATTGGAATGTGCCGAAAACTCTTGATTTTATGCAGGATGAGACTGTGGTTATGGAAAATGCCAGAATTACAGCTGAGGCAGTGGTCAGTGAAATAATAGCCAACAGCATATATGGGATAAAGAACGAAAAAATCCTTGTAACAGGCTTTGGTAAATGCGGGAAAGAGACTGCCAGACTCCTGCATGCCATGGGGGCAAAGGTTACAGTGCTTGCCAGAAGCAGGGGAGCGCGCATTGATGCAAAGGAGATGGGGCTTAATGCGGTTGATTTTTCCTATGGACCTGACGAAGCCTATGGCACCAGAGTGCTTATAAACACAGTTCCTGCAAGGGTTGTGACCAAAAAACTCATAGATGAACTGGCGGATGACAGTCTGATAATTGACATAGCATCGGGGAACGGAGGCTGCGATAAGCAGGCGGCAGAAAACAGGCAGATTAAGCTCATACATGCATTGGGACTGCCGGGGAGATACACGCCTAAAACAAGTGCAAAGGTATTGTATGACTGCATAGTAAGAAATTCACCTTCACAGATTGGTCAAAAGGAGGGGAACCCATGGATTTATCTTCTTACACCATAGGATATGGCATAACCGGTTCGTTTTGTACCTTTGAAAAAACTAAAATTGCAGTGGGGGAGCTGGTAAAGCTTGGAGCAGCAGTTGTTCCCATATTTTCGTATAATGTACAGAGGATGGATACCAGATTTGGAGGAGCAAAAGAGTTTATGGAGGCGGTAGAGGAAATCACAGGCAATCATGGAATAAAGACGATACAGGAAGCAGAGCCGATAGGCCCTAAAGCGAATCTTGATGTCATGGTGATTGCACCCTGTACAGGAAATACCATGGCTAAGCTGTGGAATGGCATAACGGATTCGC
>OGXW01000868.1_pt1 | contig 23171 bp, 19 predicted proteins | sample 1576341 | NCBI WGS metagenome assembly OGXW01 (sample SAMEA3541592, study PRJEB24748) | human gut metagenome | biome: human gut; feature: human-associated habitat; material: faeces | place: China | collected 2012
CAAGAGGGTGGAAACCGCAGGTGTCTACCCTCTTGTGCGCCCGCGCGGCGTCAGCACACTCCCCGCTGAGGTTCAGCGCCCCCTCCTCCGCCTGTCAGGGGCGAACTCGCCTGCGGCAGTTCGTGTGCCCCGGTCAGCCGGTGCAGAAAAAGGAGCCGCCCGTCAGGGGCGAACACGCTGACGCAGTTCGTGTGCTCGCTCAGCCGGTACAGAAAAAGGAGCCCGCCTTGCAGCGAGCCCCAAAGAGAGAGGATAAATTCGATTTTAACCTTCTGCGGTATCCGGCCGAGTCACCTTCTTGACCCACTTCCAGCTGTGCAGGCGGATAGCCACGGGAATGATCTTGTACAGCTGATCCCACTTGAGCAGGAAGAACACGACAACCGGCGGGAACTTCCACCAGAAAGCCGCCATTGCCGAGAACGGCACAACGATAAGCCACATGCTGATGATATTCATCTTGGCGCTGAACTTTGTGTCGCCGCCGCCGCGGATGATGCCGTTATCGCACGCCATCTGGTACGAGGTGCCGACCGTTGTGATGGCGAGCACCAGCATGAACTGCAGGGAATACTTGTACGCCGTTTCGGTGAGCGTACCGCCGAGCAGCGCAAGGATCGGTACGCGCAGAAGGAAGATCAAAAGACCCGAGCACAGTCCGATGGAGACGAACAGGACCTGCAGCGTATGTACGAGCGGACGCAGCCGCTGCTGGTTGCCCTCGCCGATGGTGCGGCCGACCACAATGCCGGATGCGGACGCGGCGCCATAGCAGACAACCGACAGAACCTGATATACCTGCACCGCGATCGCGTTGGCAGCCGTGGCATCGCCGCCGAGATGACCGAGGATACCGGTCTGTACCATCTGCGCGATGCCCCAGAGTGCCTGATTGATGAGCACCGGCAGGGAAACGTGCATGTAATCCTGCACATAGCTGGTGTCGATGTGAACCAGCTTGCGCAGGCTCAGATTGAGCTTGTGCTCCTTAAACTTCAGGTAGTAAATAACGATGAGCAGCTCCACACAGCGGGAAACCAGCGTTGCGATAGCCGCACCGCGCACGCCCAACTCCGGACAGCCGAAGTGGCCGTAGATCAGGCAGTAGTTCAGGCACACGTTGATGATGAGCGTCGAACCCGAGATCATGTAACCGATCTTTACTACACCGATCGAGCGGAGGGATGCGACCAGAATATTGGTTATTGTAAAGATAATATAGGTAAAGCAGATGATCTGGAAATACTTTTCACCTTCCGCGATGACCGTTGGCGAGTTGGACAGCAGCGACAGCAGCTGGTGCGGGAAGAACAGCACAATGCCGAACATCAGCACCGCCAGTGAACCGCCGAAGCGCAAAGCCACACCGATGATGTGCGGGATTGGCTCCAGCTTGTTTTTGCCCCAGTACTGCGAGCCCATAACGACCGCGCCCTCGCCTGCACCGACGACCAGCATCTGCAGCAGAAACTGCACCTGATTGCACAGGCTTACGCCGCCCATGGCATCCTGACTGTACCGTCCGAGCATCATAGTGTCCATCAGGTTTACGCCGTAGGTGAGCAGGTTCTGCAGCGCCAGCGACAGTGCCAGCACCATAAAGGATTTATAAAACGTCTTTTCCTTTATCATTACAACAACCCCTTTTTGTGGAGGCAACACCGCATAATTAAACTGCGGCGCTTTGCGGTAATTTTGTGCGCTGATGTCGTTCCGACTTTTTGCAATACACAAAGTATTGCTGCAAAGCCGCGCCTAATCAGCACGCAAAATTCCTCACAAATCGCTCTTGTTCAATTATGCGGTGTTACCTAAAGCCGACCAAATGAGACAGACCGCAATATCTATCGTTCCGGCCCAGCTTTTTATTTTCTTTAAACAGCATACCGAATTTCCTTTGATTTGGCAATAACAAAATACTGCAATCTATTCATATTTTGTGCTATCATAGAAGGCGGAGGAGGGAATGCCGTGAAGGTTTTCAGTGAGCCGGGTGTGCTGTCGCGCTCGGAACGATTTTTCTCAACGCCGTCCGCAACGGCTCGGCGGCTGTTTTACTATGTCACCCGCGTGGGACATTATTACTACGATGCGCGGTATAATTTTCTCGACAGCTGCGACATCGCCCATCTGGAAAGCCACAAGAATCTCTTTCTGACCTACGTTCGCTCGGGTACGATGTACTTCGAGACCGACCAGCTCTACTGCGCCGAGCGCGGACAGATCGGACTGGTGGACTGCCGGAGACCGCATCATTTTTATACCAAGGGCGACGCGGAAGCGCTCTGGATTCACTTTGACGGCGCAAACGCGGCGGCATTTTTCGAGCAGATACTCGCGTTCCGCGGCGGCAGGCAGGTGCTTACGCCGCCGGCGGATTTACGCATCGAGCAGGAGCTGGCACAGATCATTTCCGGCTTGCGCACCGGCGACATGACCGAGCTTGACCGCTCGCAGCGCATCTACCGAATCCTGTGCGCGCTGCTGTTTCCGGCGCAGGCGGGACCCGACCGGAAAAACGATGCCATTGCACAGGCGGTCAAGTATATCGGAGAACACCTGTTTGAACCGTTGTCCGTGGAGAAGGTGGCGGACGCGGTCAGCCTGAGTCCGTCGCATTTCTCGCGGCTGTTCCGCAGCACGACCGGATTTTCCCCGCACGAGTACATTATGCTGCACCGGATCGACGAGGCCAAGGCTCTGCTGCAGTCCACGTCGCTTTCGGTCAAGGAAATTGCGTTCCGCGTCGGCTACCGCAGTGAGGTCAACTTTATTACAGCCTTCACCGAGAAAACCGGCGCAACACCGACCCAGTTCCGCAGAAGTACGCTGTAAGGCGGTCTGTGGTTGCGGCGCGTTCCGGTCTTTGCTATAATAGTAGAAAAGGCAAGGGAGTGACCCCGTATGCGAGAACGCCCTCTGGTTTATCTGGTGCCGCCGATGGCTGCCGCGCTGTACGCGGCAGTCTGTCTGGAGCTGCCGGTGCAGCTGCATATCATTGCGCCGATCGCGCTTCTTCTGGTGCTCGCGGCTGTGTTCCTGCGCCGCCACAAGTGTCTGCTGAATGTGTTTGCTGTGCTGGCGGCTGCCGCTCTTGCGTTGACCGGCTTTGCCGTGTTCCGGGATTTGCGGGTCGTGCCCATTCGTGCTTTAGCCGGCGAAACGCAGGAGATCACCGCAGCCGCCTTGCGGGATGCCGAGGTGTACGACACCGACCAGCGCGTGCTGCTCTCGGCGGAGACTGCAGACGGCAGGCGGTTTCGCCTGCGCTGCTACTTGCCTGAAACCGAACCGCCATTGCTGGCAGGAGACAGGGTACGCGTCATGGCCACACTTTATGTGCCGGACACGCTCGGCGGTTTTGACCGTGCGGCGTATCAGGCGTCCGAGGGCTGCTATATCGCGGGCGCGTATGCGACCGACGAGGAGCACAACCCAGTACAGTTCGAGGTCTTGGACTCCAAGCGGGACAGCCTGCGCTTTGCGCCGCAGAGGATCGCGCGGTTCTGCCGAAATGCGGTGCAGCGTGCCCTTCCGGAACGTGAAGCCGGACTGCTGACCGGACTGCTGGTCGGCGGCAGCAAAAATCTGAGCGACACCGACCAGACCGCGTTCCGCATTGCGGGTCTCAGCCATCTGGTGGCCGTTTCCGGACTGCACATCGGCTTTCTCGTCGGGTTCTGCACGCTGCTGTTCGGCAAACGGTGGGGAACGGTTGTGTCCATCCCGCTGGTGCTGCTGTTTGTGCCGGTCGCGGGAGCCACGCCGTCCGTGCTGCGCGCGGCACTGATGTACCTGACGGCCGCAGGCGGATTTCTGCTCCGGCGCCGGTCGGGCGGATTGAACGCGCTGCTGATGGCACTGGCTGTTCTGCTGCTTGTCAATCCGTACGCGATCGCAAGCGTGGGCCTGCAGCTTTCATTCGCGTCCACGCTCGGTCTTATCCTGTTCGCAGGGAAGCTGCAGCATGCACTCGAAAAGCCATTTGCCGGTGCGCCGAAACTCGTGCGCAAGGTGCTTGCGGTCATCACGAGCGCACTCAGCTGCACGGTTTGCGCTACGATATTTACAGTACCGATTCTGCTGACCTCGTTCGGCGCGGTGTCCGTGCTGTCACCCATCAGCAACCTGATGACGGTCGGCGTGACCTCGCTCTGCTTTGTGGGCGGGTTCGTGCTGTGTGTTGCAGCAGCGGTCTGTCCGGCGCTTGTGCCGATGCTCGCCGGACTGGTGCGTCCGCTTATAAGCTATCTGCTCTGGTCAGCGAATATCATCGCGGACCTCGGCTTCGGCACGTTGCACCCGAACAACACCTTCGGTCTGGCGGCGCTCGGCATCGTGTTCGCGACGCTGCTTGTGTGGCTGACTGCCGGAAAGCACGTCAAATGGAAAGCCGTGCTGCCGTGTCTGGCGGTGGTGCTGACCGGCCTGTGTATCGTCGAGGTGCAGTACCAGAACGGCCACTATACGGTGACGTATCTGCCGTGCGGCAACGGTCAGGCCATTCTGCTGAGCGACACCGAACACGCGATGCTCATAGACTGCGGCAGCTACCGGAACGCTGCGCGTCAGGTACGCGAGTGGCTGCGTTGGAATGGTCTGAAGCGGCTGGATACGGTCGTGCTGACCGCGGTCGATCAGGGACATGCGCGCAACCTGCCGGAGCTGATGGAAACGGTCGAGGTTGGGGAACTGCTCATGCCCGCAGGCTGTCAGGAGCGCAAGACCAACGCCGATTTGCTTTCCTTCGTGCACGAGCGTGAGGCGCGGGAGATAAGCGAGCCGGTGACGCTTGCGAACCCGATCGCACCGGTGGAGCTTTTCCCAGTCACCGAGGGAAAACTGGCTGTAAGCATAGCGGACGAGGTGCTCATCCTGCACAGTCCGACCGAGAAACAGCTATCGGCCTATTTAGAGAAAAACACGCTGCCTGCCGCAGCGGAGCTGGTGCTCAGCGCGAACCATCTGAGCAGTGGCGAAAGCATGGCGCAGTACGCCGAAGCGGCAGGCGCACAGCATATCATCATTGCGGCGAGTTCGGAGAAGGGACTGCAGTCGCACAAGGGACTGGACGTGCAGAGCACCTATAAGGAAGGTGAGATCGCACGGCAGTTCAAAAAGGAGTAACACATGGCGGCAAGAGAAACCAAACCAAACGGAAAATCACAGCTGATCCGCGACTTGAAAAACGGCGAATTTGCCACGCTGTACATCATTTCGGGCGAGGAAAGCTACATGAAGGAATACTATCTGCGGCAGCTGCGGCAGAAGGTGGTGGACGAGACCTTTGCGGATTTTAATCTTATTGAGTTTGAGGGCAAGGGTCTGACACCGGAAATGCTGACCGAAGCCATTGACAGCTATCCCGCGATGGCGGATAAAAAGCTGATCATCGTCAAGGACTTCGACCTGTTCAAGCCGCCTGCCGGCTTCGCAGACGTGCTGCCGGGCGTACTCGGTGACCTGCCGGAGTACGTCTGCCTCGTGTTCTACTACGACGTGCTGGACGGCAAGCCGGACAAGCGCACCAAGCTGTACAAAACGCTCGAGAAGCACGCCTGCTTTGCCGAGTTCGCACACGCAGAGGAGCAGGAGCTGGTGGCGTGGCTCGAGCGTCGTGCAAAGGCGCTCGGCTGCATGATCGAACCGGGAGATGCGTCGTACATGATCTTCCTGTGCGGCAATTCCATGACCAACCTCGCCGGTGAGATGGAAAAGGCAGCCGCGCACACCACGACCGGCGTTATCAAGCGCTATAACATCGATGCGGTATGCTCGCCGGTGCTGGATGCAGTCGTGTTCGACCTGACCGACGCGGTAACCGCAGGCAGGTTTGATCGGGCGGTCGCACTCGTCGGGGAGCTGCTCGCGCAGAAGAACAACGAGGTCATGATCTTCACCGCCATCACACGTCACATCCAGCGTCTGTATGCTGCCAAGTTGTGCGCGGAGAACCGCGGCGGCGAAAAACAGCTGATGGAGATGATCGGCTCGAAATCGCCGTACTACGCAAGGCAGATTCAGAATGCAGCACGGCGTGTGCCGCTCAGCTGGCTGCGAAAGGCGGCGTCGCTGTGCGCGGAGACCGATGCCGCACTCAAGGGCGGCGCAGCAGACCGGCAGAAGCAGATTGAGCTGACGCTGCTCACCATGGCGGCAGAGCTGAAGGGGGAAAAGAAATGACGCGCATCAGGGAAGCAATTCTGGTAGAGGGCCGGTATGATGTGAACACCGTCCGGCAGGTGGTGGACACCGTGGTGCTTGAAAGCGGCGGATTCCGCATTTTTAACAATAAAGACCAGCTCAAGCTGCTGCGCCGTATCGCGGAAACGCGCGGTCTCATTGTGCTGACCGACAGTGACGGTGCGGGCTTTGTCATCCGCAACTATCTCAAGGGCGCGTTGCCGAAGGGCTGCGTCAAGCAGGCGTATGTGCCCGATATCGCGGGCAAGGAACGCCGCAAGCGGCACGGCTCCAAGGAGGGCAAGCTGGGCGTGGAGGGCATGCGTCCGCAGGTGATTCTGGACGCGCTCCGCCGAGCGGGTGCAACCTTTGCACAGCAGGACGAGAGCGAAGCGCCGGTGCATCCTGTCATCACCAAGGCGGATTTTTACGAGTGGGGACTGTCCGGCAGACCGGACAGCACCGCACGCCGCGCTGCCGTTCTGCACGCGCTGGATTTGCCCGCGCACATGACGGCAAATGCTCTGCTGGAGTTTATCAACGCTGTTGGCACGCATGAGCAGGTTGCGGAAATCATTCAGCAGTACGCGGAGAAAACCGAGAAAATTGAGGAATAATTTCCGCACGAATGATTGAAAAACCTGTCGAAGTATAGTACAATGATAAAATACCAAGTGCAGCTATTGCAGAGCTGATGAAAATAAAGCAAAAAACAGGGAGTGGCAGCATGAACTTTTTAGAGGAACGAATTGTCAAGGATGGCGTTGTTAAGGAAGGCAACATTCTGAAGGTAGACAGCTTTCTGAACCATCAGATGGATATTAACCTGTTTGATCAGATGGGCGAGGAGTTCAAGCGCCGTTTCGCGGACAAGCCGATCAACAAGATCGTTACCATTGAGGCATCCGGTATTGGCATTGCCTGCATTGTGGCACGTCATTTCGGCGTTCCGGTCGTGTTTGCGAAAAAGACCCAGAGCGTCAACATCGACGGCGAGGTTTATGTTGCCGAGGTTGAATCCTTTACGCATAAGTGTAAGAATCAGGTTATCGTTTCTAAGAAGTTCCTCGGTCCGGATGACCATGTGCTTGTTATCGATGATTTTCTGGCAAACGGCTGTGCGCTGCAGGGCCTGATCTCCATCGTGGCACAGGCCGGCGGTACGGTTGAGGGCATCGGCATCGCCGTGGAGAAGGGTTTCCAGCAGGGCGGCCGTATTATCCGCAATCTGGGCTATCAGCTCGAGTCGCTCGCTATCGTGGACGGCATGGACGCTAAGACCGGTGAGGTGCACTTTAGAGAGCAGTAATATAGAAAGTTTGAAAGGGGAAGGCGTTGAGCCTTCCTCTTTTTGTTTGCGGGAGTGGGGATTAGATGAAAGACAGGAGTTAGGAGTTTTCGGAGAGTGAAGAGAAACGATGGTTTACCCTTTTTCATGTTTTATATTACATATATCGTAGGGTGCGACGACTCGGCACACCGCATTGAACGATTGGCACATGTTATATCGTAGGGGAGCACATTGTGCTCCCACGCAACGCCATATCGAACATGTTCTCGGGCGCACATGGTGCGCCCCTGCGGTTGGGCAAGGCGCAGATGAGTTACATACGGTGTGACGAGTCGTCACACCCTACGGTAAAGTGTGTTGATAAATATAATTCGCAGGCGCCGTGCATGATCACCAGACAAAAGAGTTGCGGAGAGCAGCCGGCATGTGTAGCGGTACGGTATCTGTGAACTGCGAATATTTCACGAAACAAACGCAGAAGTAACCTGACTGCCGTTCTTCTTCACTTTTTAGGCTTGTATACACCGTATTATCACGTTTTTTGGTATTTTAAGTACGCCGATTAGGAGTGACTTTTTTCGCCACTCCTAAAATGAGAAAATATGTGATTTTGACGGCTTATTCCTGCTGCTGCATATACAGTTCGTACACTGTATTGGAGGTTGATTAGTTGAGAACCTTGCGTGGATAGTTATTGATCCAGTCCTGCAAGGCAGTGATCTGTGCTGCCGTCACTTTGGAGAAGTCAGTACCTTTTGGAAACCATCGCCGGATTAGACGGTTAGCGTTCTCATTCGAACCGCACCCACACTCGATGTGATCGACTCCTATGCCAAACGCTTTCCGAAAGCGGTTCAGTGCCTTGAAGACGAATTGGAAGATTCTCTGGCCTTCTATGCATTCCCAATGCTGGATGCGCGAAAAATCTCATCTTCCAACATGATTGAAAGATTGAATCGTGAAATCCGCAGACGTACCAGTGTGATTGGAATCTTTCCGAATGAAAGTTCTTATGTTCGTCTGGTGACAACGTATCTCATGGAATACGCCGAGGACTGGTCTGTTTCCAGAGCCTACATAAGCCATGAATCCATTGCGGCCATACTGACCACCGCAGCTTAACTTCATTTTTCAGGAGCCTTTTTGCGAGCTTCACTTGACGCGGTCCGGTCAATGGCTGCAAATTGCTGCAACGCAAAATCGCATTCTCACAAAAATATTATTTGCTGCAGATAAAAGCAAAACCGACGGTCTAAACCGTCGGTTTTGTGTTAGTTTGGTGGAGCTAAAGGGGAAGCAGTCGAACTCGACGGCCTCCCCTTTAGCAAAAGGGGATTCGTCGGTCCAATACTCATCCAGCGAGAACCAGTCCCGCCACGTGATTTCCTGCCTGTCGTCCTCGGAGAACCACATGCTCACGACGAGCTTGTCGTCGTACAGATAGACCTTGTCCACGAAATACTCGAAGACTTGGTCTCGAATCTCCGGGTCGTTCACGTCGGCATGCAGGAACTTGTCGAAGTACGCCTGGATGCTGTGCCTGTCCTCGCACAGCGACACGCGGACGTTTTCCGTCCCTATGGCATCGTTCAGGGCGCTCTTCTGCTCCTCGAGCTGCGTGAGACGTTCCGTCACCGTATCGCTGACCACGCCCTTCTCGATGACCTTCACGAGGTTCGCAAGGCTTTTCTCCACCTCCCTGCGCTTCGCCTCCAGCGCCTCGAGATACGCGGTGTCGTTGTGGTTCCTCTCGTAATACTCCGCCGCATCCAGGGCGAGCGCCGTCACGTTCTCCTCGTCGTCGACGATGTTGTGCAGGGCGAACAGCACCATGTCCTCTAAGTCCCGCTTGCGGGCCTTGTGCAGGTGGCACTCTTTCCTGCGCTGGGCGGAGCAATAGTAGTAGTAATACTTCCGCCCGGTCTTGCTCGTACCCGACACGCCCTGCATGGTGCTCCCGCACTCACCGCAATAGAGCTTGCCCGTGAGCCAATAGCGCGGAGCCTCGGCGTCGTCCATGCCGTGCGCCCGCTGCGAACCCTTGCGCTTGTTCTCGGCGAACCGCCTTTGCGCCCTATCGAAGGTCGCCTCGTCGACGAGGACGGGCATTCCGCCGGCGACCACGATGTCGCCGTGGTGGTACTCGCCGATGTAGGCGCGGTTCTTGAGCATCTTGTTCAGCATGTTCACGCTGAACTTCGCGTTCCTCGGCGTGCGCAGGCCCTGCGCGTTCATCTCCTCGGCAATGGTTTTCAGCGGCTTGCCCGATGCGTACTCCCCGAACGCCCACTGCACGAACGGCGCCGTGTTCGGGTCCGGGATGTACTTCTTCGTAGACCTGTCCACGTCATAGCCGAACAGCCTGTGGCCGTTGTACAGGGCGTGCTGCGCGTTGTAGTCCATGCCGCGCTGGATGTTCTGCGACAGCTGGCGGCTGTAATACTCCGCCATGGCCTCCATCAGCCCCTCGATGAGAACGCCTTCGGGTCCCTCCGTCGGGATGTGCTCGGCGAGCAGATGAATCTCGCAGCCCGCGTCGCGGATTCTCTTCTTCGCCATCGCCAGCACGTACTTGTCGCGTCCCAGACGGTCGGTCTTCCACATGATGAGGGTATGAGGACGGATTTTTGCGACTTCCGACAGCATCTGCTGGAACCCCGGCCGTGCGTCCGTGGTACCGGATATTGCCGCGTCCTCATACTCCTGCACGATTTTGAAGCCGTGCGCATCCGCCCATTCGTGGGCAAGCTCGCGCTGCTGGTCGATGCTCGCGTCGTTTTGCGAGTGGGACGAGAAGCGATAGTACGCTATCGCAAGGTTGTTGTCGTTCGGCGCGAATTTCTTCTTGCGTGCCATAGGCTCACCCCCTCCCGTCTTTTCTGCTTATAGGTTTTCACGTCTATTCCTCCTATATGATGAATTGCGTAAATACGCATTTAATTATAAAGCCCGCCGCCCAAAAGAGCGACGGGCTTATTCTTTTACGCTCCGACAACCCGTCTAGTCGTCGCTATCAGCTTATCCTTGCACTTCGCTACATCGGCAATCGCCAGCTTCTCAATGGCGCGGATATAACGCTCCATGTAATCGAAGTTGATATTGCCATCAGATGTGACGGGGAGGCTGACTTCACAGAGCTTCACCCTGTCCCACGTAGCTTTCTTGTCATACGAAAACTGTTCTTTCGTAATTTTTTCTATGCACTTTGCCATATACAAGAGAGCTTCTGTGGTTTTGACTTCAGCCACGGGCTTAATCAAATACGCATCCCAAAGTACCCCCACAGGCTGCGGCTGAGCATAGACGGTGCCCGTGGCAACCGCTCCGTTCTGGATAACATCAATACACATCTCCTGAGTGTCCCAATCAGACTTACGCCCGTAGAACATGATTCCGTTATCACCAAACTTCGCGTTTACCAAAGGGACGCAATACTCCTCATTTGGAACAGTCGACGTATCGCGTCTTTTGTCGAAGTCCGCCTTTTTGCATTTTGCTTCGAGCTTGTTAAACACATCGCCGACCTTAAATGCTTTGAAAGCTATCTGCCCATTACGGCAATCAGCCTCCGAAGCGTCTGATTCGTCAGAAACGGATTCTGGAGAGAGCACGAGTATTTTTTTGTCCTCATCGGTCAGCTCGTAGTCATCAAGACCAGAGGCCATAAGATAAGCGTCAAGCTCAGCGATGCGCTCCTGTTCAAGCTCAGCGATGCGTTCCTGTTCAATTTCAGTGATTCGCTTTTGCATGTACTCATAGTCAATGTCATTAACCGTGTACTGATGGTTAGAATTGCTCGACTCAACAACTGGCAACTCAAACCTAGCTTTTTTCGCTACGGACCAATGTCTTGCGTATCCAAGGTTGGGTATCGCTTTCTTCCAACAAGTTATGATATACAGCAGCACTTCATCGGGCATCTCGACCAATGGAACAAGCACTTTTACGTTGTCCATGACGCAAAAGTCCTCATGTACGATATTCATCGTTCGCGTATGGTCACCAAACACAAGATAGACCGGCGCTTTTTCCGTAATCTTGAACAACGGCTCCCTATCCACAAACCCAACGCGCCCATTATTACGCGTATCCGAAGAATAAGCGGGTGTTTTGCCAGCGGGAACCAACTCACGTTTTGATACCTTGAAAGACTGGGGCAGCAGCTTGAACAAATCCGAATAAACATACTCCTTATTCATCCACGCTCACCTCGTCTTTCAGAATCGCGCCGACCTTCCACGCGAGGTAGTCGGCGACGGTCTTCTTGAAGTCCTCCTCCGTGGGCGTGGTGTCAATCTTCTTGTGTTGATTGAACGTCCAATCATTCCCGTCCAAGGAAACCGTATCGCGGATGACAAGACCGTTCGCCTCGGTGTAATAACTCGTCTTCGACTTCTTGCTGAGGCATATCGCCGCCACCTCGTCATAGCGCTCCAGCGCATGGTCGGTGTTGCGAAGATTGACCTTCTGAGTGGACTTCTTGCGGTTCTGGCGGGTGTAGCCGTCCTCCGAGAAGTCGATGAACGTCACGACATCATCGGCTTCGTGCGGACGGTTAACCTGAAACAGATAGATTGCCGTCTGAACGGACGATTTGCCACTGAACAGGTCATCCGGCATATGCACGCTCGCAATCAGCGTGTTCTTCTCCAGAATCCGCTTCGCGTAAACGTCTCCCTGACCACTTCCGGCATTTTCCTGAATTAGCACCGCACCGTACCCTGTCTCCATACGCGACAACGCCTCATCGACAAAAATGAGACCCTTGCCCGGTGCCGAGTAGGGCGGATTCAACAGGAACACGTTCGCCGGGAATGTGTCCTTGTGACTCTTGATGAACTTCGGGCCTTCCTTGTGCGAATCACCGCAGATAATCTGCGAGGACCCGTCACCCATGAGAATCATGTTCAGAACGGCAAGGATGTAGATGTTGCCCAGAATCTCGATACCGAGCAGCTGGTTGTGTTTGATGTTCTCGACCTTGCTATCCAGCGTCTGCGTGTCCTTGATGCGCTTCTTCGCATCATCAATCATGATTTCCATGGCGGACACGAGGAAGCCGGACGAACCCATGCAGGTATCCCACACGAACGAGTCCATGTCCGTCCGCGTGATTCGCGCCATCAGCGCAGTCACGAAGCGCGGCGTCAGCACCACGTCATTGAGCTTGTCGTTCTCGATGGCAACCCAGTCGTTCAGACTGTTCAGAATCTTGCCCGTGAAATCCAAGTGGATGTTGCTTTCGAGGAGCGGCAGGATGTCTTCCTTGACCTGCTTGTAAATGGACTTGATGACGCTTTCGCCGTTCACGGGCTTCCAGAGGTCGCGCTTTTCGAACACAGGCTTTAGGTAGTTCAATACCATGTTGACCTTGTCGGTCGAGCAATTCTTCTTACGCAAGAAGGCTTTCGTCCTACGCAAGACGATGCTCCCGTCGTTGTCATCATGGTCGTCGTTGCTGTAGAAGTCAGCAACTTCCAGCGGCTTCACACCCTCCGTCGTAAGGCCCGCCATGATGAGACCGCAGAACAGGTACAGCTTCTCGTTAGTGCCCAGCAAGGTCTTGATGCTCGCATCGTCGTAAATCCTCTGGTGGATTCCCTTGATGCTCTGCTCCAACAGCTCCTCTTTGTCGCGCTTGAGCTTTTCCTTCTCGGCATCCGTCAGCGAGAGCTTGTCAAGCTCGGCGAAGAACGCGTCTATGTTCGACTGCTTCATCTGCACGAAATCGAAGCCGACCAGTTCCTTCGGAACCCGGTCATTCTTCTTCGACACGTAGTAAGCCTTGACCTCCGAGTCCTTGACACAACCCTCTTCGAGCGTCGAACCATTGATGCCGACGATGATAACTTCGCTGTATGTACCTTCATCCAAAATCGCCAGACCATAATGCAAAGCGCCGTTTACAGCGAACTGCTGCACGGCACGGTTCGGATTCTTGCCGCCGCTCACCAGCTCAATATCACCGTCAGGTGTCAGCTTCTCCAGCTTGCCCTTCGTGCCTTTAGCCTCAATCATCACAGGGATGTCCCGTCGGGTCTTGTTTTGCAGCAGAAGTTGGATGTCCGGGTAATTCACGCCAGAGCCACCAGACTTCGAATCCGCTTCCCTGAGCGCCTTCGTAATGGAACTGTTAATCTCCTCGGTCTTGCCGAAATGCCGTATTCCATAGTCATCCAAGAGCGACTTAAAGTGCTCCTCGACTTTTTCTTCAATGCTTTTCGCCATTTACTTCTCCACCTCCTCAAGATGCTCCTGCACCCACTCGTGGATGATTGCGGCAATCGTCGTCTCGCGCTCCGCAGCCATCATCTTCAGCGCCTTCTTGTCGCTCACGGTGAGCGACAGCGAGAGCGTCGTACGCTTCTCTTCAGCGGCCGTGTCGGCGACAACGGCCTTCTCTATCTTCTTCTGCTCGGCCTCGCGGTCGGCAGCGTATTTCTCGAACATATTCGCCATGGCTCGACCTCCCTTAGTCATTTACACATTTGTACAATTATACATCATCGAGACGCATTTGTCCAGATGGATAGCGCCTCTGACCTGCGGTTATTCCTTCGGGAACCCCGCGGCCTCGCGCACCGTGCCCACCAGAGCGAGCGTCGCCTTCGCGGCCTTGCCGCGTCGGTCGAACTCGACCACGGACTTGCCGGCGGCTCCCGCCTGAACGAACGCCTCGGACTGGGGCAGCGTGGCCACCGTCTGGTCGCCCGCCAGACCCTCGAACCACTCCATGAAGTCGCGGGACGCCTTGAAGCGGTTCCACCCGTTCATCACGTAGACAATCTTCGCGCGGCCGTTCTTGAACACCGCCTTGCGCATGCGCATCAGCGGCTCTATGTCCCTCGACGTGGTCCTGGTCGGGATGACCACCACGTCCGCCTCCTTCAGCCAGTCCGCCAGCCCCTCCTGCAAGGCCCCCGGCGTGTCCACCACGGCGACCTGCGCGGCGTCCGCCTCATGCGTCTTGTGCAACGTGCCGCCCTGCGTGTCCAAATCGTAGAAGCTCACGGGGATGCCGGAGCGCTCGAAGGAGAAGGCAATCTCGTCGGCGACCAGGGACTTGCCAACGCCGCCCTTCTGATTGCACACCAGAATCGTCTTCATATCCTCACCTCGCTATGTATTTAATCAATTACGCATTTCCATATTTAATTATACGAGCCGACAAATGCGTGTTCAACTGCCACTTTTGGGGCTTTTTCTGGGCTTCATCTGGGCTTTTGCTGGTCTCCAAACGGGCTTCACGACCTCGCTTCGCTCCGTCCGTTCCGCCACGTTTTCCGAATCCGTCTCATAAATGAGCGGACGGCGAAAACCCCGATTTTCCGCCCCTTGCGTGTACGCCCGTCAACGGCCCTTTTGAAGGTCTCTTCGTAGCCCGCGAGCGGGAGCTTGAGAAAGGGAGCAGCTTGACGCTGCTCCCTCATCTTCTCGGCTACTCGTCGAACTGCGCGTCCTTGTCCGCCGACCTCGGCGTCCTCACGGGCGCACGCTGCTCGGCCTCCTTGACACGGCGCTGCATGCGCTCGCTCTTCTGACGCTTCTCGCGCTCGTCCTCGTCGGACAGCGCCTTCTCCGCCGCCTTGAGGCGCTTCTCGGCATCCCACATGCTCCTGCGGGACTCGTACACGCGCCTCTCCGCCTCCTCGCGCTGCCTGCGGCGCTCCTCCGCGAGCGCCTCCTGAATCATCATGCGCAGCATCATGGCGGTCATGTCGGCCATCATGCGGGACACGGGGTCACGGGCGTTGCACCCTGCCTTGGCGAACACGTGCATGCCGGCCAGAAGCCCCGGGTACGGGTGTTGCAGGGTGTCGAGTGCCTCCTTGGAGGCATGGAACTCGCGCCTTGCGGCGTCCACGTCCTCGCGCAGCTTCGCCAGCTGCTCGTCCGGGTGGTTGCGCGCCTCGACAATCTGCTGATAGCGCTCGTCCATGAAGGGCTTGCTCTCCTCGCGTGAGCGGTGGATGTGCGCCTTCTGAAGGTCGGACGCCATCTCCGACACGTACGCCCGGTCGAGGTCGTACACGTCGAGAGCGGAATCCGCAGGGGGCTGTTCTGCCGGTTTGGCCGTCTCGGGCACGTCGGGCGTGACTTCCGGTGCCGGGGCGTCCTGCTCCGGTGCCTCAAGCCCGCGCTGCTTCGCCTCGAAGTACGCCTCGATGCCCTCGCGGGTCAGGTCGTCGGCGAGGTTGGAGGCGCGGCGCCTTCTCTTGCGCCTGCTCTTGCCGTAGGGGTCGCGGGACTTGTAGCTCCAGCCCACGGTCTCCTCTCCGGTCTTCTCGTCGACCTTGCGGGTCTCGGTCAGCTCGACGCCGCGAACCTTCAGCTCCTCGAGGAACTCCTCCATGTTGCTCGCATGGTCGCGGGCGTCCGCCACGCGGTTGCCCAGAACGCGCTCGAAGGACTCGATGCCGAACTGACCCTTGCGCTCGGCCCACGTGGTCGGCTCCCTGGCAGGTTCGGGACCCACGACGGTGAACCCCATCTCGCGGCTCAGCCGGTCGTTCTTGCGCTTCACGGTCGCATGGTCGGTGCCGTGCGCGATGGCCGTGCCGGATACCAAGTCATGGTTCGCGATGGTCGCATGGACATGCACGCAGCCGCCCTCGCCGTCGGTGTGGACCGTGACCCAGCAGGGAGCGTTCGGGGCCACTTCCTTGCACAGGGCATAGCCGTACTCGCACGCCCGCTGGATGTCCTCGGGGCTGTCACGGGAAAGCTCTTCGGGGGACCACGAGACGCGCAGCTCGTAGCCCTCGTTCAACCTCGTCCCCTGGCTCTGCCTGCGCATGGCGGAGCAGAACCGGATGAAGTCCTCGCGGGTGCCCATGTCGCCCATCTGGGCGGCGATGCGGTTCGTCTTCTCGCGGATATTGCGCGTGCGCTTCTTGCCCTCGCCGAGTTCCGTGTACGACATGCGCCCGCGGACGTTCGGCAGGGGCTGGATGTGCGTCGTCGACATCAGCTTCCACCTCCCCCAGAAAGAATCTTCTCGCCGCGCTCGCCGTACCAGTAATCGCACAGCTCCTCTAACTGCTCGGGAACGTCCGGCCACAGCAGGGCCATGGCGCGGAACACGTCCTTGCCGAAATCGGTGCGCAGGCCGTCCACCTCATCGGTCAGCTTCGACAGCTCGCCGCGCACCTCCTCGAGACCCGCCTTGCACTCGCCGAGCACGCCCGGGGAAAGCGAACCCGGATGCGATTTGGACTCCGCGTTCAGCACCCGCGCAATCTGGTTCACGTTGACGCCGATGCTCTTCGCCTCGGATGCCATACGCTCCGCGTCGGCGTTCCTCGTCACGACGTACGTCGGTTCAACATCCCCGCCCTGTACCTTCTCCACGCAACTGCGGAGAAATGCGGAGCGGGTCATCTTTTTCTCGGAGCAAATCGCGTCCAGCGCGGCAAGCTCCTCGTCCGAAAACCGAACCTGGACCGTGCGCTCCTTGTTCGGCTTCTTAGCCGCCTGACGGCGCACGCGGCTGCTCCTCATGTCTGAACTCACACCCACGTAAAACACCTCCTTTTTTTAATGCAACGTGCGCGTTGATTTTCTACGACAGAATCGACGCTAAAAAAGGAGCGAGCATGGGACTTGTCCCTACAAAACTTCGGATTTTTCTACAAAGTAGAAAATTCCTCCGTTTTGTCGTTACACGTCCCGCTCGCGAGGGGGCAGTTTTCACTGCCCCCTTCGAACCCCCAGATGCGCCCCATTCCCAACCAGCTTCCGCCGACGACTCGGCGAAGCGTCCCATTCGGAACGGGGCACCCCGGACACCCCTTACGGGGTGCCGGACAGGAGGCACGACTGCCTCGCTACATGCCCTCGCCATAGCCCGCCACGGGCATAGGCTCGCGTCCGTCCGGGGCGGACGTGCCACCCGAATCGGACGCGACGGACGCGCCGTTTCGGGTAGGAGCGACACCCTGCGAAGGTGCCTTCTTGGTCAACAACTTATGCAGGTAGCGCCCCGCCTTGCGCATGTCGGCGACGCTCATGTCGCCCAGCTCGGGGCAGCTCTCGTACATCGCCTTGCCGATGTGCTTGAAGCACTCGTCGCGGCGCTGCTGCATCTCCTCAATCGCCTTGTCGATGTCGGAAATCTTCTTCTTAGTGCTCATGATTTATTCCTCCTTGTTAGTGAAAAAACATCCAAAGCTGAAACGCGCTGATGACGAAGGGCAAGGCGAGCATCACCAAAGCGACGGTAATCAATGCCCTCGCGACCCTGAGTCCGAGGACATCGACCTCCGACTTGTCGGGCATCGAGCACTTGGGAACCGATTTCTTCATCGCCTCGAGGTGCTTTGAATACAGCTCACGCTCTTCCGCCGTGAGCGTTCCATCGCTCGCATGGGTACGAAGCAACGCGACCTCGTCGGGCGTCAAGATGTCCGCGTCCTTGTCGTTCTTAGGTGCCTTGTTGATACCTAAACCATTCATTCCTTTGTCCTCCTTTAATCAGCCATTGCCGAGGGCTTCGATGGTCTGCCGACCGGTGCTTCCGCTCCCGTCATACGGGACGTACGGACCGGGGTCGAGCGACGGGTATTCCTTCTGTGCCCAATAAACAAAGCCGTTCCAAACCGCCTCGTCGTTCCAGATATGTCGATGCACCTCGGTCATACCGGACGTGCCCCGAAGACCGCTCACCACCTCGTCGAAGAAGCATTGGTCGGGAACCCCTCCCGCCGATTCGCGGTACGCGGCTGAAGCGCGTAGGTTTTGCAAATAGCTCCCCAAGTCCCAACTTCCGCCGTAGCTATGCCGCGATTTCACCATGTCAAAGACGTTGGACCACACCTCGTTCGTGTCGGGCAGCTCACCCGTCAACTTGTAGTTGATTTCGTACGCCGTGTACGGGACTAGGAAAGTCGATTCCGGCAGCTTGCATCCCGTCATGGCGTACATCCCAATCAGGACCACGAGCGCCAGCGACATGACGCCGCGCAGAATCGCGCTGTTCTTCAACCGCCTCTCCGACGACTTCCCCATGAACTTCGCATCGGAGGCGTTGGCGCCCGCCTCGGCAAGCGCAAGGGTCTGCTGGTAATCCTGATAGAGCAGCCGCTCGTTCTCATCAAGGCCGTCGTGACGTGCCTTCAGACGCCACTCCGCAATCTTCTCGCTCTCCCATTTGAAACCCTTCTTAGGCGGTACAGCACCCGAGGGCGGCGACGGAACAGCGGAAAGCTGCTCCGTCACATAGTCGTTGTACGCCTGCTGCTCTTCGGGCGTGAGCGTTCCGTGCTTCGCCTTCAGGCGAAGTCGAGCCAGCTCATCAGTCATCAAATTGCTCATGATTTACTCCTCCTTAATCGTTGAATCAGTTGTCGTCGCATCTTCCGAAGTGGCCACGCCTACGCGAACGAGACCGCGAGTGCGTTTCGAGCCGCGATACAAGTAGGAGCGATTTGGATTCGAGCCTCGATACCCCGGCTCCTCCCACTCACGGACGTCATAGATGCCAATCAATCCCTCGGGCGTGTCGTACATCTCGTCGGGAACGGAAACCGGATTGTCCGAATAGTCCCATCCTTCGTAATCGGAGATGATTCCCTTGACGTCGTTGATGAGCGATTTGCGACTCTGGCATCGCCCGCTCGGGTTGTTGCGAATAAACCAATGGCGGTACAAATCGAATACGAACTGCCACGGCAAAACGTCCCATGTCGCCCGTATGAGAACGTCGTCGAGGAACTGGCGAACCGGGTCGTTCGTCAGACGGAAATCATCCAGAAGCGCCAAGCAGGCATCCGGCTCGTCAAGCTCGTAATAATCCGTTTCGGCGAGCACGTGGTACAGCACGTACTCGAGGACTTCGGGTCGGTTCAGGTAGTCGCCCTTGATGTACTTGCGCTCGCAGCCCTCGAAGCGCTTCTCGAACGGAATCACCAGCAGGCGGCGGAGCATGGATTCGGACTTATCACGAACCCTCGGAATCTCGTTGACGCACTGCACCATGAAACCGTTGAAAAGCACGTCTCGCGGGTCGCGGTTCTTGCGGTTCATCTGGAACGGGTCGCCCGTGATGATGCTCTTGAGCGACGCCGCGTCGTCCACGAACGTGCCCGTATCGTTCTCGTCGGTGATAATCACGGATGCATGCATCAGCGACGTGAGCATGAAATCCTTGCCGAAGTTCTTCAGCGGAATGGAAGTCCAGTCGCCCGCTCCGCAAAGATTGCGAAGCAGGGTGCAGAGCGTGCCCTTGCCGTTGTTGCCGGAGGGGGAATAGAGCCATGCGGATTTATTCCAGCTCACGTACGGGCGAACCGTTGCGCCGATAATCTGCCACAGAAGCGAAACCACATCGGGGTCGTCGGACAGCTCGTTCATCCACGACACGACATCCCAGTCCGTGCCGTCCTCGTTGTTGTGGATGACGGGGTTCCGGGCACGGTCGACGAAATTGACGTGCTTCTTGCTCGTGAAGACGAACGCAGGGTCGAACGCCATCAGAATCTTGTTGCCGTAATCGTAGATGCCGTTGTTCACGGCGACCAAATCGCGATTGCGGCAGCGCTCCACGCGAGGGCAAATCGCGCGAAGGGCCTCAATGGTCTCGTTTACGTCCTTGATGGTGCCCGTCTTGCAATAGCTGCGGATAAGGCTCTTCAGATTCTGCTCGCCAACGTCGTAGCAGCCCTCGTTGTCGCCGCTGTACTGGTAAATGCCGATGTCGAAGTTGCCGTCGTCATGCGAGTTGTTCCAAAGGATGCCCACCGCATGGTGCAGCTTGTACAGGATGATGGCAATCTGCAGGGTATGGAGACCCGACAGGCGCTTGTAGCGCTCCGCGCCCTCCTTATGGTCGGGATAGGCGTCCTTCAGCTTCGCGCCGGGAGCCGCATTCGGGTCGCGCTTGCCAAAGTTGTATGCGTCGATACAACGGTTCGTCAGCGTCAAAAGCTCGAACTTGAGCGTATCGCGAGAAGGCGGGTCCTCGGTGTCGATGTCCTGCAAATAAAATAACGTCGCATACTCCAGCAAATCGTCGTACGCGATAGTCTGCTCGGAACAGAACGACACGATGTCCGCTGCACAATCATCGGGAAGAACGGGACCCGTCAATTCCTCTTGAATATCAGGCGCATCCGTGCTAAAATCTTTATAAATTGAGTTGGCCGTCCCGGAAGCTGTGCAGGCATCGGGGCGGTTTTCTTTTGCCTCCATGTTCTCACCTCCTTAATTCGTCAGCTCGACGTGCTTTACGTTCTCGTTCTTCCACGCCTCAAGGTCATCCATCTCATAGCGAACCGTGCTACCGACCTTGTAATAATTCGGCCCCTTGCCCTGAGAGCGCCAGACGCGGAGCGTGCCTGCGGTAAAACCGAGGAAATCCGCCGCCTCATACGTCGTCATGTAAGAGGGCTTCGACCCTTTCACTTGCTGCTTTGCCTTAGCCATAACCAGCCACCTCCATGTTCAAAATCCTTTTTGCGAAACAAAAAAAGCTCCCGTGGAAACCAAAGAAGGACAGAGGCGCAAAGCCTTGTCTATCTCGGTTTCCACGGGAGCTTCGTGTTCGTTGTTTCGCCCGTGGCGCACGGCCTATTCGACCGAGCGCTCGGCTCCTATTCCCGATAGCAACCCCGCATCAAGGACGGGACGGGTGCTGAGCCATTTATCTATACAGCTTCTATTATACGGCGTTAACACTAACTTCGCAACACTTATTATTTCGTTACCCCTGCTCAGAGCCTATTTCCGCTCGTTTATGGGCAGAAATCAATTCAAAAAAGTTCGCTCACGCCCCCTGAAAAAGTCGGAGGCAGAAGAAGTACGCCAAGGAAAAGGGGTGCCATTCCGACGTGCGCTGCACACCTTCGGCACGCCTTGCACACTTCGCTGCACACCATTTTCGATTGAAGTGTGCAGGCGATTTTTCTTGTTTTCTCTCGTTTATGAGCCTTTTCTAATGCTTTCTCGCCGCCCTGCACGCCATGCACACCTTTTTTCCAATGACTTATATATACGTGAGGGGATATATATATTTTCATATATAAGACTTATAAAATGGTGTGCATAGTGTGCAGTACCCCTAAATCCCCTGATAAATCAAGATTTAAGCTGCACACTATGGCCAAAAATGGTGTGCAGGATAGTGTGCATGGTGTGCAGGGTAGTGTGCACAAACGACGGAACGCACAAATAGGCATGGCATGCCAAGCCCATGCCGTACCCCTTCTGTACGTCCACCCACATCCGACTGCCGCCCGCAGGGCGGCCACCCTTGCATTGAGGACGCGAAGCGCCCGAAATGCGCACCTGCTTAGGACAGAAGAATCTCCCGCCCCCCTCGCTTATGAGCGTTTTGCCTGACCACATGACCACAAGAAAAAATGATGTGGTCACCATCTGGTCAGCCGAATCCCTTGGCGCCATCAGGCTTTTTGCAATTCCTGACCAGATGACCACATGATTTGGGACTTATTTATAAAAATTGAAAAGGGCTATTAAATACGCGTAAAGAAATAAAGTTTGTCGGATTTTATCTGGTCATCCGGTCATGAGGTCAGAACGAAAAAAATCCATTGATAAAAGAGGGGATTTCTTTTCAAGAGCTGACCAAATGCCCATTTTGATGCGGTCAGACATGTGGTCAGCCCTCACGTGTACCTCTTGTCGCAGTCGTTGCTTTCCGGGTGGTGCGGAGAATTGCTTTTTCGAGCGAACGCGAGATGCGCAAGGGCGCTCGAATGCCCTCAGACCGCTTCAGAGGCGTTTTAAGGCACGAAAAAAGCCCGAGGGGTACACGAGTACCCCAACGGGCTTAAAACGCCTTAAAACGCAAATTACGGCGTCTCGTGGCAACGAAAACGGAAAGGGGACGCCATCAGGCGTCCCCCAACCTATACACAAGCGCAAACTCATTCTTGTAAAAGAAGAGTTCGACGCTTCCTCTTCTGGTGGAGCCGAGGGGAGTTGAACCCCTGTCCGAAAGCGCATCCACGAGGACTTCTCCGGGCGCAGTTTGTCGATTAAGATTCCCGCCGCGGCACGCCGGCAAACAGGCTTACCGTTTTGGTAGAGTCATTTTACATGACGAGGGCAACTCTTACCTCGTACACGTTCACCACTAATCGACGCCGGGTCTCTGAGCCGTGGTCCTCTCTGAGCCGACGGGCTAAGCCTAATTAGGCAGCCTGAAGAGTATAATTGTTGTTGTTTAATTTATAAACAGTTGGAGCTTTTATCGCAGATCCCCACTGCGGCCCGCTATCCCGGCTTCAACACCCCCGTCGAACCCGTTACGGCCCCATTTTGAAATGGAGAATGGAAAATTGAGAATAGAGAATGATTCTGCTCTCAGCTTTTCCATTTTTTGATTAACGATTACGCTCTTTCATCGCACGGTCCATCTCACGTTTTGCATCGCGTGCGGCGATACTGTCACGCTTATCGTGCAGCTTTTTGCCCTTGCACAAACCGATTTCAACCTTCACGCGCGAGCTTTTGAAATAAACCGCCAGCGGAATGACTGAATAGCCGTCCTGCTTGGTCTTGCTGAACAGGTTGACGATCTCGCGCTTGTGCATGAGCAGCTTACGCACGCGCAACGGGTCCTTATTGAAGATGTTGCCCTTTTCATACGGCGAAATGTGCATGCCGCGCACGAAAATCTCACCGTCCTTGAACGAACAGTAGGAATCCTTGAGATTGATCTGTCCCAAACGGATAG
>OGXW01000887.1_pt1 | contig 22924 bp, 25 predicted proteins | sample 1576341 | NCBI WGS metagenome assembly OGXW01 (sample SAMEA3541592, study PRJEB24748) | human gut metagenome | biome: human gut; feature: human-associated habitat; material: faeces | place: China | collected 2012
ATTAGATAAAGCATTATTAAGAGCAGGAAGATTTGATAGACAAATAGTAGTAGGAGCTCCAGATGTAAAAGCAAGAGAGCAAATACTAGAAGTTCATAGCAAAAAGAAAAGATTAGCAGATGATGTAGATTTAAGAATTATAGCAAAAAATACATCAGGATTTGCAGGAGCAGATTTGGAAAATGTATTAAATGAAGCAGCACTTTTAGCAGCAAGAAGAAATAAAACAGAAATAGGAATGCAAGAAATTGAAGATGCTATGGTTAAAGTAACAATGGGACCTGAAAAGAAAACAAAAGTAAGAAGCGACCATGAAAAGAAATTGGTTGCATACCACGAAGCTGGTCACGCAGTTGTAAGTAAATTCTTACCAACACAAGATCCTGTTCACGAAATATCAATAGTACCAAGAGGAATGGCTGGAGGTTATACAATGTATAGACCAACAGAAGATAAATCATTTATGTCTAAAACAGCAATGGAAGAACAAATTATATCACTTTTAGGTGGTAGAGTTGCAGAAGCCCTAATTTTAAATGATATCTCAACAGGTGCAAGTAACGATATTGAAAGAGCATCTCAAATTGCAAGAAGTATGGTAACTGTTTATGGAATGAGTCCAAGACTTGGAGCTATTATGTATGGTCAAGGTCAAGGAGAAGTTTTCCTTGGAAGAGATTTGGCTCAAACTAAAAACTATTCAGAAGAAACAGCAGCTGTTATAGATGAAGAAGTAAAAGCTATTATAGATAGAGCTTATAATACAGCTAAAGAAATATTAGCTGCAAATATTGACAAACTTCATATTGTTGCTGGAATATTACTAGAAAAAGAAAAAATTGATGGAGAAGAATTTGATAGAGTATTTAACTCTTAATAAAAAATCTCAAATTATTTGAAAAAATAATTTGAGATTTTTCTCATTAATGATATAATATAAAAAGATATATAACTAAAAATTCCGAAAAGGAGAAATTATAGATGAAAAATAAATCTTTAACTCAAGAAAAACAAAATAAAATTGATAAAAGAATAACAGAATTAATAACAGAAGAAAAATATGGGCAATTTACACCTTTAATTCAAGAATACCTTAATAGGGCATTAAATGAATATGATTTATCACCAGAATTTATAGATATATTTGCAAATAGCTGTAAAACAGTAAAAATAGGAAAAATGCCTAAAAATTTAGAATGGGCTTTAGGTGTGACTATTATATCTATGAAAAATATAACTATAAATAAAAATATTGCAAAAAGAGCACAAACTGAAAAAAGTGATAATATATATGAATATGTAAGTCATATATTGAATCATGAAATGATGCATATTCTATTTCAGGACATAACAGACGTTGGAAATGCTTTAACAGAGGCAATAGTTGAGGTTGCAGCATCAAGGACATCATTTGGAAAAGATAAAAAAAGAATGAAAAACTACAGAGAAGAAACACTAGGATATGGAAACATTACATTTGGAGTAAATATTTTGGCAGCTGCAATGGGAGTATCTGAAAAAGAGTTTTTACAATTAGCATTTGAACATAGAATAAATGAAACCTTAGAAAAACAATTAGGGTCAAAAGATACAGCATATAGATATTTATACGAAATAAATAGAGAATTAGAAAAAATAAGAAGGGCAACATTTGAAGAAAAACATACAAAAAAAGAAATGGATGCTATTCAAACAGAAGCATATCACGCAATATATATAAGGCGGAAAAGAACTTATAAATTTACGTCTTGCAAATGCAAAAATAAATAACGAAAATATGAGCGATTTTGTTGAAAATCTAAAATATAGTTCAAATAAAATAACACAAATCTTATGTGAGGAATTAGAAAACAAGGGAATAAAGAATTATAAACCATCACTAGAACTTGTCCAAGGGTTTGAACCATATTCACCAAAAGAAATCAGTAATATGCAAAAAGAGCAACGAAATATACTAAATGCAAGAATTGCAATTTTGGAAAGATTATCAAAAGAGTTTGAAACAAATGAGGCATTTAAGGGAGAAAATGGCGATAAAAATAAGAAAATGGTAATGCTTTATATACAAAAATTTACCACCAAAACAAGAGATATATATTATATTCAAAATAAATTTAAAGAATTATATAATATTGATTTAAGCAATATTGCCAAAGAATATATAGAACCAGGGGTTGAAAAAGAATTTGAACTAAAACCAGAAACGGTTAAACAAATTGAAGAAGAAGATTTTAGTTCACACTATGATAAGGAAAATATTGAAATGATGAAAAAAGCCTTAATGCCTTCGATGAAAACAAGATTAAAAAACAGCTTTTTAAGGATAAGGGGAATGTTTTTTAAACGCAAATCACAATTGCTTTTACCAGAAGGTACTGATTTGAGAGGAAAAATAAGACCCGAAAAGAAAATGAGGCTATATGGAGAAAATGATGATATAGAAAACGAAGAAAAAGAACAACCATGGTGGGTTTTGAGTTCAGATGAGAAAGAAACTATAGAGAAAGCTAATATATATTTTGCAGAGAAGCATAAATCCATAAACGGAAATGGCAAGGAACAGAATGTTGCTGAGAATAACTATGAAGAACACTAATGGTTTTGATAGAAAAGATGTATTTAATTATTTTGAGGAGAACCCAATTTATTAGACAAGAAAGTTTAATAAATTGGGTTCTTCTTATTATTTTGATGGTATATCTTTTTTTATTGTATTAGAATTAATGTATGGAGTTATTTCATCTGTTATTTCGTGTTGTTTTTTATCAAAATCTTCTCTTAAATCTTTTAATCTTTTTAGATACATTGGCTCATCTCCTAACTTTAACAGTATATTAACACGCATTTGAATACGTGCATAAAAATGCATTAAAATTTAGTTATAAATCTCACCAAAACCATTGACACACCTAACAAAAAATGATAAAATATAAGCCGTTATGGAATTTATACCATAACGGCAAAATTAATTTTAGGAGGTGAATTTAAGTGCCAACAATTAACCAATTAGTAAGAAAAGGAAGAAAAACAGGAGTTACAAAATCAACTGCACCAGCTCTTCAACATGGATACAACTCAAAAAGCAAAAAATTAACAAACGCAAGAAGTCCACAAAAAAGAGGAGTATGTACAGTAGTAAAAACAGTAACACCTAAAAAGCCAAACTCAGCTTTAAGAAAAGTAGCAAGAGTTCGTTTATCAAACGGTTATGAAGTTACATCTTATATCCCAGGTATAGGACATAACTTACAAGAACACAGTGTTGTATTAATAAGAGGAGGAAGAGTAAAAGACCTTCCAGGTGTTAGATACCACATCATCAGAGGAACATTAGATACAGCAGGTGTTAAAGACAGAATGCAAGGTCGTTCTAAGTATGGAGCTAAACGTGCAAAAAAATAAGATAGTTCCAAAATTAAATAGTGCTTATTCTTACTAAATTAAGGTACTTAAATTTAGCAATAGATAGAGCATTATACGGATAGTTTTAGGTAGAAACTTATCAGAGTAACTTTTGGCAATTTGGAAAATCAAATTGTTGACTTTAATTAAAATAAAAATGTAAAGGAGTGAAGAATAGTGCCAAGAAGAGGTTTTATAGCAAAAAGAGACGTATTACCAGATCCAATGTATAACAGTAAAGTTGTTACAAAATTAGTAAACAACATAATGTTAGATGGTAAAAAATCAGTTGCTCAAAAAATCGTATATGATGCATTTGACATCATAAAAGAAAAAGAAGGAAAAGAACCTTTAGAAGTTTTTGAAGCAGCTTTAGAAAATGTAATGCCAGTTCTAGAAGTAAAAGCAAGAAGAGTAGGTGGAGCTACATACCAAGTTCCATTAGAAATTAGACCTGAAAGAAGACAAACATTAGGTTTAAGATGGCTTGTTTCTTACAGCAGAAAGAGACATGAAAAAACAATGGCTGAAAAATTAGCTGGAGAAATTATGGACGCTGTAGCTGGAAACGGTGGAGCATTTAAGAAGAAAGAAGATACTCATAAAATGGCTGAAGCTAACAAAGCTTTTGCACATTACAAATTTTAGTATGAGGAGGAAAAATAGATGGCAGGAAGACTATGTCCATTAGATAAAACAAGAAATATAGGAATAATGGCTCACATTGATGCAGGAAAAACAACAACAACAGAAAGAATTCTATTCTATACAGGAAAAACACATAAAATAGGAGAAACACACGAAGGTGCTGCAACAATGGACTGGATGGCTCAAGAACAAGAAAGAGGTATCACAATAACATCTGCTGCAACAACATGTTTCTGGAAAGAGCATAGAATAAATATAATCGACACACCAGGACACGTTGACTTTACAGTTGAAGTTCAAAGATCACTTAAAGTTCTAGATGGAGCTGTTACAGTATTAGCAGCTAAAGGTGGAGTTCAACCACAAACAGAAACAGTTTGGAGACAAGCTGACAAATACAGTGTACCAAGAATGGTATATGTAAACAAAATGGACGTTATTGGGGCTGACTTTATGTTATGTGTAGATCAATTAAAAAATAGATTACACGCAAATGCTGTTCCAATCCAATTACCAATAGGAAAAGAAGACTATTTCCAAGGAATAGTTGACTTAATAAAAATGAAAGCATTCATCCATAAAGATGATTTAGGAAAAGAAATAGAAGAACAAGAAATACCAGAAGATATGAAAGCAGATGCTGAAAAATGGAGACAAAATATGATTGAAGCTGCTTGTGAACAAGACGAAGAATTAATGATGAAATATTTAGAAGGTGAAGAACCAACTGAAGAAGAAATCAAAAAAGGTCTACGTATTGGTACAATCAACAATTCAATTGTTACAGTATGCTGTGGTTCTTCATACAAAAACAAAGGTGTACAAGAATTACTAAATGCAGTAATTGACTATATGCCAGCACCAACAGATATAGCTCATATCAAAGGTGTAGATTTAGAAGGAAACGAAGTTGAAAGAAAAACTGACGACAATGAGCCATTTGCAGCTTTAGCATTCAAAATTGCAACAGACCCATTTGTTGGAAAATTATGTTTCTTCAGAGTATATTCAGGAACATTAGAATCAGGATCTTCTGTATTAAATGCAAACAAAGATAAAAAAGAAAGAATCGGAAGAATCTTACAAATGCATGCTAACCATAGAGAAGATATAGAAAAAGTATTTGCAGGAGATATCGCTGCAGCAGTTGGTTTAAAAGATGTTACAACAGGAGATACTTTATGTGATGAAAATAATCCAGTTATACTAGAATCAATGGAATTCCCAGAACCAGTTATAGATATCGCTATTGAGCCAAAAGACAAAGCAGCTCAAGAGAAAATGGGTATCGCTTTAGCAAAACTTGCTGAAGAAGATCCAACATTTAAAGCATATACTAACCAAGAAACTGGTCAAACAATTATAGCAGGAATGGGTGAATTACACCTAGACATAATTGTTGATAGATTAAAAAGAGAATTCAAAGTAGAATGCAATGTAGGTAAACCACAAGTTGCTTACAAAGAAACAATCAGAAACAAAGTTAAAGTTCAAGGTAAATTTATCCGTCAATCTGGTGGTAAAGGACAATACGGTGACGTATGGTTTGAAATGGAACCATTAGAGGCAGGAAAAGGAATTGAATTTGAAAGCAAGATAGTAGGAGGAGCTGTTCCAAAAGAATATATCAAACCAATTGAACAAGGAATGAGAGAAGCAGCTCAAACAGGTATCTTAGCAGGATATCCAGTTATAGACTTCAAAGTATCATTAGTTGATGGTTCATATCACGAAGTTGACTCTTCAGAAATGGCCTTCAAGATTGCAGCTTCAATGGCATTCAAAGAAGGATGCAGACAAGCTAAAGCAGTTATATTAGAGCCAATAATGAAAGTTGAAATAACAGTACCAACAGAATATATGGGAGATGTTATAGGTGATGTAAACTCTAGACGTGGTAGAATTGAAGGAATGGACGAAGTTCAAGGAATGGAAGAAATAAGAGCATTTATCCCATTATCAGAAATGTTTGGATATGCAACAGACCTACGTTCTAAGACACAAGGTAGAGGAAGTTACTCAATGGAACCATCTCACTATGACGAAGTTCCAAAATCAGTACATGAACAAATAGTAGCTTCAAGAAGCAAAAATGCTTAATTAATTTATAAAAAATAGATTAATTTTAAAGCTAATTGCAAAGAATATTTATTTATAAAAATAAAAGCTTGCATTTTTACTCCAAATAGTATATAATGCAAGCACATAATAAAAACGTTATTAAATTTAAAGTTTATAATAAAGGAAATGGACAATCGTTTAAGTGAGGTAACATCAGTTATTAACACAAAAGGGACATATCTTAGTAACAAGAAATGACCCTATATTAAAGATGTGTCCCTTTACCTTAAAAGAAGGAGGAATTTAAAATGGCAAAAGCAAAATTCGAAAGAACAAAGCCACACGTTAACATTGGTACAATCGGACACGTTGACCATGGTAAAACAACAACAACAGCAGCTATTACAAAATACCTATCATTATTAGGAAAAGCTCAATATGAAGCATATGATCAAATCGATGGTGCTCCAGAAGAAAAAGCTAGAGGAATCACAATCAACACAGCACACGTTGAATATGAAACAGAAAATAGACACTATGCTCACGTTGACTGCCCAGGACACGCAGACTACGTAAAGAACATGATTACAGGTGCTGCTCAAATGGATGGTGCAATATTAGTTGTTTCTGCAGCTGATGGACCAATGCCACAAACAAGAGAACACATCTTACTTGCTAGACAAGTTGGAGTTAAATATATCGTTGTTTACTTAAATAAATGCGATATGGTTGACGATCCAGAATTATTAGAATTAGTTGAAATGGAAGTTAGAGACTTATTATCAAGCTACGATTTCCCTGGAGACGAAATTCCAATCATAAAAGGATCTTCATTAAAAGTTCTAGAAAGCACATCTACAGATCCTAATGATCCTGTATATGCTCCAATGAAAGAATTAATGGAAGCAGTAGATTCTTATATACCTACTCCAGAAAGACCAATAGATCAACCATTCTTAATGCCAGTTGAAGACGTATTCACAATCACTGGACGTGGAACTGTTGCTACTGGTAGAGTAGAAAGGGGAACAGTTAAATTACAAGACAACGTAGAAATCGTTGGACTTTCAACAGAAAAGAAACAAACAGTTGTTACTGGTGTTGAAATGTTCAGAAAATTACTAGATCAAGCTGAAGCTGGAGACAACATCGGTGTTCTTTTAAGAGGAATTGATAGAAAAGACATCGAAAGAGGTCAAGTTATAGCTAAACCTGGATCAATCCATCCACATACAAAATTCACATCACAAGTATACGTTCTAACAAAAGAAGAAGGTGGACGTCATACACCATTCTTCAATGGATATAGACCACAATTCTATTTCAGAACAACAGACGTTACAGGTGTTATTGAATTAGAAGCTGGAACAGAAATGGTAATGCCAGGAGATAACGTAACAATGACAATCGAATTAATTACACCTATCGCTATCGAAAAAGGATTAAGATTCGCTATTCGTGAAGGTGGTAGAACAGTTGGTTCAGGTGTTGTTGCTGACATAATCGAATAATAATTGCTAAAAATAACAGCTTTCGAGAATTATCTCGAAAGCTGTTTTTTTATATTTCCCACTTTTTTCCCACTAAAGTTTTATATAAAATCAGGTTAAAACCAAAACATATATCTTTATTTGGATAATCAAAATTTAATCAATCCAATTAAAATTAATAATATACCAGAAATTTTACTCCAAAAGCTTTGAGGAATACTACTAACTTTACTCAAATGAATTCCACAATAATTTCCAATACTCAAAAAAACATATTGTAAAATTGCCACTAAAATAGAAAACCAATAAACATTTATACCTATTGTACTACCACCAATGCCAATACATAAACTATCCAAAGAAAGAGCAACACCAAGAAAAATAGCCTCTTTAGGACTAATATCATTTGAATTATCGAAATCGAAAGAAATTTCTTGTTCATTTGTTTTAATAATAATAAAAATCCCCATACACAAAAGAAGAGCAGAACCTATAAACTCACATACATTTGTAGACAATGTACTTTTTAATATATTGCCAATAAGGCCTGATAGAAAAGTAATAAAAATCGAAATTAAAAATAAAATTATTTTTGATTTTTTCAATAATTTTGTATGTCTTAGACCATATGTAATACCAATACCTAAAGAATCTATACTACTAGAAATTGCAAGCAAAAAAGTATTAAGAAACATATTTTATCACCTCTTAATATTTTATGAAAATGTCGATTTTTGGTGAAAATAAAAATTACATTCACATAGAAAAAACAAAAAAAATAGAATACCAAGTCACTTTACAAAAAAATATTGATAAATAAAACTAATTTTGATACAATACAGAAAAATAAAATAAGCGGTGATAATAATGTATGAAACAATGGAAGAAGTAAAAGAAGCAATAAAAAATTGCAATAAATGTAAACTATGTACAGGAAGAAAAAACATTGTATTTGGAGTAGGAAACAAAAATGCAGATATAATGTTTATAGGAGAAGGACCAGGTGCGGACGAGGACACTCAAGGAATACCATTTGTTGGAAAAGCAGGTCAACTAATGAACAAAGCATTTGATGCAGTAGGAATAGAAAGAGAAGAAGTATATATAGCAAATATAGTAAAATGTAGACCACCAAATAATAGGGACCCAGAACCAGATGAAGTTTTAAGTTGTATAAACTATTTACGAAATCAAGTAATGATAGTAAAACCTAAAATTATTGTATTACTTGGTAGAATTTCACTTCAAAATATTTTAGGAAAAGAATACAAAATAACAGCAAGTAGAGGAAAATGGGTAGAAAAAAAGGGCATACTATATATGCCAACTTGGCACCCTGCAGCCTTACTTAGAGATGAGACTAAAAAAATAGATTTTATAAGAGATTTAAAAGAAGTGGTAAATAAACTAGATGAGTAATTTCTGATTGGGGACGGTTCTTTTCAGAAAAATGTACTCGAAAGACCCGGTCCCAAAAGAACAAAGAGAGGAAGAAAAATGAATCAAAAAATACAAGAAAAATCAAATTATTGTTTAAATTGCAAAATAAAACCTTGCTCAAACAAAGGATGTCCTTTAAACAATAATATACCAGAATTTATAAAACAAATAAAAGAACAAAACTATAAGGAAGCATATAAAATATTACAGAATACAACAGTATTACAACCAATATGTGGCAGAATATGTCCACATAAAAAGCAATGTGAAGGTTCTTGTGTAAGGGGAATAAAAGGCGAACCTGTAAATATTGGAGATTTAGAGGCATTTATAGGTGATTATGCAATAGAAAATAACTTGAAATTTGAAAAAAATATTGAAGAAAATTTAGAAAACAAAAAAGTAGCAATTATAGGAGGAGGACCATCAGGGCTTACTTGTGCTGCATTTTTGGCTAAAAAAGGTGTAAAAGTAACTATATATGAAAGAAAAGATTTTTTAGGTGGACTTCTAGTTTATGGAATACCAGATTTTAGATTATCAAAAGACATAGTAAAAAATACAATAGATAAAATATTGGAATTAGGAGTTGAGGTAAGATATAACCAAGAACTTGGAAAAAATTTAAATATAAATGAATTAGAAGAAAAATATGACCATATCTACTTAGCATTTGGAGCCAATGTTTCATCTAAAATGAAGATCGAGGGGGAAAACTTAGATGGAGTATTTGGAGGAAATGAATTATTAGAAAACAATAACCATCCAGATTATAAAGAAAAAACAGTAGTAATAAACGGTGGAGGAAATGTTGCAATTGATGTTGCAAGAACTGTAAAAAGAAAAGGTGCAAAAGAAGTTATAATTGTTTATAGAAGGGCAAAAGAACAAATGCCAGCAGAGGAAAAAGAAGTTTCAGATGCTGAAAAAGAAGGTGTAAAGATATTATTTCAAAACAATATTGTTAAAATTAATGGCACAGATAAAGTACAAAATATTGAGCTTATAAAAACTGAATTGGTTCAAAAAGAAGGAGATACAAGACTTTCACCTGTAAACATAGAAGGAAGCAATTATACAGTAAAAGCCGATTATGTAATAATGGCATTAGGTTCAAAAACAGACGAATTTGTACAAAATTTAGGATTAGAAGTAACACCAAGAAACTATATAAAAGTAAATGATAATTTCCAAACATCAAATTCAAAGATTTATGCTGGAGGAGATTTAATAGGTGGAAAAGGGACAGTAGCTTGGGCTGCACGAAATGGAAGAGATGTTGCAGAAAATATAATAGAAGAATTTAAAAAATATTAATAAAATATATTGATTTTTTCTAAAAACCATACTAAAATGAATAATATCTTAATAAACTGAAAAATGAAAGGAAAATAAAAGATGAAAATACTTCTAGATGCTATGGGAGGAGATAACGCTCCAGAAGCAACAATAAAAGGTGCAGTAAATGCAATAAATGAAATAAAAGCAGAAGTTATTTTAATTGGAAAACAAGGAATAATAGAAGCAAAAGTAAAAGAATTTTACGGAAAAACTTTAAGTGAGATATCACCAAGATTATCAATAAAAAATGCAACAGAAACAATAGAAATGGAAGATGGACCAACAGATAGTATAAAACACAAAAAAGACTCTTCAATGGTTGTAGGATTTAATATGCTAAAAAAAGGAGAAGGAGATGTATTCATATCTGCTGGAAACTCAGGAGCCTTACTTGCAGGAGCAACTTTGCTTGTTGGAAGAATTAGAGGAATAGATAGACCTGCTATGGCAGGAATATTGCCAGCTTATAAAAGTAGACTTGTATTAATAGATTCAGGTGCAAATACAAACTGTAGACCAATAAACCTATTACAATTTGCCCAAATGTCAAGCATATATATAAGGAACACCTTTGGGGTAGAACATCCAAGAATAGGCTTATTAAACATTGGAACAGAAGAAACAAAAGGTAATGAATTAACAAAGGAAAGTTACAAATTACTAAAAGAAAAATCAGAAGAACTAAATATCAACTTTATAGGAAATGTAGAAGGAAGAGATGCATTTTCTGGTGAAGTTGATGCAATAGTAACAGATGGATTCACAGGAAATGTATTCTTAAAAGCAGTAGAAGGACTTGGAAAATTTGTAAAAAGAAGCTTAAAAGAAAACCTAATGAAAAATATATGGTCAAAAATAGCAGCACTACCATCACTTCCTGCAATGAATAAATTCTCAAAATCAATGGATTATAAATCTTATGGAGGAGCACTATTTTTAGGGGTAAAAAAACCAGTCGTAAAAGCACACGGAAGTAGTGATGCAAAATTATTCGAATTCACAATAAAACAAGCAGAACAATTTGTAAACAACCAAACAGTTGAAAATCTAATAAAAGAATTCGAAAAAGAAAAGACAAAAACCGAATAACCATTCAAAAATGAAATAAATTTGAGATATCTATTGACAAAAGAAAAAACATATAATATAAATGTCTATATAAAAATAACATCAAATTTATATCAAAGGATATAGTAAATTTTTATAAACTTGAGAGGAGGTGAACTTAAGAAATGAGTTCAGAAGAAATATTTGAAAAGGTAAAAAATATAATAGTAGACTTATTACAAGTTTCAGAAGAATCTGTTACATTAGATGCACATTTTATAGATGATTTAGGAGCTGACTCTTTAGATTTAGTTGAATTAATAATGGGAATTGAAGAAGAATTCAATATAGAAATTCCAGACGGAGAAGCTGAAAAAGTTGTAACAGTTGGAGATGTAGTTGAATACATAAAGGAAAATGTTGCATAATTTTTGAAAAAAATTATCAATAAGTAATAAAGTACCCTATAAGATAGAAATATTTTATAGGGGATTTTTTTGTCTTTTAATTTTTTTTGCTTGTAATGGTTTTATAAAATTTAAAATAAAACAAAAAATATTGCAAAAAGGTACACAATATGTTAATATGTAAATGTGTTTAGCCAAAAACTTATGTACATTGAAAATTGAATAAACCGCTAATTGTTAAGTATAAAAAAGCCAGAAATGACAATAATAGAAATGTATATAAATGTAAGGCTAAATAGATAAAAAAATAAAATTAGGAGGATGAAAAATGTTAAGAAACACATTAAGAAGAAACAAAGGTATAACCTTAATTGCTCTTGTTGTAACAATTATAGTGATTTTAATATTAGCAGGAATAAGCATAGCAATGTTAACAGGACAAAATGGAATATTAAATAGAGCAGCAGAAGCAAAGGAAAAAACAGGAGCAGCACAAGAAGATGAAAGTCGAAAATTACAAGGATATGAAGATACAATAAACCAATATGCACCAAGTTCAAATGGAGGAAGTACAGGTGGAGGTTCTGAAGGAGGAAATCCAACAGGAGGTAGTTTACCAACTGGAACAGGAACAATACCATATTTGCCAAATAGCACGTTTTCAAAAAAAGAGGGAGATTTATCTACAGGATTAGTAATAAAAGATAGTAATGATAATGAATATGTGTGGGTAGAAGTGCCAACAACAATATATTCAGATTCAAAATATAATACAAAAGGAACACCAAGTTCAGCAGATGATTGGGAAAAAATAAGAGATTGTTTGAAAGCTTATACTTCTGATTATTCAGATTCGGATTTTACAGATACAAATACAGATGGAACAACATATTCTGATGATTATAAAAATATGTTAAAAAGTGTATATACAAATGGAGGATTTTGGATAGGAAGATATGAGGCAGGACTAGAAGAAGGAAAAAGCCCAAGAACATCATATGTAGCAATAGCAGAAAGTGATAAAGCGGTAACAAAACCAAATATGTATCCGTATAATAATGTAACAAGAGATGAAGCACAAACATTAGCAGAAAGAATGAATTATGATGGAGTAACAAGTAGCTTGATTTATGGAGTACAATGGGATTTAGTTTTAAAATTTATTGAAACAAAAGGTGCAACAGCAAAAGCAAATTTAACTTCTAACAGTACAACAATTGGAAATTATTATAATAATTTATGGAATATAACAAATGCAAATGCAAAATATTCAACAGATTATGGCGAAAATTATACAACATGTCCATACCAAAAAGAAGCAAACGCAGATGTATTATTAACAACAGGAGCAGATACAAGTTTTTCATTAATGAATATATATGACGTAGCCGGAAATGTATGGGAATGGACAAAAGAGTTCTACGATACTATCATTCCTTGTGTTTACAGGGGAGGCACCCACATTGGCGATGGTTCGAGCTTTCCTGCCAAGAGCCGCAACGGTGGCGATGTTAGCACCTCGTACCCCAGCGTCGGTTTCCGTCTTGGACTTTGGAAGTAGCGATGAATCCTGATTGCGATAAATTAGAACTATAGAACACTAGATCGTAAAAATAAAAATTGAGTTTGTCAATACTGGTGTGTGAATTTTTTTAATAAATTTTTATAAAGCAGTGTAGTAAACATAATATTATGCTGCTTTCTTCATATTTAATTGTCAATGTACAATTTTATTAGCATAAAAAATATTACATATTCAATTGTTTCATATATCTTTCACCAAAAAATTCTATTAATTGAGGCTGAATGGTTTTCCAATTTTGAATAGGATTTTTCCATTTTTCACTTAATTCCTTTATTCTTAAATATAAAATTTTATAAACAGAGCTTTCACTTGGAAATGCACCTTTACCTCTAGTAACTTTTCTTAATGCTGAATTAACTGATTCTACAGCATTTGAAGTATATATACACTTTCTTATTTCTTTAGGCAACTCAAATAAAGGCTCTAAATATTGCATAAAGTCCTGGGCTTTTTGCACTATTCTATTATTATCTTTCTCATATTTACTTTTAAATACATCTAGTTGAAAGTTTGCTTCTTCTATGCTTGAACTTGTGTAGATTTTCTTATAATCATTAATTATTTCTTTTGCATTTTTCTTTGGACATAAGCCATAAATATTTCTTACTAAATGTACTACACATCTTTGACTTTGAGCTTTAGGAAATACTCGTTCTAAAGAGCCTTTAAATCCAGCTATTCCGTCACTTGACATATAAAGTATATCTTCTACACCTCTTTCTTTCAAATCCTCAAAAACATTGTTCCAAAAACTTCCTGATTCTGTATCATCTATCCACAATCCTAAAATTTCTTTGTATCCATTTACATCTACTCCTATTATGACATACACAGCTTTCTTTGAAGTGGTAATATCATCTTTTATTGGTATATATAGGCAATCTGCATAAGTAAACACATACATTGATTTTAACTTTCTGTTTTTCCATTTTTCTGTTTCTTCTGATACAGCATTAATTAATTTTGTTATTTCATCTTTTCCTATTTTTACTCCATATATTTCTTTTAATGTTTTTTCAATGTCTCTTAGACTCATTCCTTTGGCATATAATGCTATACATTTATCTTCAAATCCAGTTAACTTTGTTTGTCCTTTTTCTATTATCACAGGCTTAAATGATCCATTTCTATCTCTTGGTGTTTTTATTTTTATATTTCCATATTTTGTTCTTACATTTTTTGTTTTACAGTAACCATTTCTCATATTCTCAATCTTTTTTCCTTTTAAGTGGGTATATTTTGGATATTCTAAATGATTTTCTAATTCTGTATCTAATAATTTTTGCATTAATGGTTGTAGCAGACTATCAAGGTAACTTTCAACGTCTAAATTATTTTGTATTTTTCCTTCTTTAAATTGTTTTACTGCTTCATCTATTATTAATTCATTTATACTTTTTGGTTGTTCTTCTTTTTTCTTCATTTCTTACCTCATATTATATAAAATCTATTTTTGGATATATTTGTATTAAGTCATTTAATATTAATGTCCATTCTCTTTTTTTGAATGATGTGAAACCAAAATATCCATCTATTTCACCTAATTTGTCATATATTTCTTCAATATTCGTTATATAACTTTTATTACTATTAAACGATAACCTTATTCTATCATAATATTCCATATTTGCCGAGTGTTTAAATAATAAAAATCTTATATTTTGGCTATATTTATATAAATTTTCTATATTTCTTAGATATTTTTGTGATAATTTTTGATGTATAGCATTGTTATATGTTTCATCAAAGTGTTTTTGGCACTCTTTATATTCTGTTAAAGTTTTTTGAACATATAAATTATGAATTTTGCTAGCTAATTTCTTTGCATCTTTTTCTGCCGTATACTTATAGTATTTTGGCACTATATATGTTATAGCATCGGCAAATGTTATTTCAGGAAAAGCTATTTTAGCTGTCCTCTTCATGTTCTTGTTATCATCTACCGATAAAAATAATATATTTTTTAGTCCTCTAGCTTTTAGTGTTTCGAAACAGTCTAACCAAAATCTGTTGTTGTTTACTCTGTCTTGGTATATGTTTATAAATTGTCTGTTTCCCTTTAAATCTATACCTATTAAGGAATAGACATCACTTTTTTCTATGTAGTCTCCTTTTTTTAGATTGATTTCGTTTTTTATGGCATATACAACTAGATATGTTTCGTCTAGTTTTCTTCTGGCACATTCTGATAGTGTTAATTTTTCCATTTTTTTAGCTCCTTTTACTATTTTTCTAATACATTAAATATTTCTGCACTTAGGTCATATGTTAATGATTTAAATAGTGCTTTAAAATATGTTGTTTCTTTCGAATATTTTGTGTTTATAAATTCTGTACATCTTGATTTATGTGCCATCATATATAATTTTATTCTTTCTTGGTTTTCTGTTTGTGATGGCATATTGTTTATTATTAATTCCATTATATCTAGTTCCATTTTGATTTCCTCCTCATATTATTTTGAACATAAAAAATATGGTGTATAATATGGTGTGAATTTTATTCACACACCATATTATACACCATTTCCCGAAACTTTGATGCCCCTACCGGGTTCGTCTTTTTTTGCTTTATGTAAATCTTACGCAAGGTTTACATAAAACGAAAAAGACAAACTGAAATGAAAGGATGATAAAAATGAAATTTTTAGAAATGGTAGAGGTTCTGCAAGAAGAAGAGAGAAATAAAAATAAAATAGTATTGGTCAGATGTGGAGTATTTTTTGTAGCAATTGGAAAAGATGCAATATTGCTTCATGAAATATTGGGCTTAAATGTAACATGCATAAAACCGGGGATCTGTAAGGTAGGAATACCAATAACAGGATGTATGAAATATACAGATAGATTAGAAAAGTTAGGATATGGTTATACATTATATGACTATGACAGTAAAAATAAAAAAGTAGAATCAAAATATGAATATGAAGGAAAAGCAAATAACGAAACAGAAAAAAATATAGGTTGCAAAGAATGCAAATATTATCAAAAACAAAACCCATATGATAGTATATATATTTTTGATATTTTAGAAGAAAGAAAAAGAAAACAAGAGGAGCAATGAAATGAGTGAACGGAAAAACGAATTAATATTAATACCAAAATATGAAAAATATATGGAATATATGTTACAAGTAATATTAAAACTACCTAGAACAGAAAAATTTAATATAGGAAATGAATTTAAAAATGTAATGTATAAGATGCTAGAAAATATATTGTATTTAAATAAAATTGAAATATCAAAAAGATTATACTATCTAAATTTAATAGATGCAGAACTAAATACGCAAAGAACAATGATAAGAATAATGTTTCAGAGCCATTGGATAGATGAGAAGAAATACAAAGTATCAATGGGATTGCTATATGAAATAGGAAAAATAGTTGGAGGTTTAATCAAATTTTATGCCAAAAACAATAAGAAATCAATATGATAAAAAGTTAACATATGACAACCTAATGCAGGCACATAAAGAAAGCAGAAAAGGAAAAGGCTTAAGAAAAGAAATAATAAATTTTAATCTAAAGCAAGAAGAATATATTATGTGGTTATATGAAATGTTAAAAACAGGCAAATATAAACATAGTGGATATACAGAGTTTTATGTAACAGAACCCAAGCGAAGAAGAATTGAAAAAAGCAGATACATAGACAGAATAGTACATAGATGGTATGTAGATAACTTTTTTAAAGAATATTTTGTTAAAAGTTTTATAAATACATCTTATGCTTGTATAGAAAACAGGGGAATGCACAAAGCATGTTTAGATGTACAAAATGCAATGAAACATTGTAAAAGAGTATGGAATAATTACTATATAATAAAAATGGATGTAGCAAAATATTTTCAAAATATAGACAAACAAATTTTATATAAATTGATAGAAAGAAAAATAAAAGATAAAAAGTTACAATGGCTTACAAAAGAAATATTATATTCAAATGGTATTGAAAAAGGTTTGCCAATTCGGAAATTATACAAGCCAATGTTTTGCAAATATATATTTGAACGAAATGGACCAATATGCAAAGAACGAATTAAAACTAAAATACTGGTATAGGTACATGGATGATATGATAGCGATTGTAAAAACAAAAGTAGAAGCAATAAAGCAGTTAGAGAAAATAAGAAGATATTTGAAAGAAAATCTAAAATTAGAATTAAATAGTAAAACGCAAATATTTAAAAGCACACAAGGAGTAAACTTTTGTGGATATAAAATAAACGAACATAGACTAAAGATAAGAGAAAAAGGAAAAAGAAAGCTAAAGAAAAAGATAAAAAAGTTAAAATATGAAATAAAAAACAATAAAATAACTACAAAAGAAGCATATAAATACTTATCAGGACATTTAGGATATATGAAAATAGCAAATGTACGAAATTTAAAAGATAAGTTATTTTATGAATAGAATATTGGGGCAAACCGTAGTTCTACAATACTAGCAATCCTTGTGTTAACAGGGGTGGCAGCTACAATAACAATGGTTCGAACAATCCTGCCAAGAACCGCAATAACAACAATACTAGCAACTCGAACAACAACATCGGTTTCCGTCTTGGACTCTAATATCAATTGAGATTATATATTTTACGGAATATATACAGTAATATATTAGATATTAAAGAGGTTTGTCCCATCCTAATTTAGGTAAATATGTATCAATAAAATGTATGTTAGTAGAGTTTTCGAAAATATGCATTTTATGAATTTTATTTTTGGAGTGAGCTAAGTATGAATGAAGTATTTTTAATGGGAAAAATAATAACAGAAATTAAATTTGATTTTTTATTAAATAACAAGAAAAAATCTATTGCGAGGTTTTATATAGAGACTTTCGATAAGACAAAAATAAAAATAATAGGATATGATTGTGTAGCAGAAAGTTATATAAAGAGCTAGGGGGCTTTGTATATGGAACTCTAAACACTAATGCAGTAAAAGTAAGGTTAATTAAAACGTTGTAATGTTATCAAATAATATAGAAATGATATTACTAGCATAGAATAAACCTAGGAAAATAAACACAATAAAATCATCATAAATCTCAATATTTCCACAAAACACTTGAAAAAATCCCAAAAAAGTATATAATAGATACATACTGAAAAGAGGTGAAAAAATGGACTACACAAAACTAGAGCAAGAAATAGGCTACACATTCCAAGACAAAAATCTACTACAAACAGCATTAACACACACATCGTATGCTTATGAAAGAAAAACAATAAGTAACGAAAAACTAGAATTTCTAGGAGACAGCATACTAGAATTTCTATCAAGCATCTATATATACCAAAACTATCCCAAACTAAAAGAAGGAGAAATGACTAAAGTTAGAGCACAAGTAGTATGTGAAGCAAGTTTATACAAAGTTGCAAAATCACATAATTTTAGTGATTTCTTACGCCTAGGAAAATCAGAAAGAGTAGCACACAAACAAGTAAAACCAGCAATAATGGCAGACAGTGTAGAAGCAGTAATTGCAGCAATGTACCTAGATGGAGGGCTAGAGCCAGCAAATAAATTTATAGTTGGAAACCTAAAAGAAGAAATAAAATTAGCAAGTCAAAATGTTGGACAAAAGGACTATAAAACAGTACTACAAGAAATACTTCAGCAACATGGAGATGTACATATAGAATACAAAATAATAAAAGAAGTAGGACCAGATCACGATAAAATATTTGTATCAGAAGTAATCTACAACGGAAAAATTTTAGCAACTGGAGAAGGAAAAAGCAAAAAACATGCAGAAATGGAAGCTGCAAAACATGCAATAGAATTAATAAAAAAGGGGTGAAACTATGAAAAAACAATATATAATTCCAATATTTGTACCACACTTAGGATGTCCAAATGATTGTGTATTTTGCAACCAAAAATCAATAAGTGGACAAACAAAGCAAGTAACAAAGGAAGATGTAAAAAATATAATAGAAGAACACCTAAAATATATAAAAAAAGATTCTAAAGTAGAAGTAGCTTTTTTCGGAGGAAGTTTTACAGGAATAGAAGAAGCAAAACAAGAAGAATTACTAAGCGCAGCTTATGAATATATAAAACAAAAAAAGGTAGATAGTATAAGAATATCAACAAGGCCTGATTACATAGATAAAAAGATTCTAAAAAGATTAAAAAAATATAAAGTAAAAACAATAGAACTTGGGGTACAATCTGCAAATGACTATATCCTAAAAAAAGCTGGAAGAGGGCATACTTTCGAAGATGTTGTAAAAGCATCAAAATTAATTAGATGGTATGGGTTCGAATTAGGACACCAAATGATGGTAGGACTTCCAGAAAGTACAACTGTTGATGAAATAAATACAGCAAAACAATTAATAAAGCTAAAGCCTAAAATGGTAAGAATATATCCTGTTTTAGTTATAAAAAATACCAAACTAGAAAAAGACTATAATGAGAGAAAGTATAAGCCATTAACAGTTACACAAGCTGTAGAAGTTTGTAAAGAACTTGTAAAACTATTTGTAAAAAAACATATAGAAGTAATAAGAATAGGACTTCAGCCAACAGATACTATAACAAATCCAGATAATGATAAAAGCGAAGTTGTAGCAGGACCATTTCATCCAGCATTTAGACAATTGGTTGAATCTGGAATGTGGTATGATGTTATAGTTGAAAAAATAAAACAACTAAATACCAAGGTTAAAGAAGTTGTGGTTACTGTTAATCCAGCAGATGTAAACAATGTTATTGGTCAAAGAAAAGATAATATTAATAATTTAAGAGATGTTTATGATGTGAATTTAATTGTTAAGGCAGATGAGAAAATTAAACAGGGAAAATCTAAGATAGAAATTACTAAAATTTATGAAGATTTCTCGGAAAAATAATTTGAAAATAAACGGCTATAATAGTATTAAGGGCTTAAAATAGCCGTTTACGGATTTTTTACAAAATTTTTAAAAAATCCTTGACAAATCGGAAAAAAATGATATAATAGTAAAGCATTAAGGAGAAGTTGCAGGTGTAGTTCAATGGTAGAACCCTAGCCTTCCAAGCTAGCTACGTGGGTTCGATTCCCACTACCTGCTCCAATTTTAATGCAATTACCATAAAGAATAAATGCAGGTGTAGTTCAATGGTAGAACCCTAGCCTTCCAAGCTAGCTACGTGGGTTCGATTCCCACTACCTGCTCCATAAGGTAAAATCGTCGCACCGATGTGACGTTAATGATTAAATCAATCTGAAAAGATTGATTTTTTGTGCGTTATTGCAAAGAAAGGTGTGATGTGATATGATTAAAATAATTAAAAAGAAAATCAATATGAGTGATGAACTTAGGAGCAAAATTAATTGGTCTTGCAAATTTAATAACAGACCCTACCAGATTATTGAGGGTCACCTAAGAATTGTGGAACATACAAATCTAGCGTATGTAGAGCCACACAAAGTAATTATTGGAGATACACTATATTTATTCTTCAATGAACAAAAACATTTTTATATTGGGAATTTAAAGAAGAAAATCCATATTGCTGATTTATCAGAGTACATAGCAAGGCATTAATTAATTGAGAGTTTATATACTCCCACAATATTGGTTTATTTTGTCGTATAAATAATCAATATGAAGTATAAGGTGTCTTGTTATGTGACACCTTTTTTGGTGCCTTTCATTAAAAGAAAAGGAGGAAATGTTATGAATAATGAAAGGATGATTGCAGCAGTTTATATTCGTGTTTCGACAGAGAATCAGGCACGAGAAGGATTTTCTTTAGGAGAACAAAAAGAAAAGTTATTACAATTCTGTGCATTTAAAGGTTATGAAGTATTTTAGGTTTATGAAGATGCGGGAATATCTGCAAAAGATATGGAACATAGACCAGCATTTCAAGAAATGCTACAAGATATGAGAGATGGAAAAATCTACTATATTGTAGCCTACAAACTAGATAGAGTTACTCGTTCAGTTCGTGATTTAGAAGAACTAATATCTCAGTTAGAAAAATATAATTGTTATCTTGTTTGTGATAGAGATGATGTTAATACTTCTACTGCTAACGGAAGATTTTTTGTAAGAATGCTAACAGTATTATCACAGTTAGAAATTGAAATTGTATCGGAAAGAACTAAATTTGGACTTAATGGATCAATTAAGTCAAGCCATTTACCAGGCCCTGCTCCACTAGGATATAAAAAAGATGGTAATAAGAAAACTATTGTTGATGAAACAACTAAACCTGTTATTGAAAGAATATTTAAAATGTATTTAGAAGGTAAAAGTTTTCAGCAAATATCAAATATCTTTAATGAAGAGAAACTATTAAATCCAAAGAAATGGAAAGACACGACTATTCAAAAGATAATTGATAACAAAATCTATATGGGAGATTATGAGCAATATAAAAGGATTGCTAAAAAAGAAAACAAAGAACCTGTCATTTATATGAATGTTGTTGAACCCATAATATCACGTGCAATGTGGGAAGAATGCCAAAGACAAAAAGAAGTTAATCAAAGAACTTACACAAGAGATAGAGTTTATTTATTCTTTCAAAAGAGTAAATGCCCTACTTGTGGAAGAATAATGAAGTGTAAAGGCTCTGGTGGTAAAAAGAAAAAATATATGTATTATAACTGTGAGAAATGCCATTTAAATTATCGTGAAGATAAAATTGAAGAATGTTTAATGCAATTTATTTATGATTTAGTTGAGTATGATATGGCAGTTAAAAAGTATTTTTTACCTATTCTAGCAGACCATAAACCAACAAAAACTGATGATATAGATAAAGATATTAGAGGGTTAGAAAAACAAAAAGAACGCATTAAAAAAGCATATATGAGCGGTATTGTTGAAATGGAAGATTTTTCAGAAGATTATAAACTAATTGAAGAAAAATTAGAAATTTTAGAACAAAAGAAATCCGAACTATTAAATCTAGATAATATAACATTTACCCCACAACAATTAATGGCAGATAGAGATATAGAGCGCGAGACTATGATAAGATTAGACACCTTAAATGATGTTGTTAAAACAAATTGGGCAAGTAAAACTAAAGATGAAAAACAAGAATTTATATCTAAATTTATTGAATCAGTTATTCTAATAAAAGATAAAAATAATGAACTTCATATAGAAAAAATTAATTTCAGAAAGAGTTATATAAATAACTTAATGAAGTTTTTAGATAAAGGAATATTAGATGTATTAGTACCAGTTGAAATAAATGGTAAAGATGAATTTATTATTGGTAGTCCTAATGTTTCTAATGAACAAGTACAAGAATATTTAGATAGATTAAATGAATTTTATGAAACAAAAATGTATGAACTTTATGAAAAAGTTGATGAAGATACAGGTAATATTATTGGTGAATTTACACCTAAAAAAGATGAAAAGATTATAAGAATAGTGCCTATTTCACCTACTGAAATAAAAACAAAATCAATTATAAATAAAGAAGATATTGAAACAAAATATGGAATTGTTACTTACAATCCTAACAAACCAAATAAGAAAG
>OGXW01000888.1_pt1 | contig 22905 bp, 19 predicted proteins | sample 1576341 | NCBI WGS metagenome assembly OGXW01 (sample SAMEA3541592, study PRJEB24748) | human gut metagenome | biome: human gut; feature: human-associated habitat; material: faeces | place: China | collected 2012
ACTTCCGGAAAAAGAGATGGATGAGCGGATCGTAAACCTTCTTGAAAAAGTAGGTATGAAGGCAGACGATATGGAAAAATATGCCTATGAGTTTTCCGGCGGACAGCGTCAGCGTATCGGTATCGCAAGAGCCTTATCTGTGAATCCGGAATTCCTGCTCTGCGACGAGCCGATCTCCGCACTGGACGTGTCTATCCAGGCACAGGTTGTCAACGTGCTGGAAGATCTGCAGCAGGAACTGGGACTGACCTACCTGTTTGTGGCACATGATCTGTCCATGGTACGCCATATTTCCGACCGGATTGGCGTGATGTATCTTGGTAAGATCGTGGAGAGTGGAGACAGTGATGAAGTGTACGACAATCCATGCCACCCATACACCCGGGCACTGCTGGCCTCCATTCCGATCGCAGATCCGAAGCGGGCACTCAGCCTGGAACATTGCGGCATCGAGGGAGACCTTCCGAGTCCGCTGCATGTTCCGTCCGGCTGTCGTTTCCATACACGCTGTCCTTATGCGACCGAGCAGTGCAGACAGCAGGAACCGGAACTGGAAGAGAGAATACCGGGTCATATGGTGGCCTGCTGGAAAAAATAAAAAGAGTGAGGAACAGATAAAAATATGCTTTCAAAAGAACTTTACCGAACCTATGTCCAGATCCTGAAAGATGAACTGGTGCCGGCGATGGGATGTACCGAGCCTATCGCCATCGCTTACGCGGGAGCTGTTGCCAGAAAGACACTGGGAGCCCTTCCGGAGCGGGTGGAGGTTGCGGTCAGCCGAAATATTATAAAAAATGTAAAAAGCGTGGTTGTTCCACATACCGGGGGCTTACGTGGAATCGAAGCCGCCGCAGCTGCCGGAATCGTGGCAGGAGATGCTGCGAAGGAACTGGAGGTCATCTCCCAGGTGGAACAGGAAGACATCGAAGCGATGGGAAACTTCCTGAAGGAAGTTCCGTGCAGTGTCTGTGAGGCATCCTCTGATCTGATCTTTGATATTCAGATTACTTTGTATCATGGAGAAGATGAAGCGAACGTACGGATCACCGATTTTCACACGAATCTGGTGCATGTGTCCAGAAACGGGGAGATCCTTCTGGCAAAAGAGATTACCGGAAAAGAAGAGTCCGCGCTGGCAGACAAATCGACACTTACCATAGAAAATATCTTTGCATTTGCAAAGGAAGTGGACCTGGCAGATGTCCGGGAAGTACTGGAACGTCAGGTTCGTTACAACATGGCGATCGCCGAGGAAGGGCTCTGCGGTAATTACGGAGCCAATATTGGAAAGGTTCTGCTGGCCACTTACGGCGATCAGGATGTCAAGGTGCGTGCCAAAGCCATGGCGGCTGCCGGTTCTGATGCAAGAATGAACGGCTGTGAGCTTCCGGTGGTGATCAATTCCGGAAGCGGCAACCAGGGAATCACAGCTTCTGTCCCGATCGTGGTTTTTGCAAAAGAACTGCAGGTATCGGAGGAGACGATGTACCGAGCTCTGGTGATCTCGAATCTGGCAACGATCCATATCAAAGAAGGAATCGGCAGACTTTCCGCATACTGCGGTGCAGTAGGAGCCGGATGTGGCTGTGGCGCAGGGATCGCCTACCTGTACGGAGACGGCAAGAAGGAGGGCGAGCATGCCATTGTCAACGGTCTTGCCATTGTATCCGGTATGATCTGCGACGGAGCGAAAGCATCCTGCGCAGCGAAGATCGCATCCTCTGTAGACGCGGGAATTCTTGGTTACTTTATGTATAAGAACGGACAGCAGTTTATCGGCGGTGACGGTATCGTGAAAAAAGGCGTGGAAAATACGATCCGCTGTGTGGGCAAACTGGCATCTGAGGGTATGCTCGAGACAGACCGGGAGATCGTCCATCTGATGATCCACGGATAATACATACAGAAAAATAAGCTCCTTTTGCATGAAAAGAACGGTTAGTTGCATGAAACCGAAACGCAAAGGGGGCTTTACTTTTTGGACAAAACGTGATAAAAGTATAGAGGAGTAACTATTCGGTAAGAATATCCTGTGAGTTCTTTTGACAGGAACTGTTGAAAGAACTCACAGGATATGCAGACAAAAATTCAGGGCTGTTTTAGAGAAAACAGCCCTTTTTGGGCGTTTTTCAGGAGGTAAAAAACATGACAAAGATTGACATTATTTCAGGATTTTTAGGAGCCGGAAAAACAACACTGATTAAAAAACTGCTTTCTGAAGCTTTAAAAGGCGAGCAGGTAGTGCTGATTGAAAATGAATTTGGAGAGATCGGTATTGACGGAGGATTCTTAAAAGATTCCGGTATCGAGATCCGTGAGATGAACTCCGGATGTATCTGTTGTTCTCTGGTAGGTGATTTCGGAACTTCTCTGAAAGAAGTGATCACCACCTATCATCCGGATCGTATCATCATCGAGCCGTCAGGCGTAGGCAAACTGTCTGATGTTATCAAAGCGGTAAAAGGTGTGGATGTGGACTGTGAAATCAGCCTGAACAGCTATACAACTGTAGCAGATGTAAACAAATGCAAAATGTATATGAGAAACTTCGGTGAGTTCTTCGAGAACCAGTTACAGTATGCAAGAACGATTATTCTGAGCCGTACCGATACACCGAAGGCTACCGAAGAGAAAGTAGCCAAAGGAGTCGCTCTGATCCGCGAAGTGAACAAGGATGCAGTGATCATCACTACTCCGATCGAAAAACTGGACGGTGCACAGATTCTGGAAGCGATGGAGCAGGGAAGAAAAGAAAACGAAGATTTCTGCCCGGTATGCGGTGGACATCATGACCACGATCATGACCATGAACATCATCACGACCATGACGACGAGTGCGGATGCGGCCATGACCACGACCATGAGCATCATCATCACGACCACGATGATGAGTGCGGATGCGGACATGACCACGATCATGAGCATCACCATGATGACGAGTGCGGATGCGGACATGACCACGATCATGAGCATCACCATGACGGCGAGTGCGGATGCGGACATGATCATGACCATGAACATCATCATCATGACGGCGAGTGCGGATGTGGTCATGACCACCACCATCACCATGCGGATGAAGTATTTACAAGCTGGGGCCGTGAGACTGCTAAGAAATATACAAAAGAAGAGATCGAAGCTGCACTGAAGAAACTGTCAGAAGCAGAAGATCTCGGTGTGATCCTTCGTGCCAAAGGTATGGTGGATGGAAAAGACGGACAGTGGATCTACTTTGATATGGTTCCGGAAGAGTATGAGGTACGCACCGGTACTCCACAGATCACAGGTAAGATCTGTGTGATCGGTTCCAAGATGGCAGAAGACAAAATTGCTGAAATTTTTGGAGTGAATGAGTAATGATGAAGAGAGATGTTCCCGTATATTTAATTACAGGATTTTTAGAGAGTGGTAAAACCCAGTTTCTGGATTTTACCATTCATCAGAGTTATTTTCAGATTCCGGACAAAACGCTTCTGATTCTCTGTGAAGAGGGAGAAGAAGAGTACGATGAGGAAAGCCTGAAAAAAATGAATACGGTGATCGAGATCATCGAAGATCCGGAAGACTTTAACGCGGATACCCTGCAGATGTTGAATAAAAAACATCAGCCTGGCAGAGTCCTGGTAGAGTACAATCCGCTGTGGTCTGTAGATAAGTTCTATCAGACCGATATGCCACGTTACTGGGATCTGGCACAGCATATCGTAACCGTGGATGCCAGCACCTTCCAGATCTATATGAACAATATGAAATCTTTATTCATGGAGATGATCCGAAACGCGGACCTGGTAATTTTCAACCGCTGTCAGGATGAACATCCGCTGGCAAACTTCCGCCGCAGCGTCAAAGTTGTCAATTCCAGAGCGGAAGTGGTATTTGAAAATGAAGAGGGCGAGATCGACGATATTTTCCAGGATGAGATGCCGTATGATATGAATGCGGACATCATTGATATTGAAGATATCGATTACGGTATCTGGTATGTGGATATGATGGATAATCTGAAAAAATATGTGGATAAGACGGTTCGGTTTAAAGGACAGGTGTTGAAAAGTCGTGAGCTGAACGCAGGATTTTTCGTGCCCGGACGTATGGCGATGACCTGCTGTGCGGACGATACCCAGTTTATCGGCTATATCTGTAAGAATCCGGCAGCCAAGAGACTGCGGATCGGCAGCTGGGTAACGGTAACTGCAAAAGTTAAAGACGAATTTATGGAAGTATACAACGGCAGAGGTCCGGTATTGTACGCAACAGAGATTGAAGCGGCAGAAAAACCGGAGCAGGAGCTGGTATACTTCGGCTGATGAAGGAGTTATCATTATGTATCTGATCGTAGGCCTGGGCAATCCGGGAAAACAGTATGAAAATACCCGCCATAACGTGGGATTTGACGCGGTTGATCTTCTGGTGGATGAGTATCGCGTACCCTCTTCGGGAAAACAACATAAGGCAATGTACGGAAAGGGCGTGATCGCGGGTCAGAAAGTGATCCTGGCGAAACCGCTGACCTACATGAACCTGAGCGGGGAATCAGTGAGAGCCCTGGTAGACTATTATAAGATCGATCCGGAAGAAGAACTGATCGTGATCTATGACGATATCAGTCTGGAACCGGGAAAGATCCGGATACGGAAAAAAGGAAGTGCGGGTGGCCATAACGGGATCAAAAATATTATCGCACAGCTGGGCACTCAGAACTTCCAGAGAATCAAAGTTGGAGTCGGAGAAAAGCCGAAGGGCTGGGATCTGGCAGATTATGTGCTGGGACACTTTTCCAAAGAAGACCGGGGACTGGTGGATGACGCGCTGAAACGCGCGGCAGGGGCCGTGGAACTGATGGTACAGGGAGAAGTGGATCAGGCGATGAATCAGTTTAACTAGAAAGGGAAAACGATGGATGCATTCGTACAACCATTATATGAACTGGCCGATTTTGATGCGATCATAAGACAACTGAAGAAACCGGGAATCGTACAGGTTTCCGGATGCCTGGACTCCCAGAAAGCTCATTTTACCAACGGGCTTCTCCGGGAGTTTCCTTTTCGACTGATCGTTGCGGAAAATGATCTGAAAGCCAAGGCATTTTATGAGGATTTTCGGCTGTATGACCCGGAAGTACTGTATTATCCGGCGAGGGATCTGATCTTTTATCAGGCAGATATCCATGGTAATCTTCTTACCAGACAACGGATCCAGGTGCTTCGCGCACTGCTGGAGCGGGAAGAAGTGACGATCGTTACTTCGATCGACAGCTGCCTGGACTGTCTGGTGCCGCTTGCCGTGTGGAAGGAAAAAGTAATAAAGATTCGCAATGACAGCGAGATTGACCTGGATCGGATGAAAAGACATCTGGTGGAACTCGGGTATGAATGGGCGGCGCAGGTAGAGGTTCCGGGACAGTTTTCTATCCGTGGTGGAATCATGGATGTATTTTCTCTGACCGAGGATAATCCGTGGCGTATCGAACTGTGGGGAGATGAGGTGGATTCCATACGCAGTTTTGATGCGGAAAGCCAGCGCTCGATCGAGAATCTGGAGGAGATTACAATCTATCCGGCGACGGAAGTGGTGCTGGATAAGGAGACGATCCGACAGGGCATCAAAGCCATTGAAAAAGAGTCACAGAAGTGTCAGAAGAAGTTCCGGGATGAGATGAAGACAGAGGAAGGGGCGAGAGTCCGCCAGATCGCCGCTGAATTAAAAGATCAGTTAGAAGAGATGGAGCACATTGCCGGAGCAGAAAGTTTTGTCCGGTATTTTTATAAGAAAACAGAATCGTTATTGGAATATCTGCCGGAGAACACGCTGGTTGTGATCGACGAGCCGAACCGGTTGACAGAACATGCAAAGACAACAGAAGAAGAATTCCGGGAGAGTATGATTCACCGTCTGGAAAAGGGGTATCTTCTGCCCGGACAGATGGAAGTGATCCGAAACCATCAGGAAGTAGTGCATCGGTTTCATCAGATGCATACACTGTCGTTGTCCACGATGGAGCCACGGGGAACCGGGTGGAACTTCGCTATGGAGATGCAGCTGACTGTAAAATCGGTCAACCCGTACAACAACAGTTTTGAGATGCTGGTAAAAGATCTGTTGCGCTGGAAAAAATCCGGTTACCGGATGCTGTTGTTATCCCCTTCGCGAACAAGGGCGGCCAGACTGGCAAAAGATCTGCAGGATCAGGAACTGTCAGCTTTTTACAGTGAGGATCCGGAAGAACTGATCCAGCCGGGACAGATCAAGGTCACCTGGGGACGGGTAAGCCGTGGCTTCGAGTATCCGATGGTCAAATACGTGGTGATCTCGGAGACGGATATTTTCGGCAAAGAAAAGAAGAAAAAACGGAAAAAATCCCAGTACAGCGGAAAGCAGATCCAGAGCTTTTCGGAGCTTTCCGTAGGAGACTTTGTGGTTCATGAAAACCACGGGCTGGGTGTGTACCGCGGCATCGAGAAGATGGAAGTGGATGGTGTGGTGAAAGACTATATCAAGATCGAGTATGCAGGAAAAAGTAATCTGTATATTCTCGCTACCCAGCTGGATGTCCTGCAAAAATATGCCGGTTCTGATGCGGCAAAGACACCGAAGTTAAATAAACTCGGCGGACAGGAATGGAAGAAGACCAAGACGAAGGTCCGCGGAGCTGTAAAGAATATCGCAAAAGATCTGGTGGCACTGTATGCAGCCAGACAGCAGGAGGCCGGATTCCGCTATGGACCGGATACGGTATGGCAGCGGGAATTTGAAGAGATGTTTCCATTTGAAGAGACGGAGGATCAGCTGCAGGCGATCGAGGCGGCAAAGCAGGATATGGAGAGCCCGAAGATCATGGATCGGCTGATCTGCGGAGATGTGGGCTACGGGAAGACGGAGATTGCGATCCGTGTGGCATTTAAGGCGATTCAGGAGGGAAAACAGGTGGTTTATCTGGTTCCGACCACGATCCTTGCACAGCAGCATTACAATACATTTGTACAGCGGATGAAGGATTTTCCGGTGCGCGTGGACCTTCTGTGCCGGTTCCGTACCGCCAGCCAGCAGAAAAAGACGATCGGAGATCTGGGAAAAGGTCTGGTGGATATTCTGATCGGCACCCATCGGGTGTTGTCCAAAGATGTGCAGTTTAAAGATCTGGGACTGCTGATCATCGATGAGGAACAGCGCTTTGGTGTTACCCACAAAGAAAAGATTAAGCAGATGAAACAGAATATCGATGTCCTGACCCTGACAGCGACGCCGATTCCGCGAACTCTTCACATGAGTCTGATCGGAATCCGGGATATGAGTGTTCTGGAAGAAGCACCACAGGACCGTACACCGATCCAGACCTATGTGATGGAATATAACGATGAGATGGTACGGGAGGCGATCAGCCGGGAACTGGCACGCGGTGGTCAGGTGTATTATGTATACAATCGTGTCAATAACATTGAAGAGATCACCAATCAGATCCGAAAACTGGTTCCGGAGGCGAATGTGGCATTTGCCCACGGACAGATGAGCGAGCGTGAACTGGAAAAGATCATGTATGGATTTATTAACGGAGAGATTGATGTTCTGGTCTCCACGACGATCATCGAGACCGGTCTGGATATCTCGAATGCCAATACCATGATCATCCATGATGCGGATCAGATGGGACTTTCTCAGTTGTATCAGCTGAGGGGAAGGGTAGGACGGTCGAATCGAACCGCATACGCGTTTCTGATGTACCGGAGAAATAAGATGTTAAAAGAAATCGCAGAAAAACGCCTCCATGCGATCCGCGAATTCACTGAACTGGGAAGCGGGATCAAGATTGCTATGCGTGATCTGGAACTGCGTGGTGCGGGCAATCTTCTGGGAGCGGAACAGCACGGTCACATGGAAGCGGTAGGATACGATCTCTACTGTAAGATGCTGAATGAAGCCGTACAGGAAGCAAAAGGAATCGAAGTACAGGAAGACTTCGAGACGACGATCGACCTGCAGATCAATGCGTACATTCCGGAAAAATATATTCCGAATGAATACCAGAAACTGGATATCTACAAACGGATCGCGGCTATTGAAAACCGGGAAGAATATGAAGATATGATGGAAGAACTGCTGGATCGATTCGGAGAACCGCCCAAGATGGTACAAAACCTCCTTGCAGTGGCAAGCCTGAAAGCCATGGCTCACCGGATCTATCTGACCGAAGTCAAGCAGCTTGATGACAGCCTGAAACTTACCATGTATGAGCGGGCGAAGATTGACACAACGAAGATACCGGAGATTTTGAATCAGTATCCGGAAGAACTGCAGTTTAAAGTCGAAACGAATCCGTATTTTCTATATCGGCCGAGGAACCGAAAGGCAAAGGATGCAGTGCCGATGCAGGAGAAGACGATGGAATTACTGACGGTCATGCAGTGTCTGGTATAAGTGCGGGCAAATTCCTGAGAACAGGAAAACAAGAGATGAGCGCTTGGTTACTGTTGTGAAAAAAGATTGAAATAAAAGGAAAAAAGTTGCCCCATAGGCGGAAATAGTCTATAATAAATGCTATTAGTGAATAAATGTACTCCTGGAGTACATAAAAGGGTAACGGAGGAAAACATGAGAAAGTTAAATAAAACCGCAGCATGTGGAATTCTGGCAGCTGCTCTTGCAGCAGGTACACTGTCCGGATGTTCAAAAACAATCGACGGAACAAAAACCGTGGCAACTGTAGGAGATGAAAAAGTAACATTGGGTCTGGCAAGCTATATGGTAAGAGACCAGCAGGCGCAGACCATGAGTTATTATAATATGCTGATGTCACAGTATGGTGTCAGCGGCTCTGCATCTAATGTGTGGGATCAGAAAGGAGATGACGGGAAAACTGTCGGGGAAAGCTCCAAGGATGGCGTCATGAAGACAATTAATCAGTTGTATGTACTGAAAGCACATGCGGCAGATTATGACGTTACGATTACGGAGGATGAAGAAAAAGCGATCAAAGAAGCAGCAGCGGAATTTATCAAAGATAACGATGAAAAGATCCTGAAAAAACTGGCAGTATCTGAAGCTGATATCGTTACGTATCTGGAACTGGTAACAATCCGCAGCAAGATGCACGATCCGATGACTGCAGATGTAGATACCGAGGTCAGCGCCAATGAAAAAGATCAGACAAGAGTCACTATCGTAAAAGTTTCTACAGAAGGAACAGAAAAAGATGATGACGGTAATACCATTGATCTGACCGATGAAGAAAAAGCGCAGAAAAAAGACCTGGCACAGCAGGTTCTTGATAAAGTAAAAGCATCCGATGACGTGGCAAACGCAGACATGGATGCACTGGCAAAAGAAGTAGATGACAGTTTAAGTGCGACAGCACCGGCATTTACCACGGCAGGAGATACGGATGATACCTTGGATGAAGCAGTGCAGGATGCGGCTCTGGAATTAAAAGACGGAGAGGTTGCCGACAAAGTCATCGAAGGTGATGACGGTTACTATGTGGTACGTCTGGATAAGATGCTGGATGAAGATGCGACAGAAAACAAAGAGAAGACGGTTATTTCAGAAAGAAAATCTGATCTGTATGACAGCACACTGGAAGACTGGGTAAAAGAAGAAAAAATCAAGGTTGATGATAAAGTCTGGGATCAGATCAAAGTTACGGACAGTGTGTCTTTTGAGTATAAGAGCACAGACAGCAGTGAGGGAGACTCTACAGCGACAGATGCAGACAGTACAAAAGACACAGAAGATACATCCGTACAGGATAGCAGTGCATCAGATTCAGCCGCAGAGGACAGTGCTGAATAAGAAAGTGAACGCCGGTTCCCGGAATGTGTTTGAAAAAAGAATTTCGAAGGAAAGTTTTTGCACACACCGGGTACCATCAATACATAAAAAGCGGAGGATACAGAGGATGAGTGTAGTACAGTGGACGACAGGAATCCAGCATATCGGAATTCCTACATCAGATATCGAAACAACGATCCGATTCTACGAAGGTCTGGGATTTCAGACCATGCACACAAACCAGGTGCCGGCAAACAAAGCCAAAGTTGCATTCTTGCAGCTGGGGAACCTGATGATCGAAACTTATGCCGAGGGCGGCAATGGTCTGGACGGTGCCATCAATCACTTCGCTTTAAACTGCACAGACATTCAGGCTGCTTATACCTGGATCTGTGAGCATGGCTATAAAGTGTTGTCGGATGGAATCGAAGAACTTCCGTTCTGGGAGAACGGAGTTTCCTTCTTTATTATTGAAGGACCGAATAAAGAACGGATTGAGTTCTGTCAGCGGAAATAAAACGGCTGTACCATATGGAAGGTAAACCTGACGGCAGTGGCTGCCACTGCTGAGAGATAAACTGACGGTCAGTTTTGAACAGCTATGTCAGAAATTGCGAAATTACTGACTGTGGATGGAAGCACAAGATACGGTTCGAATACACAAGAATCCCTCTGCAGATCCGCAGAAAAATGCAAAGTGATGAGACGAGATATCGAAGACAGCTATGGATATACAGAGGAAGGAGAAAAACATGACAAGACAACAGTTTGACGAATTAACAGCAAAAGGGGTAGTGATTCTGGATGGAGCGACCGGTTCCAATCTACGAAAAGCGGGTATGCCGGTAGGCGTATCTTCCGAACAGTGGGTGATCGAAAATCCTTCTGTTTTGCAGGAATTACAGCGTGCTTATGTGGATGCCGGAAGCCAGATCGTATACGCTCCCACATTTGCAGCCAATACGATCAGCCTCAGAAATTTTAATCTTCAGGATAAAGTACAGGAGCTGAATACAAAACTGGTCAAGATCAGTAAGGACGGAATTGGAGGACGTGCGCTGGTTGCCGGTGACCTGACGACTACCGGTCAGCTGATGGAGCCGAGAGGAGTGCTGACATACACGGAGCTGTATGAAGCGTATAAAGAACAGCTGAAAGCACTGATCGATGCTGGGGTAGATCTGATTGTTGCAGAGACCATGCTGAGCGTAGATGAGACGGTAGTAGCACTGGATGCGCTTCAGGCAGTCAGCAATATCCCGATGATCTGCACCCTGTCTCTGGAAGCAGACGGAAGCGCTATGTACGGAGGCAATGCCGTGGAAGCTGTTCTTACTCTGCAGGAGATGGGAGCAGCAGCTGTCGGCCTGAACTGTTCTGTAGGCCCGGATCAGCTGGAATCTGTTGTAGCCAACATGAAAGAAGTGGCAACCGTGCCGGTCATCGCAAAACCGAATGCCGGAATGCCGTTTGTAGATGATAAGGGCGAAGCCCATTATGACATGAATGCAGATGATTTTGCAAAACACACCAAACGCCTGGTAGAGGTAGGCGCCGGAATCGTCGGCGGCTGCTGCGGCACCACACCGGAGTATATCCGGAAGCTGGCGAAGGCGTTGGGAAGATAAAAAATAAAGGTGGGGGAAGTTATGGCGAAAGTCAAGGAATACCGCATTGATCAGGTTGATGAAGTGTGTAATCTTGGAAAAGCTTTATCTTCTCCGGTACGTCTGGAGATACTTCAGCTTTTGAACAGAGACAGCATGATTATCGGAGAAATAGCAAAAAAATTAAACCTTCCGGCCTCCAGTACCGCGTTTCATCTGAAAATACTGGAGCAGGCCGGGCTGATCCGTATGGAAGAACAGCCGGGTACACGCGGGAGTACGAAACTTTGCAATCGTAAACTGGATGTTTTGACCATTGATACAACAAACCGTAATATGGATGTAAAAGAAGTATTTAGTGCTGAGATGCCTATTGGTTCATATAGCAGTTGCGAAGTGAGTCCTACCTGTGGACTTTATGGAATGGATGGCAGTGTGGGGAATGATGACAGGGAATACTCCTTTTATTTACCGGAACGAATCAAAGCCGGTCTCTTATGGACTTCATCCGGATATGTGGAATATAAATTTGCCAATGGTGTTCCGGATGGATGCAATGTGGACCGATTGTCGATTTCCATGGAACTGTGTTCCGAAGCACCGGGATACCGGGAAGACTGGAAATCGGATATTACCGTGTGGATTAATGGAATGGATTGCGGAACGTGGACCTGTCCGGGAGATTTTGGGGCAAGACGTGGAAGACTCATGCCGCCAGACTGGCCGGTAGGAAGTACGCAGTACGGTGTGCTGAAAACGTGGGAAGTGCGAAAGGACGGAAGTTATCTGAATGGCGAACGTATCAGCGATGTTACGATCGACATGTTGAAAGTAATGGAAAAACCGTATATAAAAGTCAGAATCGGAAATAAAAAAGATGCGAAATATGTCGGAGGGTTTAATCTCTTCGGAAAACATTTTGGAGATTATGATCAGGATATTATTCTGTCAATGGAATACTAGTACATCGTTTTCGAAATAACTGTATCATTCACTTGTCTACAAATCCGATTGCACAGTTCAAAAAGCCTCAGCGTAGCCCGCTACGCCTGCGTTTTTTGAACTGCACACTCGAATCCGTATCCTGCGTGAATAATACAGTTATTTACGAAACGATGTACTAGAGTGTGTTTGAAAAAACAGTACCGGGCTACAGCCGGTACTGTTTTTTTTATGTCCAAAAATCGAATGTAAAAATTGTGCAAAAATACAATTTCTCACAATTATAATAAAATCTATGTTGAAAAATAAAATATTACAACAGAAATACTGTTATAATAAAAGAAAATAACAGTGAAAATGTATAAAAAGAAGCGAAAAACAGTTGACAAACCGACGAAAAAGCATATAATTATGGATAAAGAAACAGAAATACTGTTGCAAATAAACATGAAACAAAATATTGGGACATAAACGAACAGTAAAACTGTTAAAATTATTCTGGCCGGATAAAAGAGAGAATGATGTAATGTAAACAAACAGGAGGGTATGTAATGAAAAGAAAATTAATTGCTTCACTTATGACAGCAACGATGATCGCAGGAATGCTGACAGGATGTGGCAGTGGAAGTTCCACAGATGACAGTGCAAAGACTGATGATACCAAACAGGAAGAAACAGCAGAGGCAGGAACAGATGAGAGTTCATCCGGGGATGAAGCGGACGTGAATGAAGATGGAACCGTAAATAATCCGGAGGCTGTAAAAGTAGATGAAAACAAACTGGTATTCTGGTCACTGTTCAGTGGCGGTGATGGAGAGTACATGGACAAAATCATTTCCGATTACAATGCTACAGATCCTGATAAACAGGTACAGCCCATTATGCTGGTATGGGCAGATTATTATACCAAACTGCAGACGGCAGTGGCAGCAGGAAAAGGGCCGGATATCGGAATTTCTCATGCATCTAAATTACCGGAACTGGTAGACCAGGGAGTTGTAGAACCTCTGAATGATTATTTGGATGAGTTAGGGGTGGATCTTTCTTCCATGTATGCGGATAACTCCATTGAGTCTGTGACATTCGACGGCGATATCTATGCAATCCCATTGGATACACATGCAGAAATTATTTACTACAACACAGATATCCTGGAGAAAGCCGGTGTAGAGTTAAACGCAGACGGTCAGCTGGATATCAACAGTAAAGATGATTTCTTTGCTATTCTGGACAAATGTAAAGCAGTTATCGGAGATGGAGAATCTGTGATTTCTCTGACTAACAATGGCGATGATCCATATCGTGTATGGTGGGCAACTTACTTCCAGATGGGAGGAACTCCACTGGTAAACGAAGACGGAACAGAAGTTACTATGGATAAAGATATCGCAGTAAAAGCAGCAGAATTTGTTAAATCTCTGTATGATGATGGTTATGTGGCAGAAGGTATTGACGATCACCAGAAGTTCTTCCAGAGTGGAAAAGCAGCATTTTATATCGGTGGAACATGGGGTACAGGTGCTCTGGAACAGACAGATGGTCTGAACTTTGGTGCACAGCCGTTCCCACAGCTGTTTGACAACGATTCCTGCTGGGCAGATTCTCATACTCTGATTCTTCCGGTTAACCCAGACAGAACAGAAGAAGAAACTAAGGCAGCAGTAGAATTTATGGTAGCCGCTTCTAAAGATGGAGGTGCTACATGGGCAGGATCTGGTCAGATCCCGGCAAACAAAGAAGTTCTGGACAGCCAGGAATACAAAGACATGCCATACAGAAGCAGCTATAAAGCAGCCCTGGATACAGCAGTGCTTCCTTCCAAGAATCCTCACTTCTATGCTATGAAAGCCGGTATGATCGACAGCCTGAATACATTGTGGTCTGGTACAGCAGATGCAAATGAAGCAATGGATTCTTTGTATGGAGAACTGGAATCTAATCTGGACTAATAAAAGTGTTTTAGCCTGTAGGGGGGGCCGGAAGGCTTCCCCCGTTTTATAACTGAAAGGGAGAAGGGTGGACGATGAGTAAAGCGAGAAAAAGGAAAACATTTTTTGTGGCAATGGCTTTCATACTCCCGTTTTTTATCTTGTATACGGTATTTACCATATGGCCGGTAATACAGGGCTTTTATGTGAGTCTGCATAAATGGGGATTGATGGGTAAGCTGAAATATGTGGGATTTGATAATTATATGAAGTTTTTGCGGGACAAAAATTTTTGGGGAGCGTTAAAAAACACGGCCTTTTTTACATTGATTACGACTCCGATGCTGGTGATTACCGCACTTGTACTGGCGTTGCTGGCTAACAGAGCAACAAAAATGAAAAAATCACTGCGTGTGATCTTTTATCTTCCAAGTGTGTTATCAGTATCGATTGCATCGCTGATTGCAAAGTATACGTTCACACCATATACCGGTCTGATCAATGGTACATTGCATGCGCTTGGAATTTTACCAAAGTCAAAAGAGCTGCAGTGGCTGCAGGATCCCAATCTGGTATGGATCACGATTTCTGTTATGACAGTATGGTGGACCATTGGCTTTAGCATGTTGTTGTATTTATCTGCATTGCAGGATATTTCACCGGACGTTTATGAAGCAGCTTCTATTGATGGAGCTTCCAGCACGCAACAGCTGTTTCGCATTGTTCTTCCACTGTTGAAACCGACGACCTGGCTGGTATTTCTGCTTCAGATGATCGCATGTTTTAAAGTATTCGGTCAGATTTATATGATTACAGGCGGAGGTCCGGCTTCTGCAACACGACCACTGATTCAGTACATATATGAAAATGCATTTGGAAAAAGCAACATGGGATATGCAGCGGCTATGTCCTATGTATTGTTTGGAATTTTGCTGATTCTGTCACTTGCTCAGCAAATTCTTCAGAGAAAGGGGGAGGAATAACATGAAAAAGACCAAGAAGCCCGGCTATTGGGTGTTGAATGTGGCATCTGTTTTTCTGGCAATCCTTTTCCTGGGTCCGATTGTATGGGCACTGGCAGTATCCTTCCAACATGAAGGAAAACAGATCAAATCGGTAATCGATTGGTTTACACCGCCATATACGCTTGGAAACTATCCGAAGATTATTTTCAACTCTCAGGTTCCTACCTGGTTGTTTAACAGTTTGATCATAGCTGTTATATGCACAGTATTAACGGTTATTATTTCTGCAATGGCGGCTTATGCAATTGCAAAAATGAATTTTAAGGGAAGCAAACTACTGTTTACGTATTTCCTGATTGGGTTGATGGTGCCTGGTGAAGCTACCATTGTTCCACTGTTTATCACCGTAAATAATATGAATCTGATCGATACGTATGCAGGTTTGATTTTGCCTTCGATAGCAGGTTCCATGAATATGATTATTATGGTAACATTCTTTAAAGGGCTGCCGAATGAATTGCTGGAAGCTGTACGTATTGATGGCGGTGGAGAACTGACATTGTTCTTTAAAATAGTGCTTCCGTTATCCAAAACTATTCTGGCAACGGTATGTATTTTCTCTTTTGTAGGTAGCTGGAATAATTATCTCTGGCCGTTATTGTGCGCTATGAGCAGTGAGCTGTTTACGCTTCCTGTCGGTATACCTACTTTTGCAGGTACTTACACGGTAGATTATGTACAGCCGTTGACGGCAAGTATGGTGGCATCCTTACCGATGATTATTATTTACATTATATTTGAAAAACAGATTGTTGCAGGAATTACTTCCGGTGCGGTTAAAGGCTGAGAATTATGAATGCGAGAAAAAGAGAGATTGATATTCAAAAAGGAATGTTGACTGTAGCAATGATGCTCTGTCACTGTATTCAGTTTTTCGGGAAAGAGGAATATGGATTACAAAAAATATTGGTCAATCTTATCAATCTGTCTACATTTTCGGGATTTATGTTCTGTTTTGGGTACACCAATCAGATAGCTTATTACCGGAAAGAGTGGAAAAACAGTTTTGGAAAGATGCTGAAAAACGTATGCCGCATGTTGATTGCATTTTATATTTCGGGCATCGCTTATGTAGCATTGGTAGAGGGAAAGATATTTCGTTGGAAATTTGTAGCGGAAGTGGTAATGCTGAAAAAATATCCGGGCTGGTCGGAATTTTTGGTTTCTTTTGCAGCAGTATTACTGGTGGGGATTTTTCTGTATCCGATCATAAGACGGATGAACACGATAATGTTTTTGGGGGTGGCTTGTATAAGCTGTATTGCGTGTTATATCCCTTATGAGAGGATACACAACTCCTGGCTGGCATTGCTGACCGGATCAAGAGATTATATTACTTTCCCGGTGCTACAGTATGGTGTGTTTTTTGCGGCTGGAATTCTGGTTTGTAAAAAAGAGATCAGATGGAATCTCCGGATACTGCTGCTGACAATAATTGCAGGAATCCCATGCCTGATTACTGTTTTGAAAACCGGTTTTTTGCCGGAACGTTTTCCGCCTTCCGTATGGTTTATCTGTGGGGGATTTGTACTGGTATATGGATATTATCTGATAGCGGTGGGGATGGAACGGAAAAGGAATCTCTATATAATAGAAAAAATTGCTCATTATTTTGAAGAGATAGGGAAGACTTCGTTGTATTATCTTCTTATGAGTAATCTTTTAATATTTGCACTTGCGAGCTCTAGCTTTAGTTTCCGCAGTGAAATGTATGCCTATATATTTTTTGGGATGCTTTTGTTGATCATGTGGTATCTCAATCATATAAATAATGCAAAAAATGGAGGAAAGCAAAAATGAAATGTTACATCAAGGACTATCCAAGACCACAGTTTGTAAGAAACAACTGGGAAAATCTGAACGGAACCTGGGATTTCGGGTTCGATGATGCAAATGTGGGTGAAAAAGAAAAATGGTATCAGGAATTTAAAGGAGACAAAAAAATCAATGTTCCATTTACTTACGAGACCAAATTAAGCGGTATTGAGGATGAAACGCGCCATGATTTTGTCTGGTATCACAGAATTATTACAGTAGATGGCACAAAACTGGAAAAGAACCGTTATATCCTGCATTTTGAAGGCAGTGATTTTATTACAAAAGTATGGGTAAATGGCGCCTATGCGGGAGATCACAGAGGAGGTTATGCAAGAGCCTCTTTTGATGTTACAGAACTGGTGCATGATGGAGAAAATGAGTTGACTGTCAAAGTGGAAGATTCTTATGATCCGCAGCAGCCAAGAGGAAAACAGCGCTGGATCAAAGAGAATTTTGGCTGCTGGTATATTCAGACTACCGGTATCTGGAAGACTGTATGGAGCGAGTATGTACCGAAGATCGGCCTTGCATCTGTCAAGATGACACCGGATCTGCAGAATGCGGCATTAAAACTGGAATATGAAGTAGATGCAGCGGAGGAAGTTCTGGGTGAAGATCTGATTGTCACCGCATCTGTAAGCTTCAAAGGTGTTCCGGTTGCAAAACAGTCTGTAATGGCAAACCAGAAACATGTGGGAACAACAATGAACGTATCCTATTATGGAAGTATTGGACTGGAATGGGGCGTTTGCACTTGGACACCGTCCCAGCCGGATCTGTATGATATTGATTTTACAGTTATATATAAAGGAGAAGCTGTGGATGAGATTGGTTCTTATTTTGCTATGCGTGAGATCCGCATTGACGGACCAAACATCCTGTTAAATGGTCATCCGTTGTACCAGAGACTGATCCTGGATCAGGGATACTGGAGAGATTCGCATCTGACTGCGCCAAGTGAAGAAGCACTGATCGAGGATATCGATAAGATCCATGCACTGGGATACAATGGTCTTCGTAAACATCAGAAAATTGAGGATGAAAGATTCTTATACTGGTGTGATGTGAAAGGAATGTTGGTATGGAGTGAGATGGCAGCTGCTTATCAGTATTCGGATTATGCAGTAGAAGAATTTGCCAAAGAATGGATGGAGATCGTTCGTCAGAACTACAATCATCCATGTATCATTACCTGGACACCGATCAATGAATCCTGGGGTGTAAGCCAGGTGGAAACCAGAAGAGTAGAGCAGCACTTTACAGAAGCAGTTTACCATTTGACGAAGAGCTTCGATATGATGCGGCCTGTTATTGTCAATGATGGATGGGAACATACTATTTCAGATATCATCACACTTCATGATTATGAAGAAGTGGGAGATACCTTGTACAAACGTTATACCGAATACAAAGATCAGATCATGACTACAGAAGTATATCACAGCAGTGGAAAATCGGCCTTTGCAAACGGATATGAGTATAAAGGACAGCCAATGATCATCAGTGAATACGGCGGAATTGCGTTCAATAACGATGATTCAGGATGGGGATATGGAAATAAGGTAAATACCAAAGAAAATTTCATCAGACGTTTTGATGATATCACAACAGCAGTGAAGAAAATTCCATATTGCTGCGGCTTCTGCTATACGCAGGTCAGCGATGTACAGCAGGAGATCAATGGCCTGATGGATATTGACCGGAACTTCAAAGTGGAACCGGAAGTGATCAAAGAAATCAATGAACGTCAGATTGGATATTGGAGATCGTTTATGTAAATTCAGGTAAGAAGTAGAAAAAATATATTGTAAGACGGACATGCCAGCCTCCGAATCAGGAGGCTGGTTTTTTATGGAATTACATTTAAGCAAGATAATAAAAGAATATAGAAAATAAACACAGCAATCTGATGACATTTATGCTGATACGAAATCGAAAGGATTCGTGATATGATCCACCAATCTATAGATATTCTAAATAAATCCCCCAAAGAAATTGATAAAATTTTGCAAAAACACTTGTTAAAATCTTATCAATACGTTATAATATATCCAAATGGAATCGAGCTGATACTTATCTTAGCGGAGGGAGAAGTGTGAACTCTTATATTTTTATGAGAAAATCCAAAAAAGCTAATTGATAGAAAGCGAAGATTTCATATTTTTTTGCCACAATTGTTAAAAAATAGACAAATAGAAAGGAAGAAGGAGACACTATGAGCAGCAAAATTACAGTTATCGGAGCCGGAAGTGTTGGTTCCACAATTGCGTATACCTTATCTAATCAGAATGTTGCATCAGAGATCGTCCTGATCGACATTAACAAAGAAAAAGTAGAAGGCGAAGTCATGGATATCGCACAGGGAACCTGCTTCAGAGACCCGATCTCCATCATTGCCGGTGAATACGAAGATGCGAAAGACTCTGACATCGTAATTATCACCTCCGGTATCGCACGTAAACCTGGTCAGACAAGAATCGAACTGACACAGACCAATGTAAATATCCTGAAATCTATCACACCGGAGATTGTAAAAGTGGCTCCGCATGCTTTATATATCATTGTAAGTAATCCGGTAGATATCATGACCTATGTATTTACCAAAATTTCCGGACTTCCGGAAAATCAGATCATCGGATCCGGAACCATTCTGGATTCTGCTCGTCTTCGTTGCGGACTTTCCGAACATCTCAATGTAGCACAGAACAACATTCATGCCTATGTATTTGGTGAGCATGGAGACACATCCTTTATTCCGTGGACCGGCGCATATGTATCCGGTGTAAGCCTGGATGAATATTACGATATTGCAAAGAGCATGGGAAAAGAAGTAAAAGAAGTGGACAAAGATGCGATGCTCGAATACGTACAGAAATCCGGCGGACAGATCATCAAAAGAAAAGGAGCTACTTTCTACGCAGTATCTGCTTCCGTATGCAAACTCTGCGCTATCCTGTCGGCTTCTTCTGATTCTATCACAACCGTATCTTCCATGATGCATGGAGAATACGGAATTGACGATGTATGCTTAAGTACACTGACACTGGTTGGACCAAACGGTATTCAGGGTAAAGTGCCGATGCGTATGAATAAAAAAGAGATCGAACAGTTACATAAGAGTGCCGATGCGCTGAAAGCGGTCATCGCACAGATCGATCTGGATTAATCAGACAGTAACGAATGTCTTTTGGCTGCAACCGGTGGCCGACAGGCAGGAAACTTACATAAAGAAAGGATACAGGAACTATGAAGTACAGTTATTTTCCGGGTTGTACCCTGAGAACAAAAGCAAGAGATCTGGATGCATATGCCAGAGTATCTGCAAGGGCACTGGGATTTGAACTGGAAGAAATCGACAACTGGCAGTGCTGCGGTGGTGTATATCCACTTGGTTCTGATGAGATTGCCACAAAACTTTCTTCCGTCCGTGCTCTGAATGAGGCCAAAGAAAAAGGCCAGGATCTGGTAACTCTTTGTTCTGCCTGTCATCACGTAATCAAACGTGTCAATGATGATATGAAGAATGTAGAAGATATCCGTACCAGAGCAAACAACTACATGAAACTGGCAGAGCCATATGAAGGTGAGACTGAAGTGCTCCATTTTCTGGAAGTGCTCCGTGACCGTATCGGGTTTGATGAATTAAAGAAAAAAGTAGTGAATCCGTTAACCGGAAAGAAAATCGGCGCTTACTATGGCTGCCTGCTTCTTCGTCCGGGCAAGATCATGGCATTTGATAATCCGGAGAATCCAACCATTATCGAAGATTTCATCCGTGCCATCGGTGCTGAACCGGTTGTGTATCCATACCGGAACGAATGCTGCGGAGGATACATTTCTCTGAAAGAAAAAGACATGTCCAAAAACATGTGCAACAATATCATGGACAGCGCAGCAGGATTTGGTGCAGAGATGCTGATCACCGCCTGTCCACTGTGTCTGTACAACCTGAACAAGAGCGGAAACGGCAAACTGCCGGTTCACTACTTCACAGAACTTCTGGCAGAAGCTCTCGGAGTAAAAGAGGAAGCTCTGCAGACACTGACATCCGACAAGGAGGTGGCTGAATAATGAGTACCGAGAAAAAACAGGCAGAACTGATCAAAGAGATCAGTGGTGTGAATCCCCTGAAATGTATGAAATGCGGTAAATGTTCTGCTTCCTGCCCGTCTTTTAACGAGATGGATATCAAACCACATCAGTTCGTATCTTATGTAGCCAATGAGAACATCGAAGAACTGGTCAATTCTAAATCACTGTGGAAATGTCTCTCCTGCTTTGCCTGTGTAGAGCGTTGTCCGAGAGATGTAAAACCGGGTAAACTGATCGACGCAGCAAGACAGCTGGTAGTCCGCCAGAAAGGTCAGAACTATCTGACACCGGATGAGATTCCGGAATTACTGGATCCGGAACTGCCGCAGCAGTTGTTAGTCAGTGCATTCAGAAGATATAGGAGGTAACCCTGGTGCAGAGAATAGGAGTATTTGTCTGTCATTGCGGAAGTAATATCGCAGCAACGGTAGACGTGAAAAGAGTAGCAGAGATGGCTCTTATGGAGCCGGGTGTTGTTCATGCAGAAGACTATCAGTATATGTGTTCCGAAGCCGGACAGGCCCTGATCGCAAAAGCGATCGAAGAAAAACAGCTGACAGGACTGGTAATCTGTTCCTGTTCCCCACGTATGCATGAGGCAACATTCCGGAAAGCAGCGGAAAGAGCCGGACTGAACCCATACATGGTAGAGATTGCCAACATCCGTGAGCATTGTTCCTGGATCCATAAAGATATGGAAGAGGCAACTAAAAAAGCTGTGATTCTGATGAGAGCAGCAGTAGCAAAAGTAAACCTGAACACACCACTGCAGCCGGGCGAAAGCCTTGTAACAAAACGTGCACTGGTGATCGGTGGCGGTATCGCAGGTATCCAGACAGCTCTGGATATTGCAGATGCAGGTTATGAAGTAGATATCGTTGAGAAAGAGCCAAGTATCGGCGGAAGAATGTCCCAGCTGGACAAAACTTTCCCGACTCTGGACTGTTCTGCATGTATCCTGACACCAAAGATGGTGGAAGCTGCAGCTCACGAAAAAATTCATATTTATACATACAGTGAAGTAGAAAAAGTATCCGGTTTCGTAGGCGACTTTACGGTTGATATCCGTAAAAAAGCAAGAAGCGTTGATATGGACAAATGTACCGGATGTGGCGTATGTCAGGAAAAATGTCCTTCCAAGAAAGCACCAAGCGAATTCAACCGTGGTCTGAATAACAGAAGTGCGATCTACACACCATTTGCTCAGGCAATCCCGAATGTACCGGTGATCGACCGTGAACACTGTATCAAGTTCAAAACCGGAAAATGTGGTGTATGTTCCAAAGTATGTCAGGCAGGTGCGATCGACTACGATCAGAAAGACGAGATCGTAACAGAAAAATACGGTGCAATCGTCGTTGCCACCGGATTTGATATCATCAAACTGGACAACTACGATGAGTATGCATACAGCCAGAGCAAAGATGTCATCACCTCTCTGGAACTGGAACGTATCATGAACGCAGCAGGTCCGACAAGCGGCCATCTGGAACGTCTCTCCGACGGAAAACCTCCGAAGGAAATGGTATTTATCCAGTGTGTGGGAAGCCGTTGTTCCGATGACAGAGGAAAGAGCTACTGCTCCAAGATCTGTTGTATGTACACCGCAAAACATGCGATGCTGATCCGTGATAAATATCCGGATGTAAATGTAACTGTCTTCTATATTGATGTACGTACTCCTGGTAAGAACTTCGATGAGTTCTACAGAAGAGCCGTAGAACAGTA
>OGXW01000889.1_pt1 | contig 22886 bp, 20 predicted proteins | sample 1576341 | NCBI WGS metagenome assembly OGXW01 (sample SAMEA3541592, study PRJEB24748) | human gut metagenome | biome: human gut; feature: human-associated habitat; material: faeces | place: China | collected 2012
AGTGGCACTTTTCTGACGATTATTCCAGCGCTAGAATTCGGTATAAAACCAGTCGAGTGGGAGGCTTACTTCTAGCCGTGATGAATGAGGAATATTCGGACTACTCCGTTACTATTGATGGAGAGCCAGCGCAATTTGCGCAGCGAATCCCAGGCACACTAGAGATTCAGTTGCTTCATTGTCAGGGAGAAGTGATAGTTCAAGCTAAATAAACATAGTATGCTGGATATTCTGAAATATAGGTAATGACAAACTTGGTCACAATCTATAAAACAGTCATTGATATTAGCCTCTCAAGAAACCCGGCTATACGTCAAGTATGAGCCGGGTTTCTGGCGTAGTGTGCCAGGCATGGGCAACAACTAAGTGGTGAGAGACCACTACGCGCTTGGCAGTAGGAAGTGATATTGACAATATCATGTGGCGGTTACATGGGAGGAAAGTTCTTGTTCCTACTCGGGGAGGTTTTGCAGACGGAGAGTAGGGAGATCCGAAAGCCGCAGTAACAACGAGCTGCAAGAAGCCAGCCGAGGCCATAGTCAACGTCACTTAGTTAAATAGGCAATCCCTCTACACCAACACAGAACTTGGTATAGAGGGATTTTTTTCTAAACACTGTACATGGAATCCAAGGACAATTTCGAGTTTCCCATAGACAATTCCATTCCTGTCACGGAATGGATCAATTTCACAACATGGACAGGCAAGAAAATTTGCCCCTTTACATACGATGAACAAAGGAGGTAGAACGTATGAAACAAACCTTGCCTGTTGTTCACTGCATATATACCGAAGCCGAAAAGAGCCTCGCTGAGTTGCTGGAGGAGTCTTTTCGGCTTTATCTTGTCCGCATCCTTGCGACATCTGAGGAAACCGTTGTACAATGTTTGCGATGAGTGGTCGCTTATTTCAAGGAGGAAACTATGTACTTAGAAATAAGCAACCCTATGAATTACCATGTCGCATTGTACATCCGTTTATCAAAGGAGGATGAGACCGAAGGACCATCCCAAAGTGTAACCAACCAGAAATCCCTGCTCAATGAATTTGTTCAGCAGCATCGCCTTTCCGTTTACGATACCTATGTCGATGATGGTTGGAGCGGTACCAGTTTTGACCGCCCTGACTTTCAGCGCATGATTGAGGATATCGAAGCCAAGAAGGTCAACATGGTTATCACCAAAGACCTATCCCGTCTGGGCCGTGACTATATCATGACCGGTCATTATATGGAGAGATACTTCCCCGAAAAGAGAGTGCGCTACATTTCGTTGTTGGACGGTATTGACACCGGTGTAGAATCCACCGCCAATGACATTACCCCGTTCCGTGCCATTATGAACGATATGTATGCCAAAGACATTTCCAAGAAGATCAAATCCGTCAAGCGGGATAAACAGCGGAAAGGTCAGTTCATTGGCGGCAAGCCCATGTATGGCTATAAGATGCATCCGACGGAGAAAAACAAAATTGTCATCGACGAGGAAGTGGCTCCTGTGGTGCGCAGAATCTTCGCCATGGCATTGGATGGTATGAGCTGCCGAAAGATTGCGGCGACTCTCAACGAAGAAGGTGTTCCGACGCCTGCAACTTACTGTGGCTGGAATATGGGACGCAAAGGCCCTTATGCCGGACTTTGGTCCAGCGAACGCATTTCTGAAATGCTGCAGAACGAAACCTACCTGGGCAATATGGTTCAAGGACGAACGGTGAAAATCAGCTACAAGTCCAAGAAATGTCTGAAACAAGATCGGGAAAACTGGGTTGTAGTTGAAAACACCCACGAGCCGCTGATTGACAAAGAAACCTTTCAGAAGGTGCGGATGCTGGTCAACAGCCGCAGGCACACCCGAAGCAGAACCTATGACTTCTTATTAAAAGGCTTGATTTTCTGCCATGAGTGCGGTTATCCAATGGCGGTGCTAAATCGTCCGCCGGTATCCGGTGAAGATCGACTGTTTTTCGTGTGTCGAACCTACCAGCGTTTCACCAAAGCAGGTGTCTGTTCCTGCCACTCCATCAAAGAGCAGGTCGTTACCGAAGCAGTTCTGGCTAAAGTAAGAGAAGTCTGTGAAGCCTATCTTGATCCAAATAAGCTTCAGCCAATTGCTGCCGATGCAGTAGAGAAAGCCCGCAAGGCGGAAAACCATGAAGCAGAAATCCAGTCCATTCAGAATAAGATCGACAGTCTGACTGCCAACCTGGATAGGATGTATATGGATCGGCTGACCGGACTTCTTGCCGAAGCGGACTTCGAGCGCATCTATCAGCGAGTGAAGATGGACAGAACTTCTCTGGAAGAGAAGCTGAAAGAGCTGGAATCACAAAAAGAAAGCCCGGTCAGCACAGAAGACCGAGCAAGAGAGCTGGTGCAGCAGTTTTTGGATTCTGCCTACACCAGCCGGGAGCTTCTGGTCAGCCTCATCGAGCGTGTGGAACTGACCGAAAACAAACAAATCATCATCAAATTCCGCTTCCGTGAGTTGGAAGCGATTTCTTAGGGCCAATCGTTTACAATAGGCGCGGCGGAATGTTTCCCGGCTGGAAAAGCGGGCGCTGAAGCTGCTGCGCGAGCAATGGAAAGAATCGAAATAAAATCAAATCTGAAAGGCGTAGCGTACCTGTACGAGGCATATGTGTGGCAAGGTGCGGCAAATTGTGCCACACATGTGCCACACCTTGATGAAGCATCGAATCTATGTAGGAAATAGAAAAAACAGGCAGTTGCACCGCAAAATGTAGAAAAGTTGTGATAATGTTACAAAGTAACTATAATCCCGAAAATATTTCGCAAAAAATCATTGACATTTTACTCACAACCGGATAGTATAAAAGTATAAACGAAATTTTGGGCTACACCGCATGGCTCTATGCACCGCTGAAAGAGGCGAGGTGTACCCTCTGCAAAGATCAAAATGTCTGCAGTGCCGCAGCGTTTTGGGCGGAGGGTGCGCAGCCGCCGGGCGGCGCACAGGCCCGCAGGGCAGACGCCGTGCGGCAGTGCCTTAGGGAGAGAGGTATACCAAGTGCACCTGACAAAAAGCGAACAACAGATCATGGAGATTTTTTGGAAGGCCGATCATGCGATGGCTCAGACAGAGGTCGTTTCCACCTGCGTGGAGCGCAAATGGAAGGAACGCTCGATTTTCTCGATGCTGAACAGCCTGATGGAAAAGGGCGTCCTGCGTGAGGTCGGTTTTGTCCGCAGCGGCAAGACCTATGCCCGCACCTTTGAGCCGGCAATGTCCCATGCCGAATATCTGGCTGCTGTAGTGGCAGAGCAGCTGCCCGCAAAGCAGCTGCCGGAGCTGCTCGCCGCGTTGATGCAGAAGATCGAAACGACCCCTGCGATCCAGAAGGAAATGCGTGCTGCCCTGCGTGAGAATACGCAGTAAAGCAAGCCGCAGGGCATGGATCGTGCGCAGATGCCCAAGGTATTGAATTTGTTCAAAAAAAGCACCGCTGCCCATATCGGGCGGCGGTGCTTTTTGCGTCTCTTTCGCCCGCAGCGTGCTTGCAAGGCCAACATAAAAGCGGTATACTTAAAAAGTAAGCAGTATACCTATACTGCGCAGATTCTATTCGATTTACAGGAGAACCCCGATTATGGATAAACGAAATAAAACGGCGCTGGCCTATCTGCTCATCGGTGTGGCGGCGGCAGGCCGGGCACTGCTCTCTGTGCCGGAAAACGCCGCCATTCAGGAGGTCTCGCTGACCGTGCTGGCGCTGGTAGGCTACCTGTTGCTGGCCTCCAAAAGCAGGCTGCCGGTGCTTTTCGGTGCGGCGGGCCTTGTGCTGGAGCTGATCCTCAGCGGTGCGCCTGCGGGTGGTGCATCGGTCTGGCTGATTCCCGCGCTGCGCGTGGCGGATCTCTGGCTGTTCTGGGGGGCATCGGTGGTGCTGCTCCGGCTGGCAGGGCGGCAGGGCAGCAGGGTGCCGTACATTGCGGCGCTGCCGCTGGCTGTCTACAGCGTGGCGCACTTTCTGCCTGCGCTGACCACGCTGGCGGCTGTGGCCTTTGTGGCGTTCAGCGTCCTGATGCTCTGGTTTGCAGCGATCATGATCCGCGCTTACAACGATGCCCGCGTAAAAAAGTGACAAAATCCGAAAACTGTGGTATACTGTAGTATCTGATAAAAATCAAGCCGTGAAAGAAGGATTCTTATGATCCCGTTTAATGTGCCCCCCTGCGTGGGTGAAGAGATCGAATATGTAAAGCAGGCCATTGCGTCCCACAAAATCTGCGGTGACGGTGCCTTTACCAAGCAGTGCAACGCATGGCTGGAGGAGCGCTTCCATGCCCAGAAGGTGCTGCTGACCACCAGCGGCACCACGGCGCTGGATATGGCCATGCTGCTGTGCGACCTGCAGCCCGGCGATGAGGTTATCCTGCCCAGCTTCACCTTCTCCAGCACGGCGACCTCTGCGGTGCTGGCGGGGGCCCGGCTGGTGTTTGTGGACATCCGCCCCGACACGATGAACATTGATGAGACGAAGATCGAACAGGCCATCACCGACAAGACAAAGGTCATCGTGGCGATGCACTACGCCGGTGTTGCCTGCGAGATGGACACGATCATGGAGATCGCGCACCGCCATGGCCTCAAGGTCGTGGAGGATGCGGCGCAGGGCGTCATGAGCAGCTACAAGGGCCGTGCGCTTGGCACCATCGGTGATTTCGGCTGCTACTCCTTCCATGAGACGAAGAACTACTCGATGGGCGAGGGCGGTGCGCTGGTCATCAACAACCCGGCCTACAATGAACGCGCCGAGATCCTGCGCGAAAAAGGCACGAACCGCGCGAAATTCTTCCGCGGTCAGGTCGATAAGTACACATGGGTGGACTTCGGTGACAGCTATCTGCCCAGTGAGCTGAATGCTGCCTACCTGTGGGCGCAGCTGCTCCACGCGGACGAGATCAACAACGACCGCATGAACACATGGAACGCCTACCGCGCCGCCTTCCAGCCGCTGGCCGATGCCGGCAGGGTCGAACTGCCTGTGATTCCGGCAGACTGTGTACACAACGCGCACATGTTCTACCTCAAGTGCAAGGACCTTGAGGAGCGCACGGCGCTGATTCGTCACCTGAAAAACAACGATATTCTGGCGGTATTCCACTATGTCCCGCTGCACTCCGCCCCGGCGGGCGAGAAGTTCGGCCGCTTTGACGGCACGGATGTCTACACCACCGCCGAGAGCGAGCGCCTTGTCCGCCTGCCCATGTATTACGGTCTGACCGAGTCCGACCGCAATCAGGTCATCGAAAAAGTTCTGGAATTTTATGCGCAGTAAGCGTATACCGGGCTGGGCGCAGGTGCTGGGCACCGCCGCTGCGGCGCTGGCTTTTCTGCTTGTGTATGAGCTGGCCGTCTACCGCGTCCCGCTGCAGCAGATTTTTCTGCCCTGCAGCTATTGGAGCGATGAGGTCATCTACAGCAAGCAGCTGGCCGCTGTGGTGCGCTGCGGTGCGCCGCAGGGATATTTCGGCTTTAATGAATCGCATGCCGCCAGCGGCACCTTTGCCGCATGGGGGCCGGCTGTCTTTTTTGTATACGCGCTGCCGGGGCTTTTCCTGCGCGGGCAGAATGCTTTTTTGTGGTGCAATCTGCTGTTTGTGGTCGCAGGGTGGACCTTTTTCGCGCGGGCTGCACGGCTGAACGGCAAGCAGCAGGCAGTCTTTGCCGCCGCGCTGGCCGCCTTCAACGCACCGATACGCTATGTTTTCTCCGCCATGCAGGAGCCGCTTCACTATGCGCTTGTGCTGGCGGTGCTGGGCTGCGGTATTCTGGCACGGCGGGATAAGAGCCGCGCCGCATGGGGCGCGCTCTGCCTGCTTTGTGCCATCGCTACATTGGTGCGCCCTTATGAGGCCGTGCTTTGGCTCTACCCATTGGCGCTGGCGTGGCATGACCGGCGCCGCATCGCGGTGTGCGTTGCGGGCGGTGCAGCCTCGCTGGGCGGCACGCTGGTGCTGATGTCGAAATTTTACGCGCCTTACTTTTTCACGAATGTGGATGTGACCCCCGTGCAGGAGCTTCTCCACGGTCACCCGATCGAAGCGCTGAAGGATGTTGTCCATAAGCTGACGGGGGCGCTGCAAACCGTCGGGCAGACGATCCTTACGGATTTTGCCCAGCGCAGCGGTGGATATTATCTGCTGTTCTTTCTGCTGCTCGGCATCGTGCTGGCTTGTCTTGCATGGGATGCCCGGCAGCGGCGCCCTGTGTTCTGGAAGGGCTGCGCCGCTGTGACCGCAGGCATCGTTTTTCTGGCGTTAATGCTGATGTACCGCCCGGGCGAGGGCTCACGCCATACGCTGATTCTGGATCTGCTGCTGTTGGCAAGCCTTTTGCTGGAGAACCGCCGCCCTGCCGCAGCCGCGGCCGCGGTGTCGGTGCTGCTGGTGCTGACTGGGGTGCTCAGTCTGGCCAAGGGCTATGGCCTGCCGCGTTACAGCGAGGTTTGGGACAATGAGGTGCAGCAGGTGCAGGCAGCACTGGAAAAGAGTCAGGCTGCAGTCAACAGCGAGGACCCATGGGACCATACGGCGGCATACGCCTTTCTGGATGAGGTTCACTGCGGTCTGCTGTACGGCGTACCGGACGGCATGGGAATCCAGTTTGACGAGAACAGCTATCTGGAGGATGCAGCCAATCCGGTCTATGCCCGGTATGTCTTTACAAGCGCGGGCAGCAATACAGCCGCCCGCCTGACTGCAGACGGCTGGTCGGTTTTGTATGAAAGTGAAAAGTGCGTGCTGTATGAGCGCACAAGATAGCAGGATAAAGGGTACACTATGGATGTAAAGAATCTCCCGGTTCTGGAGGGCGCGGCTGTCCGGCTGCGGCCTATTGCCGATGCGGACACTGATCTGATCGTAAAATGGCGCAATACGCCATCGGTCGTGCAGAATTTTATCTTCCGCCAGACCTTCACGCCGGAAATGCACCGCAGCTGGCTGGCTGCCAAGGTCGCCACCGGGCAGGTCGTGCAGTATATCATCATCGACAAGGCCGATGCTAAGCCCGTCGGGTCGGTCTATTACCGCGATATAGACGGCCACAACCGCAGCGCCGAGTACGGTATTTTTATCGGCGAGGAAAGCGCGCGCGGCAAGGGCCTCGGCACCGAGACGGCCAAGCTTTTTACCGATTTTGGCTTTGCCGAATTGCAGCTGCACCGCATCAGTCTGCGGGTGCTGGCGGAAAACACCGCTGCCCGCCGCAGCTATGAAAAGGCCGGCTTTGTGCAGGAGGGCATTTTCCGCGATATGGAGCTGCTGGACGGCCAATACCGCGATGTAGTGTTCATGGCCCGGCTGGCGGAGAAGGAATGATGAAAGCAAAACCGATGCAAAAAGTCAAAACGTTTCTCGAAAAGACCCCCAATGCGCTGCTCTGCCTGTTGGGGGCAGTCGTGTTCCTTGCGGGATTTTACTTCCTGACCAGCCGCACCCCGCTGAACAAAATCTGGCTGCCCACCACGATGAACAACGACGAAGTGCTTTATAATCGCCAGGTCGTCAGCGTCATCACCCACGGCGGCCCGCAGGGGTACTTTGGCTATCAGGAGGGCACGGCGGACATTGGCCGCTATGGCACCTGGGGGCCGCTGCTCATCTGGGCCTACGCGCTGCCGGGCTTTCTGTTCGGCAGCAGCGTCAACGTGGTGCTGTGGTGCAACCTGCTGTTTATCACGCTGGGCATTGCGGCGTTTGCCCGCAGCGCTAAGCTGAACTGGTGGCAGTGCATTGTGCTCTGCGCTGGTTTGTTTGCCATTGCCATGCCCATCCGCTCCTGCATCAGCGGCGCGTCGGAGGCCATGCACTATATGCTGGCGTTTCTCATCGTGGGCAGTGCTGCGGCGCTGCACCGCACCGATAAGACCGGCTGGCTCGCCGTCTGCGCAGCGGCCTGTGCGGTGGAAACGATCTTCCGCCCCTACGCGCTGCTGTTCTGGGGGTTCCCGCTGACGGCGGTGTGGCAGAACAAACGGCGCCGCAACGTCTGCTTTATCACGGCAGCGGCGGGGTTCGGCGTCTCGCTCTTTGCGATGGCTAAGCTGGCCGCGCCCTATTTCAGTGACGGCGGCATGGATTTTGACGGCGTGCAGTTGCTGCTGCAGGGCCACCCCATCGCGGCGATTCGCTATGAGTGGATCCGCGCAACGGCCCTGTTGGGCAACGCCTGGCTCTACGATATCTGCCCCACCATCAAGGGCGGCAAGACTTACATCGGCGGCGGCTGCGTCACCTTCTTGGTGGTCGTGCTGGCGGCGGTGGGCTGCCTGCTTTGGGATAAGCGCAAGGGCCGCCCGGTGGTGCTGAAAGCCTGTGCCCTGTTTTGCAGCGCCGCCATTGCGCTGGTGCTGCTGACGATGTATAACATCGACCCGCGCCACATGATGTTGCTTGCTATTCTGCTACTGGGGGCTATTGTTGTGGAGGACGCCGCCCCTGCGGTGGTCTGGCTGCCGATTCTGGTCGTCCTGCTGCTGCCCATGAACTTTGAGCGTGGCAGCCAGCCGGAAATGAATGAGGTCATGGCCGCCCAGATGACTGTGGTCGAGGACGCCCTGGCCGCCGATGTGCAGGCCGCCGATGCCGATCCCTGGGACAACACGCTGGCCTACACCTACGACGACGGCGTATTCCACGGTTACCTCTACGCCGTGCCGGATGGCATGGGTATTGAGTTTGACAAGAACTCCTACCTGTGGGATGCCGAGAACCCCATCTACTCCCGCTATGTGATGTGCGGCCACGGTACCCGCGTGGAGGAACGCCTGCTGGCCGAAAACTGGCAGGAGCTTGTCTCCACCGAGGATCTGGTCATCTATAAGCGCAGTGGAACACATCTGGAAGGATAACGAAGCTATGCAGAAAATTTCTTATGTAATCCCCTGCTACCGTTCCCAGCATACGGTGGGGGAGGTGGTGGCGGAGATCACCGCCACCATGAAGACGATGCCGCAGTATGACTATGAGGTCATTCTGGTCAACGATTGCTCGCCCGATGATACCATCGGCACGATCCGCGCGCTGGTGGCCGCGGACGATCATGTGACCGGGGTGGATCTGGCCAAGAATTTCGGGCAGCATGCCGCGCTGATGGCAGGCTTCCACAAATGCAGCGGGGACATCATTGTCTGTCTGGACGATGACGGACAGACCCCCGCCGATGAGGTTGGAAAGCTGCTGGAGAAGATCGATGCCGGTTATGATGTGGTCTACGCCAGCTACGACACGAAAAGGCAGGCCGGCTGGCGCAATCTGGGCAGCTGGGCCAACAGCAAGATGACCGAGATCATGCTGGGCAAGCCGCCGGAGCTGGTCGTCAACAGCTACTTTGCCGCCCGCCGCTTTGTGGTGGAGGAGATGCTGCGGTATGAGCATTGCTACCCGTATGTGATCGGCCTTGTGCTGCGCTCCACCAAGCATATCTGCAATGTGCCGGTGCATCACCGCGCCCGGGAGGAGGGCAGTTCCGGCTATACGCTGCGGAAGCTGCTGAATCTCTGGATGAACGGCTTTACCTCGTTTTCGGTCAAGCCGCTTCGCATCGCCACCTATTTCGGTACGCTGTTTGCAGCAGCGGGCTTTGTGTACCTGATCTATATCGTCATTGACCACTTCACCCGCGGCGCGGCCCCAATGGGCTGGGCGTCCACCACGGCGCTGCTGCTGCTTTTGGGCGGCATGATTCTGGTCGTGCTGGGCATCATCGGCGAGTATGTCGGCCGCATCTACATGTGCGCCAACGCCGCACCGCAGTATGTTGAGCGTGAGGTCATCCGCCATGAGGAGGACAACGCATGAGGCAGCAGGCAAAATGGTTCCTCCTGCTGCATGTTATTTTGGGGGTCTATGCGGGCAGCAGCGTGTGCAGCAAGCTGGCGGCGCAGCAGCCGTTTTTGAGCGCGGCGTTCCTTCTGCTGTACGGGTTGATGCTGGCGGCGCTTGTTGCCTATGCCATCGGCTGGCAGCAGGTCATCAAGCATCTGCCGCTGACAACGGCCTACGCTAATAAGGCTGTCACGGTCGTCTGGGGCATTCTGCTGGGCATGGCCGTCTTTGGCGAGGCCGTTACCCCACGGCAGGTCGTGGGGGCCGTCATCATCATTGCAGGCATTGTGCTGTTTGTGCGTGCCGACAACGAAGAGGGGGGCGGCAAATGAACCAGACACAGTTGCCCTATGTGCTGCTCTACCTGTGCAGCACCTTTCTGTCGTCGGTGTCGCAGGTCTTGCTGAAAAAGGCCGCTATGCGGGAGCATACCTCCCTTGTGGCGGAGTACACTGACTGGCGCGTGATTTTGGGCTACGGCCTCTTTGTGGGGTGTACGCTGCTTACGATGCTGGCATACAAGGGTGTGCCGCTGAACATCGGCCCTGTGCTGGAGGCCACCGGCTATCTGTATGTGACGATCTTCGGCGTGACGATCTTCCATGAGAAGATGAACCCAAAGAAAATTGCGGCACTGGTCATGATCGTGGCGGGCATTCTGGTGTATGCGCTGTAACAGAAAAGCAAAACCCCTTACTTTACCATAAACAATAAAGCACCCCCGGTCTGTACGGCAAGTACAGGCAGGGGGTGCTTTGCTTTACAAGCGCTCCGGCAGGCGTCTGCGTCTTGCGGGCACGCTTTGCAGCGCTGTGGCAGCGTAATCCAGTGTCAGGGCCAGCAGCAGACCAAATACGACATCAATGACGCTGCGCTGCTTGAGCAGCATCGTGGACATTGTGATGGACACGCACAGCACCATGGCGGCCGGGCGCATCCAGCGGCGGCGCGGCGCGTCAAAAATGCTGCTGCGGTAATAGGCCAGCATCAGCGTGACCGAGTTGAAAACATGGATGGACGGGCAGACATTCATCGGCGTATCGCTGCGGTAGATCGCGCGCACAAGCTGGGCAAAAATGTCGCTGCCCGGCACAAAGCGCGGCCGCAGCGCCAGCCCGTTCGGCACGATGGCGTAGAAAAGCAGCGCCATCGTCATGCCGGTGAACAGCGGCAGGCAAAGCCGCCAGAAATCCCCGCGCGGGGCCTTGTACAGCAGGTAAAACAGGGTGAACGGGATCCACGGGAACCACAGCAGATACGGCACAATGGCATATTTGCAGAAGGGGATCAAATCGTCCAGACGGCAGTGGACCCACAGGTCGGGGGATTGGATCGTGCGCTCCAGCAGCGCGAAAAAGGTCAGATAAAACAGAGCATAGAACGCCATGAACCAGACCGGATGGCGTGAACACCAGTTGCGCATACAGTTTGCATCCTTTCGTTGATGTATCATTATACGCCCCGGGCAGGGCATAAAACAAGCGAAATTCCGCACAAGATATAGCCGGGTTTTCGACAGAATATTGTGCGGCTTTGGCTGCCTGCTTCTGTATACTAATACGAACGAGGGGGAAAAGTTACTGCGCGCAGAATGTGAAAAAGTTGTAAATTGATGGGAAGCAAAAAGGCTTCCCCCAAGGGGGAAGCTGTCACCGAAGGTGACTGATGAGGGGCAGAGCTGCCGGAATCACCCGGTACCGGGTGGCTGAGATAACACGCCCCTCATCCGGCGCTTCGCGCCACCTTCCCCCTCAGGGGAAGGCTAAAAAAGCCCCGCCTTGACGGAGGGGCAAAATTTATGAAATTACTCCCCCAGCGAGACAGGGTGGTCGGTCGGGGTATGCGCGCTCTGGTACTGCAGCGCGGCGGCGATGAAGCCCTTGAACAGGGGGTGGGCGCGGTTCGGGCGGCTCTTGAACTCGGGGTGGAACTGTGCGCCGAGGTGGAAGTCGCGCCCCGGAATCTCGACCGCCTCGACAAGACGGCCGTCAGGGCTGGTGCCGGCAATGACAAGGCCCTTCTCCTCAAACTCGGCGCGGAACGCATTGTTGAACTCATAGCGGTGGCGGTGGCGCTCATCAATTTCGGTCGTGCCGTAGCATTCGGCCATCTTGGTGCCGGGGGTGATGGTGCAGGGGTACTTGCCCAGCCGCATCGTGCCGCCCTTCGTCTCAACGCCCTGCTGGTCGGGCATCAGGTCAATGACATTGTGCTGGCCCTCGGGGGCAAACTCGCTGGAGTTGGCGTCCGCGTAGCCCAGCACATTGCGGGCGTACTCCATGACCATGATCTGCATACCCAGGCAGATGCCGAAGTAGGGAACATGGTTCTCCCGCGCGTACTGGGCAGCCTGAATCATCCCCTCGATGCCGCGGTCGCCGAAGCCGCCGGGGATGATGATGCCGTCCGCATCGCTCAGCTCATCGGCGCAGCAGCTCTGGTCCACCAGATGCTCGCTGTCCACCCACTTGATCTCGACCTTGCTCTCGTTCTCAAAGCCGGCGTGGTACAGGCTTTCCATAACGCTGAGGTAGGCATCGTGCAGCTTGACATACTTGCCCACCAGTGCGATGGTGCAGGTCTTGCTGCGGGTGGCGATGCGGCTGATCAGCTCTTTCCACTCAGTCAGGTCGCTCGGCGGGGTCTGCAGGTGCAGCTGGCGGGCCACAACATTGGTAAGCCCTGCGGATTCCAGCATCAGCGGGCACTCGTAAAGGCTCGGCATCGTCAGGTTCTCAATCACGCAGTCGGGGCGCACATTGCAGAACATGCTGATCTTGCGCTTGATGTCATTGCCGACCGGGCCGTCGGCACGCAGGACAATGATGTTGGGGCAGATGCCCATGCCCTGCAGCTCCTTGCAGGAGTGCTGGGCCGGCTTGGACTTGTACTCATCGGAGCCGGAAATGTAGGGCACCAGCACGACATGGATGTAGCAGCAGTTCTCGGGGCCCTGCTCCAGCCCGACCTGACGGATGGCCTCCAGAAAGGGCTGGCTCTCGATGTCGCCGGTCGTGCCGCCGATCTCGGTGATGACAACATCAGCCTCGGTGCTTTTGGCAAGGTTGTAGATGTAGCTCTTGATCTCGTTGGTGATGTGGGGGATGATCTGCACGGTCTGGCCCAGATAGGCGCCCTGACGCTCCTTGTTCAGGACATTCCAGTAGACCTTGCCGGTGGTCAGGTTGGAGTATTTGTTCAGGTTTTCATCGGTAAAGCGCTCATAATGGCCGAGGTCGAGGTCGGTCTCGGTGCCGTCGTCCGTCACAAAGACCTCGCCGTGCTGCAGCGGGCTCATCGTGCCCGGGTCCACATTGATATAGGGGTCCAGCTTCTGGCTGGCGACCTTCAGTCCGCGCGTTTTAAGCAGCCGCCCCAGACTGGCCGCCGTGATGCCCTTGCCCAGACCGGAGACAACGCCGCCGGTCACAAAAATATACTTCGTTGCCATAATTCACCCTCCATACCGGGGACGCAGAAACGCCCGCCGTATCCCAAAAAAATTCCTTTCCATTATACATCGGAAAAAATCGTTTTTGCAATAAGGCGGGCGTAATTTTTAATTTTTGTTAAAAAATAATGGCGCAGACTTTAGATTCTTCAGCTTCGGTGGGTGTACTTGAGGATCTCGCGCATCAGGACCCGCATGTCGAGCGGCTTGCCGACATGGCTGTTCATGCCGGACTCGAGACAGGCGCGCACATCATCGGCAAAGACATTGGCTGTCATTGCAATGATCGGCGTGCCCTCGTCGGGGCCAACGCCCTCAAAGGCGCGGATGCAGCGGGTGGCCTCAAGGCCGTTCATCTCGGGCATCATGACATCCATCAGGACGGCATCGTAGGTGTGGGGCTCGGCGTGCTGGATGGCATCGACCGCCTCGCGGCCGTTGGTCACGGCTGTCACCTCGGCGCCCTCTGCCTCCAGCAGGGTCACAGCGATCTCGCTGTTCAGCTCATTGTCCTCAGCCAGCAGCAGGTGCAGCCCCGCAAGGGTCGGCGCGTCCTCCTGCTTGGCGGGCTGCTGCTCGGCCACAGGGTGGGGCGTGGGGTCCACCGGCAGCGACAGCCGCACGATGAAGGTCGAGCCCTTGCCGGGCTCACTCTCGACATCGAGCGAGCCGTGCATCTGGTCAACAAGTTTTTTCGTGATGGCCATGCCGAGGCCCGTGCCCTTGTAGTGGGTGCGGCTCGAGCGCTGCTCCTGCGTAAAGGGCTCAAAGATATGCTGCAGGAACTCCTCGCTCATGCCGATGCCGTTGTCCGTAATCTCCATCCGCAGATGAACAAGGCCCTCCTCATACAGGGTCTCCTTGGCGCAGAAGCGGATCGTGCCGCCGTCCGGCGTGTACTTGACGGCGTTGGAGAGGATATTGATCAGCACCTGCCGGACATGCAGCTCACTGCCGACGAGATAGGGGTGCCAGAACGGGCCGATCTGCTTGGTGAAGGTAAGCTTGCGCTCAATGATCTGCCCCTCGACGATGTCGCAGCAGGCCTGCAGCAGCACGCGCAGGTCAAAGGGATTGTTGAGCAGCTTCATGCTGCCGGATTCGATCTTGGACATGTCCAGCACATCATTGACGAGCGACAGCAGGTGGGAGGCCGCGCCCCGCATCTTGGTAAGGCAGTCCCTGACGCGGGCCTGATCCTCAAAGTTTTCCTCGGCAATATCCAGCATGCCCATGATGCCGTTGATGGGGGTGCGGATGTCGTGGGACATGTTGGACAAAAACTCGGTCTTGGCGGCGCTGGCCTCCTCGGCACGGTGCAGGGCAGCCTCGGTCAGATCGCGGAAGCGGCGCGCGCGCATCGAAAGCACCACGCAGACATTGGTGATGATCACGCAGAGCACGATGAGCACCACAAAGAGGGGATACTGGTAGGTCAGGCGCACCAGCGAGAATTCCTGCTGGCCCAGATTGATATACTTATTGGTCAGCGCCACGACATCGGCACGGGTCAGGCTGTCCACGCTCTTGTTCAGCACGCTGAGCAGAAGTACATCATGGTCAGCGCGCACACCGATGCAGAAGCTGCGGCGTTCATCGCTGAGCATCGCGCGCAGCTCGTTATACTTATCGTCAAAGACGGCGCGCTCGGCCTGATAGGTGTAGGTGTAGCAGGCGTCCGCATCGCCGCTGCGCACAGCCGCCAGACAGTCGTCAAAGGAGTCGGCGTATCTCACGCTGGAAATATCCTGTAGGCCCGGCATCTCAAGCGAATCAGAGTTGAAATTGTCGGGCACGACCGCCTTGCTCAGCCCGCCGCTGTGGCTGCGCAGCATGACCCATGAAAACTCCGCCGAAAGGTAGGAATTTGTCAGCTGGTAGCCGTAATCCTCCGCCGTGGAGTAATCATCGGAGAAATCTATGACGAAATCAGCACCGCTGCTATCAAGCATCGTGCGGTATTCGCTGCGGCTGGCCGGCGTCAAAAAGCTGTAGTGCAGCTGGGCGCGGTCCGCCACGAGCTTAAAGAGGTCTACCATGATACCGGTCGGGCAGCCGTCCTCGTCCAGATAGGAGTAGGGGTAGCGGTCCGGGTTGACCAGAACCTGAAAGATGGTGCCGTTTGCGTTGTGGGTGGTGATGTAGTTTTCCTCAGCGGCGGTCAGGTAGAGCTTGTTGCTGGAGTGGATGTTCTTGTTGTACTTGTCAAACAGGGTCGTGCGCCAGGTGGGGTCATCGCGGTCCATCTTGGTCAGGGCGTCATTGACCAGCTGCAGGGTGGCGCTGTCGTCCTTGCGCACGGCAATGTAGCAGTCCTGCAGGTCAAAGGTGTCAATGATCCACTCGTTGTTGGTCTTGCGCAGCCGGTTGGAAACGGCCGCTGTGATCACTCCGGTGCGCAGCGCCAGCGAAAGCTCCTCGTCCGTGTCGAAGTAGATCGGCGTGTAGGTAAAGCCGTACTCCTCGGCGTAATGGATAAAGCTCTGGTTGCGGCCGTTGCCGCGGCGGCTCATGCCGACGATCATACCGTCGTAGGTTTCGTAGTCGCCCGCAACGATGCTGCGGTTGCCGGCCTTGACGGTCAGCATTGTGGCCAGATTGGAGATCGGCTCGCTGGAGAAGGCAAAGCGCTCGGCGCGCTCCGGCGTCTTGCGCAGCGTGGGCAGCAGGTCGATCTCGCCGCGCTCCAGCATGTCAGCGGCCTCGTTGGCATCACAGTCGTAGGCCACATACTCAAACTTTACATTCTCATACTGGGCGATCCGCTGCAGTACCTCGTAGGAATAGCCGCTGCGGTGGCCGTCCTTATCCATGATATGGTAGCCCGTGTAGGCGTAAAAGCCTACGCGCAGGGTGCGCTGGGGGGTGTCATTGCTGCCCGCCGCGCTGGCGGGCATGGCAAAGCCCAGCAGTGCGGCCAGCAGCGTACCGGTAAGCAGCAGGCAGCAGACCGCGCGCCGCAGGGCGGGAAAGCTCTCCTTATTATCGTACATGGCAGGGGCACTCCGGTTTCCTGTGCGGCGGCAGAGGCACCGCACATAGTATTCTGCAGGGCCGGCCTGCAAGTGGGTGCTTTACAGCTCCCGGACCGCCGCCAGCACTTCCTCATGGGCGGCAAGGACGGGCGGCCAGAGGCTTGCATCCTCCAGCGGCTTGGGGCCGCGCACCGCATCGCAGAGGGCGGCGGCGGCCTTGTACAGGCGGTCCATGCCGAGGTTCTGGGCCACGCCCTTGAGGGTGTGGCTGGCACGGAAGGCCAGCTCCCAGTCCTGCGCGTCCAGCGCAGCCCGCAGCTGCTCGAAGCTGGGGTCGCCGGGGTATTTCAGAACAAATTTTTTGATGAGCGCCTCGCTGGGCAGGCGGCTGAGGGTGGCGCTGTAATCGCCGCCGACACGGGCATAAAATTCCTGTAATGTCATGGTAAATCACCTTTCTGACAATGAAATTATTTTTCCTCCGTATATTGGCGGAGCAGGCAGCAATTTCTTGTCTGCTTGGCATCGTGCAGCAGTGTCTCGGCCTGTACAATGGCCGGCTCGATCGGGCAGGCGCCGTACACGCCGCCGAGAGAGACCGTCAGGCGCAGGTCGGGGTAGTCGGTCAGCCGGATCGCCTCGACCGAGGCGCGGATCTCCTCTGCCCGCTGCGCAAAGATATGCGCCGGGATATGGGGGAACAGCAGCAGGAACTCGTCATCACCGTAGCGCACCAGCGCATCGCTGCTGCTGCGCACACAGGCCGAGACCGCGCCCACCACGGTGCGGATCGCAAGGTCGCCGGCCTGACGGCCGTAGGTCCTGCTGACCGCGCCGAAATGGTCAAGGTCAAGCATCAGGACACCGTCCGCCTCCATCAGCTGCAGCAGCTGGCTCTCAAAAAAGCTGCGGTTGTAGGCGTGGGTCAGCATATCGCGGGAAACCTCGCGGTGATAGTCGCAAAGCTCCTCCACGGGGGTGGCCTGCGCCACTGCGCCCAGATAGAAGGGGGGATCGTCCTCACTCCAGATGCTGCGCAGGGCAATGCGGTGCCAGTGCAGCTCGCCGTCAACGGGCAGCAGCATCGAAAGTTCGGTGTTGGGGTGGGCACTGGTGGTCGCGTGCAGCGCCTTCTGGATGCGGCGGATATCCTCCCGCGTGAAGCCGGATTTGTCAATATCCTCGGGCAGATGCAGCTCGGCAGGGACCTTCATATGCTCAACCGCCCACGGGTAGAAGCGGACCAGACCCGTGGTGTCGTCGTAATCCATTTGGATGCAGTGGGCATTTTTGGCAAAAAAGTTCGCCTTGGCACGCAGCACCGACAACACACGCAGAATACGGTTCTGCCCGGGCAGCGCGTTCTCCTCCAGCAGCGTTTCCGAGAGGTGCTGGGCCTCGGCAAGGGCGTTGCGGGGGGCATCGGCTGCGGCGGAGGCACTCAGCTCGGCCTGCAGGCGCGGCGCGGCCTCCTGCAGGCACTGCAGCAGCAGCGGGTTGAAGGCACCGCACTCGCCGTTCAGGATCATCTGTATGGCGGTGTCATGGCTGTAGGCTTTTTTGTAGCAGCGCTCACTCGTCAGCGCGTCATAGACATCGGCCATCGCCACGACCTGCGCGGCAATGGGGATCTGCTCCCCCTTCAGCCCGTCCGGGTAGCCGCGCCCGTCATACCGCTCATGGTGCCAGCGGCAGATGGCGTAGGCCGTTTTGACAAGATCGCTCTCCTGCTGGAAGGGCAGCTTGTCCAGAATCTCCGCACCGATTGTGGTGTGGGTCTTCATCGTGTCAAATTCTTCCTTCGTCAGCTTGCCGGGCTTGTTCAGGATGGACTCGGGAATATTGATCTTACCGATGTCATGCAGCGCGGACGCTGTGCTGATCAGCGATATATCGGCGGCGGTCAGTTTGTAGCGGTCGGTCTGCTGGATCAGCGTGTGCAGCAGGATTTCGGTTGCAGTCTGGATGTGCAGCACATGCAGGCCGCTCTCGCCGTTGCGGAATTCCACGATATGGCTCAGGATGTTGATCATCGTGGAGTTGCTTTTTTCTTTTTCGTAGACCTGCTCGGCCACCAGCTGAACCAGCCGCTTCTGCTTGGCGTAGAGCATCAGGGTGTTGATAACGCGGCGGCGGACCACAGCGGTGTCAAACGGGCGGCTGATATAGTCGCTTGCGCCGAGGTCGTAGGCGCGCTCCACAAAGCTGGACGCATTCTCGGCAGAGATCATGATGACGGGAATGTCGTCGATCCAGTGACATTTCTTCATCATGGCCAGCACTTCAAAGCCGTCCATCTCGGGCATCATGATGTCAAGCAGCAGCAGGTCGATATTCTCGTCCGACTGCATGACCGACACGGCCTGCAGGCCGTTCTCCGCCTCCAGAATTTCATAACCGTCACCCAGCATCTCTGTCAGTATGGCGCGGTTCATGGCGGAATCGTCCGCAATCAGGATCCTCTGTTTTGCTTCACGCATGCTCTCACCTGTGCCCTTACAAAATTTAACCTGCACGGGGAAGGGGGCGCAGACCCCCATACTGTATATATTATAGTATATGACTGCCGTTAAAAGCAACAGATTTGTGCAAAATAGTCGAAAATAGTCGAAAAATTAAGGCAATACCGCATAATTCTAAGTGCCGATACGGCGAGCGAGGTGCGGTGTTGCCTTAAGTACAAAAAACCGGGCAGCCCCCCACGGCGGGTAGGCTGCCCGGCATAACGCAACACAGCAATAAGCCCACGGAGGGCTTGCGGGTCAGTTTCTTTTTCTGCCCGGTACGATGGCGGCCGCCATGCTGACAGCGGCTGCCGCCAGAGCGGGGTAAAGCACCAGACAGAATGCCTGATACCAGCTTGGCACAAAATACTGCCAGAAGTGCGGCAGCGTGTCAGCGGCGTTCAGCGTGATGCCGCTCATCGTCAGGGTCACGGCCTTGTTTTCCTCCGGGCTGCAGGGGTCGAGGCGCAGCGCGGCCAGACTTGTGCGGGGCAGCGTGTAGATGTACCGTCCTTCGCCCACACTCCGGGGGAACACCCTGCGGTCGGCAGAGTAATCCTCGCCGACCTTTGTGGTGTAGTACAGGCACAATTCCCGCGCTTCACCGTCAAACTGTACAGTGTAGCTGATGGTGCGTACCACGCGGCCATCCACATTTTCCAAAATCATCTGGGGGTCGCCGTCCACGGTGGTCAGCGTGCCGTCCTCGTTCTGGGTCAGCCCCACCAGCTGCCAGTCGGTCACGGCCATTGTCTCCTCGGTCAGGCGGCCCTGCGCATGGGCCAGACTGTCACTGCCAAGGTGGAACGCCCCCAGCACGACCCAGACGGCCAGCGCCGCCAGATAGGCGGTCAGCGGCAGCGCACCGCGCCGCCCAAACCATTTCTGCAAGGCTTTCATCGGGCGCTCACCTCCATCTGCATCGGGGCAAAGCCAGCATCGGTCACGCGGTAGAGCAGCGTCTCGCCGCTCTGGGCCGCCGCCAGCTTGTCGGTGAACAGGTCAGCGTAGCTTTGCACAAAAATATCATCCAGCGTCTGGATATACAGCACCGTGCAGCCGTTGCCGCGCACGATGCCGTCCAGCTCCTCGGCTGTAAAGGCGTGGTAGTAGGTGTTTTTCACACCCTCGCCGGGCTGCAGCTCGGGCAGGCCCAGCTCGCCGCCGCCGCCGATCATCTTTGTTTCGCCGGTGTCGGGGTCCGTGGTCACAGTGCCGGAATAGTCCACCAAAATCGGGTAGAAATCAAACACGGCGCTGAACCAGCCCTCGCCGTTGTCGCCCTGCCCGACATAAAAGACGCGGTCATCGGGGGCAAGATAGCTGCACACCAGCTCGGCCTCGGCACGCTCGGCGCGGCGGTCGGTGAACTCGCTGTCCGCAAAGCCCAGCACGCTCAGCTGCGGCAAAATCAGCTGGCTCTGGCGGAACAGCATTCCGCAGGCCAGCACCAGCACAAACAGCTCAAACACAGCGTGCGGCTGGCGGCGGGTCGCAGCAAAAACCGCTGTCGGGCCGTCGGCCCCGCCCTTGACTGTGATCTGCAGCAGCAGCGCCACCGACAGACACCCCAGCGCAAGGATGAACCAGCCGATGTAATAGCTGTAAATGTAGCGGTTGTAGTCAACCAGCTGTTCAGCTTGGAACGGCACAAAGATAAAGCCGTAGCTCAGCGCCAGCATGAGGTTGTAGCCCAAAAAGCAGACGCCGGACAGCGCACCGATGACCGCAATGCGCGCCTTGAGCCGGTTGGACGCTGCCGCCAGAATCGCCACGACAAACACGATGGCAATCAGCGCGACCACATTGCGGCCCTGCCCGATCATGCTCAGCTTGCCGTCACTCGTCCAGAACTGGTGGCCCATGTCGGCCATCGCAGTGCGGAACTGGGCCTCGCGCTCGGCGTAAAAGCCCTCGACCGGCTGGCCCAGCAGAATTTTGATGCCGTTGACAACGACCGCAGACAACGGGGCGCTCGTCTCGCCGACGCCGGAATCACTGGCGCTGCGGCTGACGAGCCAACCGACATAGCGCACATTCCACAGATAGTAAATTGCCATCGGTGCGGCAAAACAGGCAACGCTGAACCCGGTGCGGGGGAGCAGACCGGCCCTGAAATCGCCATCATCGGCAAACAGCCACTCGTCCACAGCCACCAGCCCCGCCGCCACCAGCGCCAGCACAAAGGTGTTGGCCTTCAGGTTGGCCGACAGCGCCAGAATCGGCAGCACGGCCCATTTGGGGGCCGAATTTTGGCGCAGCGCCAGCCATGCGGCCACCGCCCCACCGAACACAAGGCCCGCGGGCACATCACCGTAGCTGGTCATGTAGGTGGTCGTTAAATAAATGGTGTGGTTGTAGTTCGTGAAGAAGAACGGCACGCACCACAGCACAGCGGCCATCGGCACGGCAACGCGCCACCTGCTGCGCGGGATAGCCCCCACAACAGCGGCAAAAACGGAAAAATACAAAATGTCATAACCGACATAAATTTTCCAATCTGCATAATTGCCGAAAAACTGGAAGAAATACGAGAGCAAGGGCAGGCCGGGGTTCTGGGTCGCAGCCCACGGTGTGCCCAGTTCGGCGGTCGCGTACAGGTCGTTATTGACCTTGGTGATCTTGACAGCGGTGGCCCAAAGGCTCAGCTCGTCAAAATCGGCGGCCATCGGCTGGCGCACAAAAAAGTAGACGGTAAACGCCAGCGCCATGCCCCAGAACAACACACTGCCCGGTGTGAACAGTATTTGCAGCGCATCTGTGTGTTTTTTGTGGGTGAGCAGCACCCAAACGCCGCCCGCCAGACACAGCGCGTACACCGCCCATGCGGCGGGGTACAGCACGCCCGCCATTGCGGCCAGCGTCAGCACCGCTACAATCAGCGACAGCGCCGTCAGCGGTGCGACCGCCGCCGGGACGCGGCATTTCAGCGTAAGCACCGCGCAGCCGCAGAAAAGGGCCGCCACGGCGAAAAGTACGCAGAGTAGTTCCATAGAATTCTCCTGATTTTGGAAAAATGAGTAGGGGAGGGAGTATCCCTCCCGTGAGGTTTTCCATTGCCGCACACGGGCACGGAGCGGTCAAGACCGCTCCCTACAGGGCGCCCATAAACATTGGTTTGTAGGGAGGGGGCTTGCCCCCTCCGTGGAAGCCTCCGCCATCGCGCGCCACGGGGAGGAATAAATCCCTCCCCTATGACTGCCTTTTAGCAAAGAGAGAGCACAACGCCGCCGCCACCGCCGGCACAAACGCCAGCACCAGCCACCAGCCGGCGGAGGGCACAAACCGCAGATACCACGGCCGCACGGGGTTCAGCTCGATCCCGGTGAAGAGGGTCGGCACGCCGCCCACACTGTCGGGGTCGATGCGCAGGCCGGTGACCCACTTGCCGCCCAGATCAAAGGTGTAGACGCCGGGGGCTGTTACCCGGGCAAAGACCTTCTGCGCCTCGGTGTAGTCGGTTTGGCCGGGCTTGAGGTAATACAGCGCTACGCCGCCCGGGGGCAGCCGGTGCGCCGCGTCCAAAACCACGGTTTCGATATACCCCTGCCCCTGCCAATAGATGCGGGGGTCGCTGTCGGTCGAAAGATACCACGCAGGGTCATCGTCCGGCGGCGTCCACCACTCGTTGGAGGAATAGGGCGCAAAGCTCTCGGTCACAAGATCCGCGGCGTCCAGATGCGTCTGCGGCATCTTGCCCTGTAACTGGTAGTTCAGCATCACGCCGCAGCCGACAAGGCAGCGCACCACCCAGAACACAGCCGCCAGCAGATAGGCCAGGACCAGCAGCTGGCGCGGCTTGAAAAGCGGTTTCTTCATTTACGCCACCCCGCTTTCTGCCACGGCCGCCAGTGTAAACGGTACGGCGGCGTCCGCGCCCTCAAAATGGTAGAGGGTCGCGGGCATGTCGTTCGTCAGGCCGCCCTCAAACAGGGGGCTGAACTCCCGCTGCAGGTAGTCATCGGCACGGTCAATTAAGATATAATCGCAGTCCTTCTCGGCCATGTAGGCCACCAGCGTGTCAGGCACGCAGACGGCCTTGTAGTCGTACAGCGTCCAGTTTTCGCTCTCGACCAGATTCATAAAATCGCTGTCCCAGCGGTCCT
>OGXW01000895.1_pt1 | contig 22810 bp, 15 predicted proteins | sample 1576341 | NCBI WGS metagenome assembly OGXW01 (sample SAMEA3541592, study PRJEB24748) | human gut metagenome | biome: human gut; feature: human-associated habitat; material: faeces | place: China | collected 2012
AGTAATCGCCGCCGGATTCAAGTCCGCGCACCTTGTCGGAAACGCTGTCGCGCGAGGTGAGGTACACGACCGGCGTTTTGCAGCCGTCAGCGCGCAGTCTGCGCACAAGCTCGAAGCCGTCCATCTTCGGCATCATTATATCGAGCACGATAACGTCGTATTCCGCGCATTCGCAAAGCTCCAGCGCCTCAAGACCGTTGAAGCAGGAGTCAACGCTGTACCCCTCGTCGAGTATTGCCTCGGATATCATCCTGTTAAGGTGCTTTTCATCTTCAACAACAAGCGTTCTCATATCTCTCATCCTCCCGTTTTTTCCTTATTCTATTTGCGATTAATTATATTGTCAATGCCCTCTAATCCTTCTCTAATAATTTTCTCATTATTTTCTCATTTTTCAAGTGTAAAATGATTATGGATATTTATATCTATACAATAACATCCTCAAGGAGGACGGAAGATGAAGAACGGATTCAAACGGGCGCTTAGCATGCTTTTGTGCCTCACCATGGTACTGGGGCTGTTTTGCTATGCTCCGGATGCTTCTGCGGCAGTAGACAGCAGCGGCTATGAATGCACAGGCTCTGTCGAGCAGCTTCTGAGGGCAAGCAGCGATGCGGTTGCCGGTCAGTGCTACCGAATAGTCAATAACGACGATGTCATAGCGCTTGCCGACTATGTTGCAGCCGGCAGAAACACCAAGGGTGTTACATTCTATCTGAAGGCCGATGTCGATATGCGCCGCAATACATGGAACGGTATCGGCACGGATAAGTACGCCTTTGAAGGCACGCTCGACGGCTGCGGATACGCGGTCGTGGGTCTGATAACATATCTTTTCAAAAACGCCGGCGCCAATGCCGTTATCATGAACCTCGGCGTTAACGGTGTTTCAAACGGCGCAAATGCGGCCGGCATAGCATCAACGCTGTCCGGCAAGATCGTAAACTGCTGGAGCGCCGTCAAGGTCGGCGGAACCGGCAATAACGGCGGCCTTGCCGCGATCGTCACGGGCGGCAAGATCATAAACAGCGCAAACTACGGCAGCGTAAGCGGCACCGGCAATGTCGGCGCTATCGCCGGCAGGGTTGCCAATGCTCAGATCGAGTGTGTCTATTATGCCTACAACAGCGCGGACAACAATGGCAGCGTCGGCAGCAGGGATGCCGCCAGCAGCATTGACACGCTCCGTTTTTCATCCAGCCCCACCGTCTGCCTGACGGAAAAGGAAAAAACCGTCGGCAGCGTAACGAGCGACGATCTTGTTGAACTTCTCAACGCATGGACGTCGGCCGACGGCGGCGCGAAATGGCGCAAATGGGTTTTGAATACGACCGCCGAAGGCATAGAACGCACGGGCGGAAAGTACCCCAATCCCTCTCAGGCTTACCCCGGCTATTCGGCAGAAACGCCTGTTTATAAAGACAGTGTCCCCATGGAAACGCTCTATGAGTCGCAGTCGGATGCGCAGCCCGGCATATGCTACAGCATAGGCGACGTAAAAGAGCTTGAGATGCTCGCAAAATTCGTAAACGAGGGTCACAATACCGAGGGCGCGACCTTCTTCCTCACAGGCGACCTCAGCATAGTAATAAACGGCTCGTTTTATAAGGGCGAGAGCTGGGTGCCGATCGGCAACAGCGAGACCAACAGCTTCAAGGGCGTGTTCGACGGCCAGGGCTTTGTCATAAACGAGCTTATTATAAATAAGTGCAACGATCCTGCCGGCCTGTTCGGCTATGTCAACAGCACCAATGCCGTCATCAAAAACGTCGGCGTCGGCGGCGGCATAACCGCAAACGACTATGCCGGCGGCATTGTCGGCTTCCTGCGTGCCGGCACGGTGTCAAACTGCTGGGTGGGCATGAACGTAAACGGCGATAAGGCAACAGGCGAGATCGTCGGATATATGGACAATGCGCGCATATATAACTGCGCGGCCTACGGTACGGCTACGGATAACCATAAGTACGGTGCAATAGTCGGCGAATCGACCGTAAACAGCACCGTGCAGTATTGCTACTACAGTAATGATAACTCCGACGTCTCCGGAACGCCGAGCGTCGGAAACTACAGCATAAACGTTCCCTTTAAGGTAACAAACGGAGACTATACTCTCACGCACAGCGTGAACATAAACGGGCAGAAAACGCTCAAGGTTCTCAACGCGCTCAACTATTGGGTCGATACGCTCGGCGCAAATCAGAACATGCGCCACTGGAAGCAGGACATGTCTCCTGCCAGCATTGCCCGTCTGCGCGGAAGCTTCCCGGCGCATATATATTTTAACGATCCCTCGAGTCTTGAATACATAAGCGAGCAGCCCGAGGAGGTCGATCGCACGGATAATCCGTATAACGTGATCTATAAATGCACTGCGACAATGACGGAGCTGTACGACAGTAAAACGGATGCTCTGGCCGGAGGAAACTACAGTATATCCACCGGCGACGAGCTTGGCCTTTTGTCGAAGTATGTTCAGGAGGGCTACTCCACAAGGGACGCAAACTTCTACCTGACCGATAACGTCAATATCACGACTCAGGGCATCAACGTCGAGGGCGCAGGCTGGGTCCCCATAGGCACGACGCTCAATAACCACCAGGGCATATCCACCATTACATATTTCCGCGGAAATTTTGACGGCTGCGGATACACCGTATCGGGACTGTATCTGGTATCAGACTTCATCGACATGGCCGGACTTTTCGGCCAGTGCTGGGGCAGCACCATAAGAAACCTCGGCGTTGCCGGCGAGATGCTCGCCGATGACGAGGTCGGCGGCATAGTCGGCAGAGCAAACAGCTGCACTATCGAAAACTGCTGGTCGTCCGTTATCATTCAGGCCTCCACCGAGGTCGGCGGCATAGTTGGCTATGCGCACAATTCCACCATAAATAACTGCGCTGCCTATGGACCGCTTTACACCACCAGCGACGAGGGCGAGAAGTCCGGCTTTGTCGGGCGGTCAAACGGCTCGACCTTCAATAACTGCTACTATCTCTACGGCCTTATCGACGATTTCTACAATAAGACCGATAAGGACAGCGTTTTTAACGACTGCATGTACTTCAAGTACGATGTTGACGGAACGCAGAAATGCACCCTCAAGCGGGCCGTCACCATCGACAGCTACACCGGCGACGATATGCTCGAGGCGCTCAACGCCTGGGTCTATAAGCAGGACAGCGAGCTTTACTGCTCGTGGCACACCGCCTCGTCCATAAACGAGATACCCGGCGCAAACGGCTATTTCCCGGTTCTCGTAAACCCCAAGCTGAGCGGCACCGGCGCGGACGACGGCTACTGCGGCGACTATGAGGCGACAAACACCATGCGCGCACTGTACAGCACACGCTCCGACGGCGTCGAGGGCGGCTGCTACAGCATAAGCAATATGGATGATCTCGTTGCGTTCAGAAAATATGTCAACGAAGGCTACAAGACCAAGGACATAATCTTCTTCATGACGCATGATATCGACATGTCATTAAGCTACTCGGCCGCAAGCGGAACCTCGTGGACTCCGGTCGGCACGGTGAAGGAGCCGTTCAAGGGAATATTCGACGGTCAGGGCTATACGCTCAAGTATCTGTACATAAACAGCACGGCCGACGATCAGGGCTTCTTCGGCCAGGTGACGGGCAACAGCGCCGTTATCAAAAACCTCGGCATCAGCGGCTCGGTAACGTCCAAGGGCGTAAACTCCGCGGCCATATGCGCAGATTTCAATTTCGGCACGATAGCAAACTGCTGGTCGAGCTGCAATGTTGCAGGCGCGGCAAACTCCGGCGGCATTATCGGCGGCGGCAATATGGGCACCGTCATTAACTGCACAAGCTACGGCGCAGTAAACGGCGCATCGACCTACGGCGCAATTGCCGGCGCTCCGGTCGGCACGGTGCTCAAATACTGCTATTATCTTTACGGTACCTGCCAGCAGGGCTATCCTTCGGATAAGGGCGTTTTGTATCCCACGGTGCAGAGCTTCAACGGCACCGGCGCTGCATGCATACTCGCAGAGTATGTGACTGTTGAGGGAACGCGCACCAAGAACGTGTCCTCGGCGCTCAAAATGTACGTCGATGCCCATCCCGAGACTAACTACTGCTACTGGGGCATAGGCGACTCCGAGGAGTATTACCTCCAGGGCGTCACCGGCTTCCCGGTGCTCATCTCCGCGTCCGACACAAAGGGTGATCATGACTACAAGCAGTATCAGGCCGAGTTCAAGGATAAAAAGTATTTCTCTGTTTTGGCGGCTCTTAAGGACGCAAACGCTGCCGAGGGCGGCGGCGTCGTGACGCTGCTTATAAACGCTCAGCTAAAAAACCGCGAGGATATAGTCTTTGACGATGATGTTACGCTCAACACCGCCGACTTTTCGCTCATAATTATGTCCAATGTCTCCGTAAAGAGCATGAACCAGCTCCTCGGCACGTTCATAATAAAAAGGGGCGGACTTATAAACCTCAATGGGGATAAGTTCATTTACTCGCAGCCGAAGGCCGACGATTCGTGCAACAGCGCGTTCTATTCAAAGGAAAGCCTGACCATCCAGACCGTCGCGACCGAGGATCCCACCGCATATGACCTTACCTTCTACAGCGGCGAATTTATCGTAAACGCGGCTCTCGATTCCGGCAATCCTCATAAGATACCCGGCGGCAGCAAGCTTACGATCAAGGAAAGGGCCACGCTTAATGTCGAGCGCAACGCCCGCATACGCACGACCGGCGGTGCTCAAATATTTGACTACGGCACCATAAAGATCGGTAACGCGACGCTTGACCGCAACAAGGGAAGCCGCATAGTCGGCGTTCTTGAAGACAAGAGCGGAACCGTGACTCTGCCGTTTATCTACTACGAAGGATATCATCTGCGCGGCTGGTCTGCTAACGACGAGCTGTATGCTGCCGGAAGCAGCGTTGAGGTTTCGACGGCGACCACATTCACCGCAAGCTGGGCGATCGGCGACAGGCTCGATCCCTATCCCGGCGACGACAGCTACACCGATGACGGCGAGCTTGTGTATGAGTTCAAGATCCACGTCATTCAGGCCGAGGGCGGAAAGATAAGCCCCGAGACAATGAATGTCGCGCGCGGCGAAACGCTCAAATTCAAGGTCGAAGCCTCCGAGGGCTACTACATCAAAAATGTGCTTGTTGACGGCGTGAGCGCGACTCTTGACGATAACGGCGAATATCAGTTCATAAGCGTCGGTGAGGATCACAGCATAACGGCCATGTTTGCCAGATACACAAACACGGACTATAATAGTTATGTAAACCGCTTTACCGACGTTAAGCCAAGCGACTGGTGCTATAACAATATTCGGTTTGCGTACACAATGGGACTTATGCAGGGCACGACGGCAACAACGTTTTCTCCCGATGACCCAACCGTCAGGTCGCAGTTTATAACCGTTTTGTGGCGCATGTCCGGCAGTCCGACCGTACCCGGAGACGGATGCAAGTTCACGGATATCAGCAAGAGCAATTATTATTACGAGGCCGTCCGCTGGGGCGTTGCAAACGGCATAATCAACGGATTTTCCGAAACGAGCTTCGTTCCGAACGGAAAGCTTACGCGCGAGCAGCTTGTTACGATGCTGTTCCGCTACGCAAAGAATTATGCCGGCGACGATGTGTCCAAGTATGACATGACCAATATCCTCGGCTACTCCGATGTGCTGAAGATATCCAAAGGCATGACGCAGCCCTTCCAGTGGGCGATCGGCGCAGGAATAATAACCGGAACGAGCAGCACAACGCTCACTCCGCAGGGAACTGCGACCCGCGCCCAGATAGCCGCGATACTCTCGCGCTACTGCAACCAGTTTGTCCTCAAGGTCCCCGTAATAATGTAAATCAAATCTCTCTCCCGGCCTAAGGCCGGGAGATTTTTGTGCTTATAGCGCATTTTCCTATTGACAAAATAGGAAATGAATATTAATATAACAGCGTTATATAACAATGTGATATGAAAAGGGGGGGAGAGCATAATGTCCATTGACGATATATCGACGCTTGAGCGCATACATAGTGCGGCAAAGGCCGAGTTTATGGAAAAGGGCTATCGCTCGTCCTCTCTTCGCAGCATAGTTAAAGCTGCCGGGGTCACGACCGGCGCGTTCTACGGCTATTATGCCGGCAAGCAGGAGCTTTTTGCCGCGCTTGTGGACGAGGAGTATCGGTATATAATCGGCGCATATAGGGATGCTCTCACCGAATTTGAGCAGCTTCCTATAGAACAGAAGCCCGAGCATATGGGCAAGGCCGGGCATGCGTGCATGGTGAAAATGCTTGAGTATTCCTTCGACCATCACGACGCGCTGTTTCTCATTCTCCGCCGCTCGGAGGGCACAAAGTATTCCGGCATGATCGACGAGCTTGTTGAGCTTGAGGTCGAGGGTACGCACAATTACTACGAAGTGCTCCGGCAGCTTGGAAATACCGTGCCGCATATCGACGAGCATCTTGAGCATATCCTCGTGACCGGCATGATGAATGCCGTTTTCGAGATGATAGTTCACGATATGCCGCAGGCCGATGCAGGCAGATATCTTGACGAGCTTGCCGAATTTTACACGGCAGGCTGGCTGAAAATTATGGGTCAGTAAATCGTTTAATTTTTTGATCTTGAGTTAGCAAAGGCTAACTCAAGACAGATCAAATATCGGGAAGCATTGCTTTCCGGAGCTAAATTTTAAACAGGGAGGCAGTCCATTTGAAAAAACAATCAAATCTCGGCCGGCTGCTGAGCTATGCCGGCAGCAGAAAGATACTCTCGTATCTTTCGTGGTTCTTTGCCGCCGTGAGCGCGCTCATAGCGCTCGTGCCGTTCTGGTACATATGGCGGATACTTAAAGAAGTGATAGAGGTCGCGCCGAATTTCGGCGAAGCGGTTAACATAACGCACTACGGCTGGATGGCGGTGCTGTTCGCCGTCGCCGCCGTTTTGGTGTATATAACGGGGCTTATGTGCTCGCACATGGCGGCGTTCCGCATAGCAACGAACATGCGCATAGAAATGACCGAGCATATCTCAAAGCTTCCGCTCGGCGTTATCGAGCAGTTCGGCAGCGGCAAGCTGCGCCGCACGATATCCGAAACGACCGGCGCGACCGAGGCGTATCTTGCCCATCAGCTGCCGGATAAGGCCAAGGCAATAGCAAACATAGTCGGCATGCTCGCTTTGCTTGCCGTGTTCGACTGGCGTCTCGGACTTTTGAGCCTTGCGCCGGTGCTGCTTGCGTTTATCTGCATGAGCGGCATGACGGGCAAAAACATGCAGCGCAAGATGACCGAGTATCAGAATGCGCTGGCGGATATGTCAAACGAGGCAGTTGAGTATGTCCGCGGCATCCCGGTCGTGAAAACCTTCGGCCAGACCGTGTTCTCGTTTAAAAAATTCAAGGGAACGATCGATAATTACGAGAAGTGGACGACGTCGTATACGCTCGATATGCGCGGACCGATGATGCTGTATACGCTGGCGATAAACAGCGTTTTCGCATTTCTGATCGTCGGGGCGTTCTGGTTCTCGCACGGCACGGTGACTCCGAAGCTGCTGCTTGACGTGCTGTTTTATATCATCATAACGCCCGTTATAACGCTTACGATGACAAGCCTCATGTATATGAGCGAAAACAATATGATCGTTGCCGATGCGATAGAGAGAGTTGACAGTGTTCTTAAGCTCTCTGAGCTTAGCACATCGGATAATGTGCAGCATCCGGCGGACGGTTCGGTTGAGCTTGAAAACGTGAGCTTTTCCTATGACGGCAGCAAAAATGCCGTGGATAATGTTTCGCTGAAAATCGCCGATGGACAGACAGTTGCGTTTGTCGGCCCGTCAGGCGGCGGAAAATCGACCCTTGCGAGCATTATCGCCCGATTTTTCGATCCGCAATCGGGCAGCGTCAGGATAGGCGGAGCCGACGTCAGGCAGATCCCCAAAGACGAGCTTATGAACACGGTATCCTTCGTGTTCCAGAACAGCAGGCTCATCAAGGGCAGCATACTTGACAATGTCCGCCTCAGCAAGCCCGAGGCGAGCGAGAAACAGGTCATGGCGGCGCTCAGGGCTGCACAGTGCATGGATATAATCGAAAAATTCCCGCAGGGCGTGAACACAGTCATCGGAAGCGATGGCATTTATCTCTCCGGCGGCGAGATGCAGCGCATTGCCATTGCTCGCGCAATGCTCAAAAACGCGCCGGTGCTCATCCTTGACGAGGCAACCGCCTTTGCAGACCCGGATAACGAGGTCAAAGTGCAGCAGGCGCTCGGCGAGCTTGCGCGCGGCAAAACCGTCATTATGATAGCCCACCGCCTGTCAACCGTCGCAAATGCCGACCGCATCTTTGTCCTGCGCGACGGCAAGGTGATCGAAGACGGAAGGTTTGACGAGCTGAAGGCCCAAAACGGACTGTTTGCCGACATGTGGAGCGATTATCAGAAGTCGGTGCAGTGGAAAGTTGCAAAGGAGGCGTAAGACATGGTAGAAAAACTTCAAAGGCGCTTTGCGCTCTCGCGCAAGGGCGCTGTGGACACGATAAAGGGCAGCCTGCTGTGCGCACTGCAAAACATATCATTCATGCTGCCGGTGTATATGCTGTATTGCCTTGTGTCGGATATGCTCGGCGGCGCGCTCACGGCCTCGCGCATCCCGTTTTACGCCGCCGGCACGGTTATATGCGCCGCAGTGATCTTGGTGTGTACATATCTTCAGTATAACAGCACATTCCTCGCAACGTATATCGAAACCGGCGTGCGTAGGATAGGCCTTGCCGAAAAGCTGCGCAGGATACCGCTTTCGTTTTTCGGAAAGAAGGATCTTGCAGACCTCACCTCGGCTATCATGAACGACTGCGCGGTGCTCGAAACGAGCCAGTCGCACCATATCTGTCCGCTCATCGGCGCGATAATATCAACAACGCTTATTGCGCTTTCGCTGTTTATATTCAACTGGCGCATGGCGCTTGCGTCCGTGTGGGTGCTGCCGGTTGCATTCTGCATAGTCGGCCTTGCTGCCGGAGTGCAGAAAAAGCTCTCGGCAAAATCCATGGCCGCAAGGCTCAGCTGCGAGGACGGCATTCAGGAGTGCATGGAGTCCATGCCCGATCTCCGCGCGAACAATGCCGAAAGGCGCTATCTTGACGGACTTAACAAAAAGCTGCGCGCATTTGAAGGCCGCCTTACAAAGTCCGAGCTTGGAACGGCGGTGTTTGTTGTTACCGCAAGCCTCGTGCTGCGCCTCGGAATAGCCACAACGGCGCTTGTCGGTTCGTATCTTCTCGTTGCCGGCGAGCTTGATATAATAACGTTTTTCATGTTCCTGCTGGTGGTTTCGCGCCTTTATGATCCGCTTGAAGGCTCGCTGCAAAACCTTGCCGCCATAATTTCAACGAGCACGAATATCAAGCGCATGAATGAGATCCTTGACCACCCCGTTCAGGAGGGCGAGGATAAGCTCACAAACGACGGCTGCGATATCGTGTTCGATCACGTCGGCTTTGCCTATGACGGCGGCGAGACCGTGCTGCGCGATGTATCGTTTACCGCAAAGCAGGGCGAGGTCACGGCGCTCGTCGGCCCGTCCGGCGGCGGCAAGACCACCGTTTCGCGCCTTGCAGCGCGCTTTTGGGATGTCGACCTCGGCAGCATAAAGGTCGGCGGAATGGATATTTCAAAGATAGACCCCGAAACGCTCATGAGCCTTTATTCCATTGTGTTTCAGGATGTAACGCTTTTTGACAACACTGTTATGGAGAATATCCGCATCGGCAAAAAGGACGCAAGCGACGAGGAGGTCATGGCGGCGGCGCGCCTTGCAAACGTTGCTGAGTTTGTCGAAAAGCTGCCGGATAAGTGGAACTCGAATATTGGCGAGAACGGCTGCGAGCTGTCCGGCGGAGAACGTCAGCGCATATCCATAGCGCGCGCCTTCCTCAAGGATGCGCCGATAATACTGCTCGATGAGGCAACTGCAAGCCTTGACGTTGAAAACGAAACGGCCATCCAAACCGCGCTATCTCGCCTTATAAAGAACAAAACGGTGCTTATAATTGCCCACCGCATGCGCACCGTCTCCGGCGCGGATAAGATCGTTGTTTTAAAGGACGGCCTTGTTTCCGAGCAGGGCTCGCCCGAGGAGCTTTATAAGAAAAACGGCGCTTTTGCGCATATGCTGAAGCTTCAAACCGAAAGCGAAAGCTGGAAAATTGAAGCCTGAATATGATAAAAACTCCGTATCTGAATTTTCAGATACGGAGTTTTTGTATACCCTGTTATCAGTGGCATCCGCAGCTGCCGCCGCAGCCGCAGTCACCGTCGTCGTGGTCGTGATCGCCGCAGCCGCCCGAGCAGCCGGAGCAACCGCCGCCGCAGCCGCCCTCGTCGGAAAGGAAGGGAAGCTGACCGTGCATGAGAAGCTCTGCGGCATCGTCGGAATTTCCGCAGAAGCCGGCAAATGCAACAATGCCGTATGCGGCAAGAGCCGCCCTTGCGTGAACGCCGATGTTGCCGACGATAACGGCGTCAACATTAAGGCTGTCCATAAGATCGGCAACCGCCTGGTGACCGGTCTCCTTGACTTCGACGATCTCCTTGGAAAGAAGCTCGGTGTTATCGTCATTGGTCTTGTAAATGGCGAACATTTCGGCATGGCCGAAGTGCTCAAATATCTCGTTGTCCTTGTACGATACTGCAATTATCATGAGTTTTCTCCTTTTTCAATAAAGTCAGCCAGCTCATTGAGAGCGTCGGCGTCTATGCTTTCGATTTCTCCGGCATCGACCATGGTCGCAACGACGGGGTCGATGGGAAGGCGCGCGGTGTGCTCAATGCCGTATTCCTTTGCTACCTGCTCGACCTTGCTTGAGCCGAAAATCTCGTGCTCCTTGCCGCAGTCGGGGCACTTGAAATAGCTCATGTTCTCGACTATGCCGAGCACGGGGATGTTCATGAGCTTTGCCATGTTTACAGCCTTTGCAACGATCATGGAAACAAGCTCCTGGGGCGAGGTGACGATAACGATGCCGTCAATGGGCAGCGACTGGAAAACCGTCAGAGGAACGTCGCCTGTTCCGGGAGGCATATCGACAAACATGTAGTCAACATCATCCCACAGCACGTCGCTCCAGAACTGAGTAACAACGCCTGCAATGACAGGACCGCGCCAAACGACGGGGTCGGTCTCGTTGTCGAGAATAAGGTTAACGGACATGATCTGCGTGCCCTTGTTTGAATAGCAGGGGATGAGCATATCCTCGGTGCCGCGCGCATGCTCGTGGATGCCAAATGACTTAGGGATGGAGGGGCCGGTGATATCCGCATCAAGCACAGCCGCCTGATATCCGCGGCTCTGCATCTTGCTTGCAAGAAGGCCGGTAACGAGGCTCTTGCCGACGCCGCCCTTGCCGCTGACGACGGCAATGACCTTTTTAACGCTTGCCGCAGGATTGAGCTTTGCGCGAAGATCCTGCTCCTGGCGTTCGCCGCAGTTTTCCTGACAGGTCGAACAATCGTGTGTACATTCGCTCATTTTGTAATACTCCTAATATCAAATATTGTTATCTAACACCATACTAACACTAACCGACTCTTTTGTCCAGCCGTTGAGTGAGATACATTGCGGCAAGACCGGTAAACGCACCCGTTACAACCGCCGAGGCAAGAAGAACAGGGGCATACAGCATAAGCGAGCCGGTTTTTGTTATGATAATTGCGGCGATGAGCTGCCCTAAATTATGCGCAATAGCGCCGAGAACGCTGATTACCCACAACAGCTTACCCGAAAACGGCTTGAGCGTAAGGCACATGACGGCATAAGCCAGCGCTCCGCCGGCAATGCTGAATATAAACGCCGAAACGCCGCCTGTGAACATGCTGCCCATGGCTATGCGTACAAGCAGAATAAGCCCTGCTTCGCGCCGGCCGAGCATGACCATCGCTATAAGCGTGACAATATTGGCAAGCCCGAGCTTGACGCCGGGAACCGGGATCGGGGCCGGTATCTGCGCTTCGATGACAAACACGATCAGCGAGGCGGCGGTGAACATGGCCATGAGCGCAAGCTTTCTCGTTTTAGGCATCTATGTCGCCCCCTTCGATCTCAACGGTAAGCTTGTGGGGCAGACATACTATCGGGACTCCGGCTTTGCTGACCTTGCCCTGCGACATACAAATATGGTCGCGGCAATCGGCATCTATGACGCTTATCCCATCGTGCTCTATGTGTAATTTATTATAACCGAACTCGGTGCTGATTTCCATGTCGTATGCAACAGCGACCGCATTTAAGTCGATTTTTTCGTAAACCTCGCCGTTTACGCGTATGACAGCCGTCGTGCCCTGAACGCCGGAATGCTTCAGCAGCAGGAAAGCGGCGGTGCATATAATAAGCACCGCGGCAAAAATAATTATCCATGTTTTCGTGCTTTTAATATTCATGAACCTATTGTAAATAAATCCGGCTTGCTTGTCAATGCGGTACATTTATGATATTATTACTTAATAATAATTTGCTTAAAATGAGGTGAACCGCTTGCCTGACACATTGGTCACTATAGCTTCATATATACTGCCGCTGTTTGCAATGATCGTTTTGATACGGTGCATGCGCAGCATGCTCGGCAACAAAACGCAGACCGAGATATGGGGATATATCCATAAAGATGACGGCGTTGCGCTCATAAACCACTGGGAAAATCTTATCGGCCGCTCAAAATCGGCGGATATCTGTCTGCCGTATGCATCGGTCAGCCGAGTGCACGCGGTACTCATCCGAAGCCCCAAGGGAGTATGGCGCATTTTCGATATCTTCTCCAAGGGCGGAGTTTGGGTCAACGGCGAAAAGGTGCAGGCAACAGGCACCGTTGTTCGCGACGGTGATGTTTTGAACCTTGCCGGAAACAGCGTTCGCTTCCGCGATATCAGCGAAAAGCAGCGCGACGCGATCGAGGCGCGCAGAACGCAGAGCTGGAAGCGCGTTCACCCGGCAGTTACGCTGTTTTTCCTGACGATATTTCAGGCAATACTGCTTCTTGAGCATATGTGCACGGCGGAGAGCGAGTATCTTGCCGGGATCATGCTCGGCTTTGTGCTGCTCGTTCTGCTCGAGTGGTTTTGCTATTTTGCCATGCGCAGCATACGCCGAACGGGCTTTGAGGTCGAAACGCTTGCGTTTTTCCTCTCGTCGATCGGCCTTTCGATCATAGCCTCGTCGGTGCCCGATGAGATGTTCAGGCAGATGATAATAGTCTTTGCCGGCGTCGTTGCGTTTTTTGTTCTCGGCTGGTGGCTTCGCGATCTTGACAGGACAAAGACCATGCGCCTGCCGCTCGCGATACTGTCGGTCCTCATCCTCGGCGCGGTGCTCGTTATCGGCAGGGAGCAGTACGGCGCGAAAAACTGGATATTCATAGGCAGCATGTCGATCCAGCCCTCGGAGTTTGTAAAGGTCGCGTTTATCTACGTCGGCGCCGCGACGCTTGACAGACTGTTCAGCACCAAGAACCTCATACTGTTCATCGTGTTTTCGGCTTTGTGCGTCATATGCCTTGCGTTCAGCAGCGATTTCGGCACGGCGCTTATATTCTTCGTGACCTTCCTTGTTATATCCTTCATGCGCTCCGGCTCGATAGCAACGGTAGCGCTCGCAATAACGGGAGCGGGCATGGCAGGCTTCCTTATGCTCAAGATGAAAGACCACGTTGCGCGCAGATTTGCAACCTGGGGGCATATATGGGACGCCGAGAACATCTGGGACGGCGGCTATCAGCAGACGCACGCCCTTTCCGCCGGCGCATCGGGCGGCCTTTTCGGCAAGGGAGCCGGAAACGGCTGGCTTAAAAACACCTTTGCCGGCAATACGGACACCGTGTTCGGCGTCATGTGTGAGGAGCTGGGGCTTATCATTGCCATATGCGCCGTGCTGGCTATACTTGCGCTTGCCTTTTTCGCCGTGCGCAACTCCGGCCACGGCCGCAGCGCCTACTATTCGATAGCCGCCTGCGCAACGGCAAGCATGTTTATGGTTCAGGTCGCGCTCAACGTGTTCGGTTCTGTGGATATACTGCCGTTTACGGGCGTAACGTTCCCGTTCGTGTCGCGCGGCGGCACGTCGGTGCTCGCATGCTGGATGCTGCTTGCGTTTATAAAAGCAGGCGACACGCGTAAGGGCGCAAGCTTTGTCGTGCGCCCACCCGAGGCAAAAACCAAAAAGCAGCGTGAAAGCGCCGAAGAAAGGAAGGAGACGGCATGAAAAAAGTATCCCTTCGTGCATTTTCGGCAATACTCATGGCGTTTCTCATCATTATCGGCCTTGGCGTTTATGTCGGCAGATATATAAAGGACGGAGAAATGTGGGCGTTGTATTTTGACCAGTCCACATCGAGCAGCGAATATACGCTCACAGACCGCAACGGAACGCTGCTTGCAAAAATGGGCGGCGGCGAAAAGAGCTATGCCGAAAACGCAAACACCCGCATTGCCTGCTACCACGTTACAGGCGACTATACCGGAAATGTCGGCACCGGCGCGCTCAGCTCGTTTAAGAGCAAGCTCTCCGGCTTCAGCCTTATAACCGGTATCGAGGAGCAGGACGACGTGAACCTCCAGCTCACCATCGACGCGGACTTAAACCTTAAGGCCTATGAGGCGTTAAACGGCCGCAAGGGCGCCGTGATGATCTATAACTACAAAACCGGAGAAGTGCTCTGCATGGTATCCTCGCCGTCGATAGATCCGCTCAATCCGCCCGAGACGCTGCCGGACGGCGCGTATATTAACCGCTGCCTGAGCGCATCATTCACCCCCGGCTCCATATTCAAGCTCGTAACGCTCAATGCGGCGCTTGAGAATATCGACGATATCTACCACCGCACCTTCAACTGTGCAGGCTCGGTCGATGTAAAGGGCGTGCAGATAAACTGTACCGGCGTACACGGCCAGCAGACCATCGAGCAGGCGCTTTCAAATTCCTGCAACTGCGCCTTTGCGGAGATATCGCTCGAGCTTGGTCCGGATATTATCGCCCAATACGCCGAAAAGCTCGGCATAACCACGTCGCTTACGCTCGACAGCATATCCACTCAGGCCGGCAATTACGATAAGGACAGCTCGATGAGCGCGTCCATGGCGTGGTCGGGCATCGGCCAGTATAACGACCTTGTCTGTCCCTACGCGATGATGCGCCTTGCCGGAGCGTACGCAAACGGCGGCACAGTCGTTGAGCCGTCGCTGCTCGGCCAGTCGAGCAAAACAACGCAGCTCGTGTCGGCCGATACGGCGCAGAAGATAGCGTCGATGATGAACTACAACGTCGTATATCATTACGGCCAGAATCGCTTCCCCGGTCTTAACATCTCGGCCAAAACCGGCACAGCCGAGGTCGGCGACGGAAAGGCTGCGCACGGCTGGTTCGTTGGATTTTTAAACGATGAGGAGCATCCCTACGCCTTTGTATGCCTTGTTGAAAACGGCGGAAGCGGCCTTGGTGCTGCCGGCAGCGTAATTAACACCGTGCTCCAGGCAGCGGTAGCAAAATAGTTTAGGAGAAATATAATGACAGACATATCCGTCAACGGACTTGTAAAGTCCTTTGAATTGGGTAAAAACATACTTGACGGGCTCAGCTTCGACATTGCCGAGGGTGAGCGCGTCGGCATTCTCGGCCATAACGGCTGCGGAAAGACCACGCTCTTCCGCATATTGACCGGCGAGATAGACTACGATGAGGGTGCTGTGGCCATTGCCTCCGGAAAGCGCCTCGGGCTTATTTCGCAGATACCCGTCTACCCGGACGGATGGACGACCGAGGACGTTCTCAGGGACGCTCACCGCGAGCTTTATGCCATAAGCGCGCGCCTTGACGAGCTTGCGCATGAAATGGAGCACGACCAGTCGGATAAGCTCTTGTCGGAATACGACAGGCTCTCGGCCGATTTTGCCCGCCTCGGCGGCTATGATATGGACACTGACCGCAGCCGCGTCGCAAACGGCCTTGATATTCCTCAGAGCATGCGCGAGCAGCCCTTTGACCTGCTCTCCGGCGGCGAGCGGACGAGAGTTAACCTCGCGCGGCTCATCCTCGAAAAAACGGACATACTTCTGCTCGACGAGCCGACAAACCACCTTGATCTGCGCGCGACCGAGTGGCTCGAGGATTATCTCCAGCACTTCAAGGGAACCGTTCTGCTTATAAGCCACGACCGATATTTTATCGACAAGATCGCCCAGCGCTGCATCGATATAAGCGACGGCAAGGCGGAGTTTTACAGCGGCGGATACAGCTTTTATGTCGTCGAGCGGCAGAAGCGCTTTGAGGAAAAGCTCAGAAAATACGAAAAGGATCAGGCCAAGATCGAGCAGCTCACACGAGCTGCCGAGCAGATGCACCTTTGGGCGTTCATGGGCAACGATAAGTTGCACAAGCGCGCGTTTTCAATGGAAAAGCGCATAGCAAAGCTTGAGCAGACCGCAAAGCCGACCGAGGCAAAAAAGCTTTCTGCAAAATTCTCGTCATCGGATTTCTACGGCGACGAGGTGCTCGTGTGCCATAACGTTTCCAAGGCGTTCGGCGATAAGAAACTTTTTGCCGGGCTTGAGCTTAACGTTTCCGGCGGCGAGCGCATAGCGCTCATCGGCGATAACGGAACCGGCAAGAGCACGCTTATTAAAATGATAATGCAGCAGGAAACGCCGGATGAAGGATACATAAAATTCGGGCCGTCCGTGCGCCCGGCATATTTGCCGCAGATAATACATTTTTCAAATGAGGAACGCTCGCTGCTCGATACGATGCTGTATGACTGCCGCTGCCAGCCGCAGGAGGCGCGCGACAGACTTGCTGCATTCGGCTTTCGCGGCGAGGATGTGTTCACGCCTGTTGGAGCACTCTCCGGCGGCGAGAAGAGCCGTCTCAGGCTATGTATGCTCATGGGCAGTGATATAAATCTTCTGATCCTCGACGAGCCGACAAACCATTTGGACATTGCCAGCCGCGAGTGGATGGAGGACGCCGTGTCGGATTATTCCGAGGCGCTGCTGTTCGTTTCGCACGACAGATATTTTATCGAAAAATTTGCAACGCGTATATGGTACCTTGACGGCGGAAAGCTGCTCGATTACAGAGGGACGTACGAGCAGATGCGCGAATATCTCAAGCGTCAGGAGGTTTTCACTCGTACGGCAAAGGCCGAGGCCAAGGCCGCAAAGCCGGATAAGCCTGCGAAGAAATCCTTGCCCAATAAGGAAAAGCGCATAGCGAAGATAGAGCGTGATATCGCAGCTATGGAAAAACAGATAGCAGCGCTTGAAGAAGCCGAGCAGGAGAACGCGAGCGACTATCAGAAGCTCATGGAGCTTGGCGCGCAGAAAGAAGAGATAAACGAGCTCCTTATCGCTCTGTATGATAAGTGGGAGGAGTTGTCCGATGAATAAAAGACTTATGCTGCCCAGCGCGCTTGTGCTTTCGGGCCTTGTGCTGCGATTTTTCTTCACCGGCGTGGGATATATCGCCTATGCAATGTTTTTTGCCGCGGCGCTTATTGCAATAATGAGGTTTTGCAAAAGAGCGTGGATAAAGCGCACGGTATGCATCCTCACGGCGCTTGGACTTGTCTACCTCATAGCAATTGAGGTGCCGATAGTAGGCGCAGCCTCCGGCGACGGAGACAGGGAATATGACTACATCATCGTTCTGGGTGCTGCCGTGCATGGTGATACGCCGTCGCTGTCGCTCGTTGAGCGTATGAGCGCCGCACGTGATTATATGCAGACTCATCCGCAAACGATCGCCATCGTCAGCGGCGGACAGGGCAGCGATGAGAATATAAGCGAGGCCGAGGCGATGACTGCGTGGCTTACGGATAAGGGCATAGACAAAAGCCGAATAATCGCCGAGGATAAAGCGACCTCAACGCTTGAAAACCTTGAAAACAGCTTCAATATTATCCGTCAGCGCGGCGATGATCCGAACGACAGCTGCGCGGTGGTCACAAGCGAATATCACATATATCGCGCAAAGCTTCTTGCGCAGTCGCTGGATGTTAGTGTCGGCTCCGTTGCGGCGCACACGACCTATTTGCCGATCATGGTTAACTACTTTATCCGCGAAGCATTCGGCGTGACATATCAGCTTGTATTCTGCTGACATAAACCCTCCCGAACAGGCATAGTAATGTACAAAGCCTTTACGGGAGGGATCTTTTTTGAAAAAATTATTAGGCAGAATAAAAAATCGAAAGGCTGCGGCATCGGCTGTTGCCCTCGTTGTGCTCACGGCGGTGATATTCTGGACTACCAACAGCCCAACGGTGGTAGGCGTTGCCGCAAGCGACAGACAGCTTCCGATCTACTGTGTGCAGCGCGACGACAAAACGGTCGCCCTGTCATTTGACGCGGCCTGGGGCAATGAGGATACACAGGAACTGATAGACATATTAAATAAGTACAACATAAATGCAACTTTTTTTGTCGTCGGCCAGTGGGCAGATAAGTACCCGGAGTCGGTCAAAGCTCTGCACGATGCCGGCAACGAGGTGATGAGCCACTCCGATGACCACGCGCACTTTGCTCAGCTCTCGGCAGATGAGATAAAGTCAAACATCACGGCATCCAACGAAAAGATCAAGAAAATAACCGGAACAGAGCCGACGCTGTTCCGTTGTCCTTACGGCGAGTATAACGACACTGTCATAAGCACCGTAAACTCGATGGGAATGAACGCCATTCAGTGGGATGTTGACAGCCTCGACTGGAAGGGGATATCGGCAAGCGATATATCCGGTCGCGTGCTGAAAAACGTGAAAAGCGGCAGCATAGTCCTTTTTCATAACGCCGCCGAGAATACTCCCGAGGCACTTCCCGGCATAATCGAGGGGCTTATTGCCGACGGATATAAGATCGTACCTGTTTCGCAGATATTGCTGACAGGCGACTATACTATCGACAACACCGGAATGCAGTGCCGGGCAAAGGCCGGCTCCGACGCAAAAGCCGACGCATGAATATGAAAAAACAGCACCTCGTACCGTGAGTACGGGGTGCTGTCTGATTGTCTGACTTATTCCTTGTTGTCGAGCCAGTCGGCAACCTTTGCCTCTTCGATACCGAGACCTCCGGAGATAAATGCGACAGCTTCGTTAAAGTTCATTGCTCTGAGCCGAGCGTAGTTGCTTGCGCCGGCACCGGGGCCGTCGTTGAGTCTGCCTTCGATATAGCCGCACTCGTAGCACATGTTCAGAGCGTACTTGCGATGGGTATCGAGGGTCATTTCATGTCCGCAGCGAGGGCATTTCATGTTCAATTCCTCCTAAATCTTACTCTTGATTCCTCTTTGGGTTTGTTACCATAACTATTATAGCCCAAACAGAACCTCTAAGCAATAGCTAAGTCGTATTTTATGTACAAATTTGCACACAGTACGGCTCGTGCGGCAGGAAAGCGGATACAGCCGTTTTCACACGGATTTTGAGGAATTTTATAAATATTTTAAAATAGGTATTGCAATTGTCGATCAAATGTGTTAATATAATCGGGCGTTGGAAATCCGGGTGTAGCGCAGATGGTAGCGCGCTTGAATGGGGTTCAAGAGGCCGCTGGTTCAACTCCAGTCACTCGGACCAAACAAATAAGGCTCGAAAGTGTAAACTTTCGGGTCTTTTTTGCGTTTTCAAGAACTTTTTGAGCCTATTTATGCTCAGCTAATTTCTGCGCAAAACCCGATTACGTCCAAAATTACGTCCAAAATTTAAGAAAAATAAATTTCGGTCATAATATCGGCGGTCTTTTTCTTGCTTTCATCAAGACAATGAGTGTATATATCCATCGTTGTGGAAATGTTCTCATGCCCTAAGAATTCCTGAGCTTGCTGAGGCGTGGCACTATGCGCTGCCAGCAAGCTTGCTGCCGTGTGTCTCATGTCATGCACTCTGATTTCGGGCAGACCATGAGCCTTCAAAAACTTTTTCCAATAGCGCGTTATGTAGTCTGGTAAAACAGGTGAGTCGTCAGGCATCTGACAAACCTTATCGCATCTGCTGCCTATCGAAAGCTGTTTATGCAAAAGCTCTTCAAAGTGTGGAACGGTCAAGCTGATCAATGGGAGGTATCTATCACTCTTTTGCGTCTTAGTGATCTCTTCCTCGACATAGCCGCTCTTGCCTTTAACAACAGTGTTGCAAATATGTATGTATCCTTTTTCAAAGTCAATATCTTTCCAGCGTAGACCGCACATTTCAGAGCGACGCAAACCATACAGCATGCCTAAAATGACTACCGTGTGTATCGGCTCGCCCTCTTCCTCAGCAGCCTTTAATGCAGCCTTTGCTTCGTTCTCGTCAAACGAAGTGCCGACAAACTTCTCAGCCTCTCTCGGCATCTTAACGAGCTTTGCTGGATTGCTGGTTATAATACCGTCTCTCTCGGCATCGTCCAAAGCTCCGCTAATTACAACCATGTGTTTTTTGAGGCTCTTGACTTTAAGGTCTTTTGCCAGATCATCCACATAGCGCTGCAAGTGAGCGTATTGAATATCTTTGGTTCTTATTCTACCGAGCATAGGAATTATATGCGCTTCGGCATAACCGCGATAAGCAGCTATAGTGTTAGCTTTTACGGTCTTGCTCTTAGCTTCGAGCCATTGATTAACGCAATATTCAAATGGTGGATTTTCTTCCGCTATGCTATATCGTGCGTTAACCTCTGCCTCTATTTCCTCTTTTGCTTGAGGGAGCATAGCAAGAGCCTTTCGTTTTGTGTTTTTGGCGACTTTTAACCTTAAAGTGCGCGACGGTCTTTCCCGTCTGCCGCTTATAGGGTCTATATAATCGCCTCTTGCTGTCCATGTGCCTTTGTTGTTACTCAAGGTCACACGAACTGATATAGGGCTTGCCAATACCTTTACCTCCTTTTCGTGACAAGCCGAACTGTTATACTTACTATACCGCCGCGCCGCTGGAATTGCAACAGCGCTTGTACCTCTTAATGCTGGGGGCGGTGTAATCCGATAATCGTTAATGTTTGAGATATTTTCTATAAATATCACCCTTTCTTAAATGATTAAAATTTTTTAACTAAAAGAGGCTGGATTGTGCGAAGGTTAAGAGTATACAAAATAGCGAAATGTGTATAATCTTAAATGTAAACCTCTATAATTAACGAAGATTTGAAGCGATAATTTCAATTTTCCAGAGCCGAAAAGCATTGAAAATACAGGGGTATATGCTCGAAAATGCGTCATCTTGACGAACTTTCGAAAAAAGTTTAAAAGTCTGATATGAGCGATATTCACCGCCATAAATCAGAACTTTAAAGCTTTATTACTGTGTCAAGATCATTCAATTCCTTCTTTCGTGTAGTGTAAATATGTGTCGGGAGAGGGGGTAGGGGGTGAGGGAAATTAGCTCTGCTACCCTGTTTTGCTACACCCAGGGGTGGCAAGCCGTTCTGAACCCATTGGGGCGCAAGGGTTTGCGGGCCTGTTTCTTATAAAAATAAACTATAAGTATTTAGAAAGTACAAGACTATTACACTCTGCCTTCCGGAGCAAGAACGAGTCTATTTCGGGGACGACAGAAAGCTATGTTCTTATTATTTTTTTTACCAGTGGGTAAAGTGTGATAGTCGCAGTACTTGAATAAATGGTTTAAAATCTGAGGAGCGTTTCTGGAGACCGTTAGGTCGACCAATAGAAAGGAAGCGACGAAGTAATTCCTAAAAAATAAATAAGGCTGAGTCTCTCTTAGAGAGCAAGTAAATAATTATTTTTATAAAAATAAGTTTTCTTATTCTTCTCTTAGAGGGATAAGCTCTTTTGTCTTTAAGCTAAGCATGACTCTGCCTCTTAACTACTCAGGTGGTAGTGGTATCTTTCTACTCTCTCCATCCACTCGAACGCTTAACATTCGGCTACTCTCTCCCTCTATCCAATGCTGGGCAATATCTCTTGCATTCCCTCTCTACCCAACATCGGCAGTAACCATCCGTAGCGTTCTCGTTACATGGTGCTTATCGTGCTTAGCTATTTTGCCAGTAAGTAAACTGACGGTGCTATGTTGCTCTGCTGGAAAAAACGAATTACTAAGTCGTTCTGTATGGCTCAGAACACAAGCTCGTGAGCAATGAACGCTCAGCGTTAATTACTTACTCGTCGTGTTCATCGCAGTTAGGTGTAGATAATAGATAGCAATTTTTCGGCTGAAAGCCCTCAACCCATTGATACACAAGCGTTTGAGGCACTTTTTCGTTGTCTCATAAATGAAGGAAGCATGCAAAAAAATTTAAAGTCCAAAAAAACCTGTGTTTTCAATGGAAAACAGAGACTTTCAGCAATCACGCCATTTCAAAAAATCCAGTGTTATCAATGCTTTTTTGCTTTGTCTCATAAATGATGAGAGTGGCTGTTAAACTATACGATTTGCGCTGAAATGTGTAGTTAATTTTTAGCACAGAACACGCTCAAAATCTCAATGAGATGTGTGTTTGAGCCGTTGTAGAGTATGTGGGGGTTAACATAGATGCGCATATCGTTAGCACTGCCGCCGCTGTAAACGAAAGCACAAAAATGCTCCTGTATGCCCTCTACTGAAAATGTTATCTTTGAGTATTCCTTTACCAGTCTCGATGCGTTTGCTTTAGAGTAACCGATAATTTCGCAAAACTCCGATACTGTCATAGCGTCAATCTCGGAAAGCTCCGTTTCATAGATGTTAGAGCACAAGATGTTATACTCTTTGTTTATGTACGGAAACATCGCTTGACAAGGGCACACAGAGAAAAACAACTGAAAATGAGCTGCCAAG